>Ga0082212_10005165_pt1 | contig 17893 bp, 15 predicted proteins | sample TergutNt197P3_FD_71548 | JGI IMG/M metagenome (GOLD analysis project Ga0082212, IMG submission 71548) | Neocapritermes taracua P3 segment gut microbial communities from Petit-Saut dam, French Guiana - Nt197 P3 | ecosystem: Host-associated > Arthropoda: Insects > Digestive system > Gut ...
ATGGCCCGCCGGCCCGCCTGCCTTCTCTTCAGCAAGCCGATTGATTCCCTGGCTGCTGCCGGCGCTATACTTGCCGGTGTATGGACAGATAAGGCTATGCTTACCATCGATTCTTTGGGAGAAGATTTTTTAACTGCGGTAACAACCGGCGGAAAAGTCACTGCCAGAAACGACGGTACGGTGGAAATTAACGATTGAGCTTTTTCTAAAACTGCAAACCTTCGGTTTGTCTTAGTTTCGATTAATTTTCCCGGGCAAAGTCCAGTACATTCAGATCCTGGTCCATTTTTATGCAGAGTACTTCGTCGGAAAATTCTTTTGACACCCGGTAATCCACAGAAAGATCGATTTCATCGTACTCTAAGGCGAAAACCAAATCGGGATATTCCAGTTCTTTTGCCGCATTTTCTACGGAAAGGCTGTTAATATCGGTAACTCCGAAAAGTTCCTGTATTTTTTCTTTATCCAGGGTTTCAAAATGAAACTTAAAATAGTACCGGATCACTTCGTTAATGGGAAAATTTTCCATTATTGCTTTTCTTGCTGTTTCATCTATTTCCGCATAACGGTCGATTATTTCCATGCATTTTGCAGTTTTTTCTTTTTCGCCGTTGAATCCCGACAATGAAATATACATGGGTTTATTGTTATAGCTTAAATCGAAGTATTCAAAATCACTTTCTTCGTCAACGGTAAGTTCGCCGAAATATTTGGTTTTATAGACAGCCATTTTATCCCCCCTAACAAGCATATCTTGATACAAATATGCCGTCAACAATTATTTCGCTTGTTTTTTGCAGAATTATCATCTATAGTAATGCTCAGGAGTAATGTCCAAGGAGAAAAACATGAATATAGAACTAATGTACGCCAAATATAATCAGGCTGGAAACCAGACAATTTATCATATTCTTTCTAAGTTGAGCAATGATGACCGGGAAAAAGACCGGGGGAGTTTTTACGGAAGCCTATCCGGCATGCTGCTTCACATTATGGGAGGAACATTTTACTTCCTTTCCATGTACAAAGAAGCGCTGAAAAATAACGATGCGGCTATTAAGGCGCTTGTTTCGATAGAAAACCTTTCCCTGCCGGAAGGAAATTTAAGCAGCGCTCAGTGGAAAGAAACCGGGACAGCTCTAGACGCTATCGACGCCGCGTATGTAAAAATGGCGGAAGCAATCGGCGATTCCGACCTGAAAAATCCTGTTAAAATAGACTGGTATGGGGGAAATCCGGCGGAAGTGCCCCTGCAGTTTATGCTTCATCAGCTGGTTGTCCATAACACCCACCACCGTGGGCAGATATCACAGATACTTGATTCTCTTAAAATCGACAACGATTATTCGGGGATCAACGTGGCCTTTATGTGAACCTTCGGCTTGCGGACGTTGTGCGTGTGAAGTATGTTTCGGTTTTTCTTTGTACGCTGCTTCTGCTGAGTACTGTTCTTTCCTGCAGCGGCGGGTTTGTTGAGCTTTGTGTGGATTATGCAGATTTTCCGCAGTTGGAAAAATCTTTTATTGACAGAACGCTTAATAGTATCGATCTGGAAAACCTGGGATTCCGGCTTACAAACGAACCGGGGCATGAAACGGTTGTTATTAAATTTGACCGCCAACGGACTGAATGGGAAAAAGAAGCGGCAGCTTTTTCAGAGCATTTTCTTCCTTTTTCCCGGATCTGCATGGTATTCCCTGCGGAACTATGGGAAAATAAAACCCTAAGCCTGGAAGACATTACCAATGGCACTGTTTCTTATGCTGATTTAATCCCCCTGGCAGATCTGGCGCCCCCCTATGTTGCCGTTAAGGCAGGAGGGCTGGACGTGGCCGATCCTAAGTATCCTCTGGTTTATGAATGTGGAATCCGTTTTAGTTATGAAGGACAGCATAAAAAAAGTGTCGATAAAAAAATTACCGCACTTGCGTATCAAATACAACAAGAATTAAAAACCGGGCTGTTCCGCTTTGAATTTCAGCCGCGGCTTTTCCGCATTGCCGCAGGCGGAGATGTTATGCTTGCCCGCGGGGTGGAAGATATTTTTTTAACGGAAGGCCCGGAAGGAATAATGGGCGGGACTGCCGCCCTGGTCAGCGAGGCTGATCTTTCGATCATCAACCTGGAAGGCTCTATAACCGGCGGAGGCACAGAAGCGGCAAAAACCTACACGTTTCGCTTCGATCCCCGTGTCGCTCCTGCGTTAAAAGATGCCGGGTTTGATGCGGTTCTTATTGCCAACAACCATGCTTTTGATTTTGGAGTGGAAGGGTTTCTGGATACACTTGTATATCTGGAAGAAGCAGGCGTGGGTGTTCTGGGAGCAGGGCGAAATGCCAGAGACGGCGCCGCTCCTTTTGTATTAGCCGCCGCTCCCTTTTACGAAAGCGGCAGCACTATGCCGGTAAAGGTTTTCGGTATTGCCAGTTACGGCAAGGAAAGGAGCGGCTGGGACGGCCTGGATTTTGCAGCAGATGAAAACACCGCCGGTATACTTCATGCGGGTAACGGCGGCGCTGAATTAATCCGGCAGCAGCTGGATAACGGCGCGTTGAACATTATTTTGTATCACGGCGGCATTGAATATGCCGACTATCCCGACGATGCTACCCGCACCCTGTATACTGGCCTTGTTCACAGCGGGGCAGACCTGGTAATTGGTACACATCCCCATGTGGAACAGGGTTTTGAATGGGTGGAAGGCAAACCTGTTTTCTGGTCGCTGGGAGATTATGTTTTTGACGAAATGGATGACACTCCCGGCGGCGACATGGGCTTGTTTATTGTACTCCATTATCTGGACAGGATTCTTGTTCATGTTGATCTCTATCCTGTTTTTATGGACGGGCCGCGAACGGTAATTTCTCCGCCGGAACAACTGGAACGATTCTTTCGGCTTACAAAAGACCTGGCGAACAAATAATGGCGCTATTACAAAAGACAAACGAGGCGGAATATGTATAACTTTGATAAAAAAGTTGATTGGCGCGGAACCGATTCGGTTAAGTGGAATATTGTAAAAGAAGAAGTAATTCCGCTCTGGATCGCCGACATGGACTTTCCTGTTTTACCGGAACTGAAAGAAGTCCTGGTTAAAAGAGCATCGCTTCCTTTTTATGGTTACCGATCTCAATTGGACGAAAAGTCTCCTTATTACGAAGCGATTGTTTCATGGTACAAAACCAGGCATAATCTGGAACTTGTGCCGCAGTCAATTGTTTCCGGTCCCGGAACCGTGCTTTCTTTGGGAATGATAGTCCGAGAATTCACTGCCGTGGATGAAGGTGTGCTGATTTTAGCGCCGGTATACACGCCCTTTTTTAATGTAATTGAAGAAAATAAACGGAAAGTCGTGGAAGTATTTTTGGAGCCGGATAATAATGGCCGGTTTATTTTTGATATTTCAAAAATAGAAGAGGCGCTGGATAAAGCGGGTACCCCCGTGCGTTTAGCGATGTTTTGTTCGCCTCATAACCCGGGCGGCAGGGTCTGGACTAAAGAAGAAATAGCTGCCTTTCTGGAGCTTGCCCGGCGGCGTAATATGGTTGTTGCTGTCGACGAAATTCACTGCGACTTTGTGTACGAAAAAAACAGCGCCGGGAAAGAACAGCGTTTTGTATCTGCCGCTTCGTTTAAAGAATATGCCGGCAGGGTCATTGTTGTCTCCGGCGCAAACAAAAGCTTTAGCCTTGGCGGTATTCACATATCTCATCTTGTAATTAACGACGAAGGCTTAAAGAAAACCATGCAAACTGCCCTGCATAGGGAGACACATCACGAAGGGGACATTATCGGCGAACTTGCCGTGGAAACAGTGTACCGCTGCGGAAAACAGTGGTTCGACGAATGCCGGGACTATATTTACAAAAACATTAATGAGGCTGTGCAATTTCTTAATACGGAAACTCCGGGTGTAAAAGCTTTTATTCCTGACGGCACCTATTTAATCTGGGCGGATGTCCGCAAATTAATAGAAAAAAGCGGCTGCAAAGATGTTTTGGAACTTGTTACGCGCCTGGAAGACGAAGCCGGCGTTAAGATAACTGCGGGAAGTATCTACGGCAGGGCAGGGGAAGGCTATGTACGGATCAACGCTGCAAGCCCGCGTTTGCAGTTAATGGAAGGACTGGAACGGATTAAGAAGTGGGCGTAAATGCTTAAGTGTTTTGGATTGGCAGGAGCGCAGGTTTTTAGCGCGTTTCTTCACTCTTCTTAATCGTGGCTGCATAGATACTGTTCAGCAGTCCTAAAAAAGCTGACATCGAAAAAAGCACTTCAATGCCTGTTTGTTTCCATATCCATCCTCCCAGCAGTGCAATAACAATGCTGAATACATGGTTAACGGATACTCCGGTAGAGAGTGTTGCGGTAATCTCTTCCTGATTTGAAGCTATGCGCTGGACATAAACGTTGCTGGCCATGCTGCACAGGGTAATAATCGAATCCAGAACAAAGTTTACGCAGACTACGATAAATGCAATATCCCTTGGGAAGATACGATGGGAAAAGCCGTATAGCAGGCATACAACAATAAGAATTAATGTGTCGGTTACCATTACAAATTTGTAACCGAGCTTGTCGATAATTTTTCCTACCGGAGCGCTGAGGAAAAAGCCGAAAACTGCACATATTCCCAAAAGCAGCGAAATAACAGAAGTATCCGCACCGTACTCCAGAATAAGTACATAGGGAGCAAAAGTAAGAAATATCTGCTTTCTTGATCCGTAAAAAACTTCAAGCATATAGTATTTGTGAAATTTTCTGTGGAAATAAAAACGGTGCCGCTGGTTCTTAGTCGTTGTTTCTTTCATGGCAAGAGAAACAAGGACGGCAAGAACCGCCAGGGCGGCGGCGGCGGCAAAAACGATCCTGAACTGGAAAATGTCTGTGCGCCCGAAACCCAGGCGGGAAAACAAATAGAACAAACCTGTTACAATTAAAAAACCCGCAATGTTTCCCATTTGCGCTATGGCGGACGTAACCCCCAATGAAGCGCCTGCTTTTTCCCGTAAGGCAAGATCCATGGATATACTGGATTTTACCGGCATGATGATGTGTTCACCGGCGCTGAATATAACCATAAAGATCACAACAACAAATTTAAGGTGGGTAAAATTCGTGCTTAAAAAAAGCATTCCTGACAGGCCAGCGGCCATAATGGCACAGCCAATTTTAAAAATCTTACTGTCGGAAAAACGGTACATCAGGGCAAGAAAAATAACAACCAGAAGCCCCGGGGTTTCGCGGAAGAATTCTACAATACCCCGTTCAAAAGCAGAGATATGGATTACTTCGGCAAGGTAATTGTCCTGTACACCCCGGTAAAGGCCGTAAGCAATTCCGGAAAACGCTAATACCCATAAAAACCGCCCTACCTTTGCCTCGGAGCGGTAGATACCTTTGAAGAATTTCATTTAATTATTAAAGAGTTCCTTTGCCTGCCCCTGGACTTCTTCCACTAATGATACATAGTTTGCCTTCAGGGCGTTGATGTTCTGATTGTAGAATGCGACAAATTCCGGATCCTGAAATGGATCGATCTTTACCTGCCGGCCGATGCGTCGGGCGAGTTCTTCTTCTTTCTGGCGGAGTTTTGGGGCATATTGCCGTTTAATTGCTTCTTCAAATTGGGCCGCTTCCTCCAGGTACTGGGAGATCGCTTCCATAAATTGCTGGTAAAGCATGGAAAAACGCCGGTCAGAAATAACTGCTGCCAGGCCTTTTCCGACGGCTTCCAGCCGCTTTAAGTCTTCGGGAACGGCGGGCAGGGTAATTTGCGTTACAAAAACTTCAAAACACCCCTGCATTATGGAATGTTTTTCTTCGTCCGAAGCGGATTGTTTTAGTTCCCCTTCGATAGAAGGGACTTCTCCGGCAAGGTATTTATTGGCCAGTTTCTTTCCCTGCTGTTTCGCTTCGAACAGCCCAATACTGGTTTTATCGCTCTTTACGTTTTCTGTTTTTTCCATCGCGATTTCAAGCGCACTTTTAATTCTACCCATGTACAAGATCATATACCGGAACAGGGTTAGAAGGCAATATTCTTGACCTTCTTCTATATTTTTTTCTATCATAGAAAATAATCTGCTCAAGAAGGAGTAAGCATGGTCGTTGGAAATTTTCAGACTCTTTTAGGAATCGGGCTTTATCTTGTCGTAATAGTGGTTCTGGGGCTTTGGTATGCCCGGCGGAGTAACAGTACTCTGGAAGAATATTTTTTAGCCAGACGCGGTTTCGGCCCATGGGTAGCAGCAATGAGCGCCGAAGCATCCGATATGTCGGGCTGGCTCCTTATGGGGCTTCCCGGCGTGGCGTATTTTACCGGTTATGGCGAAGCTTTTTGGACGGCTTTAGGGCTTTTTATAGGTACCTGGATTAACTGGGCGCTGGTTGCAAAGCGGCTTCGGAGCTATTCTCAGATTGCTGACAATGCAATTACCCTGCCGGAGTTTTTCAGCAAACGCTTTCATGACAACAAGCGTATATTGCTTACTCTGGCGGCTTTAATTTGTTTGGTATTCTTTTCTATTTATGTAGGAGCCCAGGTTATTACCTTTGGAAAACTCTTTAGTTATACCTTTGGCGCCAATATGACAACCATGGTGATATTGGGAGGTGTAATTGTTTTGTTCTATACACTTCTTGGAGGTATTTGGGCGGTAGGGATGAGCGACCTTATCCAGGGGATATTAATGGTCAGCGCATTGGTATTGGTCCTGGGAGTAGGCTTTGTAACTGCCGGCGGAATAACTGCCATAGCTGCAAACCTCTCGGCTTTTCCAAGGTTTACCGACTTTTTCGGGATTGCCACGCCAAAAATGGTTAATGGTGTACAGGAAGTAGTAAACGGTGTTCCGCAATTCGGCTCCGGCGCAGATTATGGTTTTCTTGTAACGATAAGCACCATGGCCTGGGGTCTTGGTTATTTTGGTATGCCCCAGGTCCTGGTACGGTTTATGGCAATCAAAAAAACCTCAATGATTAAATCATCACGGAATATCGCCATTGTCTGGTGCTTTATTGCCCAGGCCGCAGCAGTGCTTATCGGCATAGTCGGGCGATCATATCTTCCAAGTCTTTTAACTACAGCAGCGGATGCAGAAAATATTTTTATTCTTTTGACAACCCGCTTCTTTCCACCTCTTATTGCGGGAATAGTGCTTTCCGGGATTCTTGCCGCATCGATGAGTACCTGCGATTCACAAATGCTGATCGTTGCCTCATCTTTTGCAAATGATCTTTTTAAGGGCGTATTCAAGAAAGATGCCAGTGAAGCGGCAGTACTGTGGGTTGCCCGTGCTGCCATGCTTATTGTAACTGTGTTTGCGATAATTATCGCCATATCCGGAAACCAGTCCATATTCCGTGTTGTATCCTATGCATGGGCGGGCTTTGGCGCCTCGTTTGGCCCTCTGGTGCTGTTCAGTTTGTTCTGGAAGCGGACTACTCTTCCCGCAGCTGTTGCAGGTATGCTTACCGGCGGAATCATGGTGATTGTCTGGAAGAACATTATCTCCAAAGCCGGCGGAGTTTTTGCGGTGTACGAGCTGCTTCCGGCATTCATCCTTTCCGCCCTGGTAATTTTAATTGTCAGTCTGGTTACCGAAAAACCCTCTGCAGAAATTGAAAGCGAATTTGAAGAGGCGAAGACGGCCGAATTTTGATTCATGTCGTTAAGTGAGATATAGCGGATTTACTATGCGATCATATTAAATCCACTTTCGGTAAGCAGCATATCCATCTTTTTATCCCAGGGCTCGGCGGGTATTTTGTCAAGTAACTGACATTCCATGCAGAGACCGAGTGTGGTATATTCCCTGTGCGCAGCATCAAGGGAAGCCAAAAAGCGATCGTAAAACGATCGGCCCCTTCCCAGACGGTTCATGGTACGGTCAAAAGCCAGGCCAGGCGTTATAACAAGCGCTGGAAAATCCGCTGGTTTTAATGTAAGGGCAGGGTCCTCCGCCGGTTCCCTGTTATGTTCCCTGTTATATTGATCGATTTGGCAGAAAACGAGTGTTTCATCTTTGATCTGTGGAACAAAGAGGGATTTGCCTGTTGAAAGAACGATTTCCATTAATGGCCGGGTATCAATCTCGTCCTTCATGGGGAAAAAAGCCAGTACCGAACGGAACGTATCCCAGCCGGGAATTGCTGGAAGTAAAAGCGCAGCACTGCTGCCGGCAGCGGTAAACTGTTGCGCCGGGATCGCTGCAAGGCGGGATTTTATACTGTTCCTTAGTTCTGTTTTGGCTTTTGTTAGCGCGGTATCATTTACCAAGACGTTTAGATACGCCTTGTTCCGCCTTGCTTAAGGCCGGCTTCGTATAATTTACCGCAGGCAATAAACAAAGGCATTTTGGTTCCGCCCAGGATAATATCTGATTCTTTGGCCATATCTATCATGTCCATACTTGGGTTTTTGCCGCGGACAAATATTATTGCGCGGATGTCCAGTAATTCTGCAGTTCTGATAACCTGGGGGTTTACTAAACCTGTCAGGAGCAAAACCCTGTCCTTTACAAAGGCCATAACATCGCTCATAAGATCTGCTCCGCAGGCAGACGCTATTTCAAGATCAGCTTTTTCTTCACCGCAGTAAAACTGTCCTTCCAGCAGAGAAACGGCTTCCGAAACGGTCATAACTACCCCCAATGTTCCTATAAAGTGAGAATAAAAGAGAATTGAAAAAGAATCAAGTACCCGCGATATGTTTGAGCCTTTCAATAATGGGAAGATGCTGGGTACAGGCGCTTTCGCATTGGCCGCATTCCACGCATTTTCCGGCAAGCTCTGAGGATACCGACCAGTGCCAGTACAGCCTGTCTTTTATTGCGTTCTTGTTGGCGCAAAGGAGTTTTTGGTTATAAGCATCCATAAAAAGCGGAATGGGAATGCCCTGGGGGCAATCATTGCAATAGGCGCAGCCGGTGCAGATTCCGTCCAATGAAAGGCTGGCTTTTTCTTTTACAGCTGCCAGTTCTGCCTCGGTACGGGGCTTGTAACCTTCCATTGCGGAGAGGGCTTCTTTTACATCCTGTTGTGAGCGGAAACCCACCAATGTTGATGTTATATCCTTGTGATCCCAGAGAAAACGGAGGGCAGCAACAACGGAGCTTTCCCCGGGCCGCATGATAAAGTTAAAACGTTCCGGGTGTTCAGGAATAATGCCGCCGCCCAACGGGTTCATTACCACTGCTCCAAGCTTCTTTGAACGGATCGAATTAAAAGCTTTTTCTCTGGTTTTATAATTGTAGGCTGAATAGCCGAACAAAACACCTTCAAAAACTTCTTCCATTAGAAGCGTATTTATCTCGTCCTGAATCAGGTGGCTTGATACACAAATATGTTTAATGAGCCCTTGTTCTTTCAGTTTACGGAAGGCTGCAAGAATACCGTCTTTTTTTCGTGATTCCCAGTTTTTTAGATCGATGATACACCATATATGGTAAAAATCAATTGTTTCAACATTAAGGCGTTTTAGCTGAGCTTCAATTTCTTTTCGTATTGTATCTTCGCTGGTCTTGAAAGTTTTTGTTGCCACATAATAGGGCAGTTTTCGCCGCCGCAATTCGGCAAGTCCCTTGCCAAAAACACTTTCACTTCTTGTTTCAAAATAACCCGGAGCGGTATCAAAATAATTCACGCCTCCTTCGGCAGCTGTTACCATTGTTTTGACACATTCTTCGGTGTTATCAACATCCTGAAAACGCATCCCTCCAAAGCCTAGCAGTGATACTTTTTTTCCTGTTGTACCATAATCGCGGTAAATCATATATTCCTCTATTTAACGGCTATAACTTCTATTTCGACTTTTCCGGCCTTGGGAAGAGCGGCAACCTGTATGCAGGAACGGGAAGGTTTATGATTGGGAAAACACGCTCCGTAGATTTCGTTAATCTTTGCAAAATTGGCAAGATCGGTTAGAAAAATAGTAGTCTTTACAACTTTGTCAAAGCCGGAGCCTGCCGCTTCCAGAATGGCCTTGATATTGTTCATCGCATTTTTTGCCTGATCTTCAAAGCTTTCCGGCAATTCACCGGAGGAAGGGTCGAGCCCGAGTTGACCGGAAAGATAAATCATATTCCCCGTATCAATAGCCTGGGAATACGGACCAATTGCCGCAGGGGCGTGAGTTGTTTCTATCTTTGTTAACATAATGTGCTATTATAGCGTTTTTTTTACAAGCTGGCTACTACACCAATTACAAACCCACTTCACTAAAAGGCGGGGCCTTTTCCAGTACATCGGCAATACAGCGGTGTTCATTACGTTGCAGGCCCGGGTCTTCCTCCAGTATGGAGAATGCGGCTTCGCGGGCGCGGATTAGGGCGTCTGCATCACGTACTGGATCGGCTATACCGAGTTTTAGGTAACCCGATTGTTCAATGCCGGCAATTTGCCCCGGGCCGCGGAAGAGAAGATCCTTTTCTGCAATAACAAAACCATCGGAGTTTTCCAGCATTACCATAAGGCGTTTGCCTTCGCGGCTGCGTTTTTCTTCGTTTAATTCTTCAGGGTTTATTCCCGGCTGGTCTTCCTGATCCGAATATATAAGGAAACAATAGCTTTGATCGCCGCCCCTGCCCACACGGCCACGCAGCTGGTGCAGGGCGGAAAGGCCGAAGCGTTCGGCATGGTGGATCACCATACATGAAGCATTCGGGACATCCACGCCGACTTCCACAACGCTGGTGGCGGCAAGGATGCGGATATCTCCCCTGCGAAAGGCATCCATGGTTTTTCGTTTTTCTTCTTCATCGATTTTTGAATGAACCAACGCCGTTGAATGCTGCGGAAAAATTTCTTTGGCAAGTTTATTTGCCATGGAGACGGCGTTTTTTAATCCTTCTTCGTCATCCGCTGAATCGCCGGAATCTTTTTCTCCGATAAGGGGATATACAAAGTACGCCTGGCGCCCCGCTTCCAGTTCTTTTCTTACAAAGTCATAAACTTTTCCGGCATTGGATTCTTTGGACAAATGTGTCTTTATGGGTTTGCGTCCCGGCGGCATGTCGGAAATAATGGTAATATCCAGGTCGCCGAAAACAGTCAGGGCCAATGTGCGGGGTATGGGCGTAGCGCTCATCATGATCAGGTCCGGGATGTTTTTTCTTTGCAGGGAGCTTTGGCCCTTGGCAATAATAGCCTGGCGCTGGGTTACGCCGAAGCGGTGCTGTTCGTCGATCACTACAAGGCTTAGATTTTTATAAAGTACATCTTTTGAAAAAAGCGCATGGGTTCCCAGCACAATATCAATTTCTCCGGCGGCAAGGTTCTTCAGCAGCTGCGCCCTGCCGGAGTATTTAAGGTTTCCTGTCAGGTAGGCGGGCCTGACACCCAGGGGCTCCAGTAATCGTGCGGCGTTATCTGCGTGCTGGCGGGCAAGGAGTTCTGTCGGCGCCATAATTGCCGCCTGCCCGCCCAGATCAACCGCCCGCAGCGCGGCAAGAAAAGCGACCAGGGTTTTGCCTGATCCGACGTCGCCCTGCAGAAGACGCGCAAGGGGGAAATAGCCGGCGATCTCGCTGTTGATTTCGTTGATTGCTTTTTCCTGGCCGGCTGTAAGTTTAAAGGGAAGCCGTTCAATAAGGCGCTGCTGTAAAGGAGAAAAATTTCGAAACTTATTTTCAGAATTTCTCTCACAGAGGCATTGTTTGCTTGCAAACGAAGGCACAAAGTTTTGGTAGTTGTTTGTAGATTCCGCGTCTTTCTCTGTGCCTTCGTGGCTCCGTGAGATAATATTTGAGATAACTTTTTTACGTTCAAGTGAGCGCCGTCCTACCATTATCTCCAGGTAAAAGAGTTCTTCGTAAATTAAAGTGGTTTTGGCTTTTTCCAGGGTTTCCATGGAAGGGGGAAAGTGAATTGCCTTTATCGCTTCTGATTTTGTTAGGAGTTTTTCTTGTGAGATTATTTTTTGGGGAAGTTCGTCTTCCATGTTTGGGCAGAATTGATCAACGGCTTGTTGTATCAGGCGGCGCAGGAGGTTTTGGTTTAAGTTTTTTGTAAGGGGGTAAACGGGCAGTATCTTCGCAGAAGATGCGCCGCTCTTTTCAATTTCAAATGCCGTTGACTGGATCTCGCCGAATTTGTAATAGAAACGGCCCCAGACCCGGATTTCTTTTCCCATGGCCAGCTGGTTTTGTAAAAACGGGCGGTTAAAACAAACCAGTGTTGCCCGTGCGCTTTGATCTTCAATGTAAGCTTTGAGGGTTTTTTTTCCGCCAAACCAAAACCAGTCGTGGGCTATTACTTTAGCAACGGTGCATACCTGTCCCTTGTTCCAGTCTTTAAGCGGGGCAGTCCGGCTGCGGTCTTCCCAGTCGCGCGGGTATCTTGTTAAAAGAGAAGCGATGGTGGTAATTCCCGCATCACTGAGGGTGTGCAGCAATGAAGGGCCGACACCGCGTAGTTCATTAAGCGGATGGACGAGTTCCCGCAGAAACATCGTTAAAAAGGCAGCTGTCTGAGCAGCAGTGTACCGTATGTCATAATTACATAGGACAGGGCAAGTAATGCCGCCAGGATTGCAATTGAAAAGATGACCCTGAAAAGATAGCTGACAATTCGGTTTGGAAAAAAGATACGGCTGATGCGGTACATGACCGGCTGTGCGATAAAATCAACAAACCGCCAAAAGGGTGAATAAATATTGCTGTTTCCAATAAAGGCAATCATTCTAAGGACAAGAATTACAATAAAAAAGCCCAGCACCCATAACATAACCGACCACAGGGCATGAAGAAGCAATATCAGAATAACTGCAATATTGAATCTTCCCATTCGTCCCCAGGAAACAAATACATTATTAATAAGAGAAAGAAAAGCCAGGGCGATTATCGGGGTAAAGTCGATGGGGCTGTTCCGGAAAATCCGAAAACGGCGGAACCAATTAAGGTACGGATCGCAGACGCCGCACAAAAAAGCATAGGGTCTGCCAAAGTCCGCACCGGGAAACCAGGTAAGAAGGATGCGTATAAAAATAAGGATCATGTAGACACTGGTGATCCCTGCAAGGACACTCATTAAATAAAACATCAGGCTACCCACACTTCCGCTACAAGGGGATTTTCTCCCAGTTCCGCGATCTGTTTACCGTTTGCCGAAAAACGCACGGCGGTTAGAATAATTTTTTCGCCGTTTTCTGTTCCTGCTGCGCCTGTGTTCTCCGGCGGCAGCGGCACATGAATAAAAACAAGGGCGGAACCGGGGTTGTCAATAAGGTAATCCCGCAAAGGGTAGAGTGTTTTTTCGTTTTTTGCGGCGCTTGCGTGCAGCCGGATGTGCAATTCTACGGTGCCTGGGGCCGGCGGCGCAGCAGGCGTTTCCTTTTTTACTGCGGCATTCTTTTCTGCGCTTTTCTGTAATTTGGCAAGATCTGCAACTGAAGAGACAAGAAAACTTAACCTCTGTCTGGAACGGTCAAACTTTCCATTAAGCGCAACACATGTTTTTTCTATTAGTTTATCTTTGTTCGGTTCCCAAACCCGTTCAAAAAATACCAGTTCAATTTCTCCCCGGTAATCTTCCAAAGATCCGAATGCCATCTGCTTGCTTGGATATGGTTTCAGCGATTTTAGTATACCAATCAGTGTATAATTGCCTGGTTTTTCATTATCCAGATTGGAAGTGTCAAGCTTTACATATTCTTCCCATGCAGCTTTATATACATCAAGAGGATGTCCGGAAAAATAAAAACCTATCAGTTCTTTTTCCATTTCAAGTTTTTCCATCCTGTCCATTTCGGGCATCGGAGAAAATACAAAATCGGGAAATGTTTTTTCGCCTGAATCTTCAAACAGGCTGACCTGTCCGAATTTGCCTTCATCTTTTTTATTTTGGGCATAATCTATTGCCGCTTCCATATTGGCAAGCAGGGTAGGCCGGTTAATGCCGAAACTGTCAAATGCCCCGGTTTTAATAAGGAGTTCAATAACTTTCCGGCTGACTATATGATGATTTTGCTGATTGGTTTGCAGTGCAATTCGATCCAGAAAATCCATAAAACTTTGATAGGGCCCTTCGTTTCTTTTTTCGATTATCTCCTCTGCCGGGCCAAAACCAATTCCCTTAATTCCAAGGAAGCCGAATACAATTGCCCCGTCCACAACATTAAAGAATTTATCCGACCTGTTAATATCCGGCGGATCGACGGTAATTCCCATTTTTCTGCCTTCGCTGATGCAATCGGAAAGTTTGTCCTTTTCGGAGCTGTGAATTTCGTTGGAAAGATTGGCGGCCATAAATTCCGCGGGAAAATTTGCCTTAAGGTATGCCGTCCTGTAAGCAAGAATTGCATAGCCGGCCGCATGGCTTTTGTTAAAACCATATCCGGCAAAGGGGACGAGCATATCGAAGAACCGTTCTGCTTCAGCTTCGGAAAAACCCAGTTTTACAGCGCCTGCAATAAAAGGAATTTTTTCTTTTTCGAGTATTTCCCTTTTTTTCTTTCCCATTGCTTTGCGCAGAATATCCGCCTGACCCATGGAATAACCGGCAATGATCCTGGCTACCTGCATTACCTGTTCCTGATAAATAATTACGCCATAGGTTTCCTTAAGAATTTCTTCCAGGCTTGGGTGCGGATAACTGATTTTCCGTATTCCGTTTTTTGATTCTACAAATTGCGGAATATTCTGCATGGGCCCCGGACGGAACAGCGCAACAATGGCAATAAGGTCTTCTACCTTTCCGGGTTTTGCCTGTTTTAAGGTATTCTGCATGCCTTCAGATTCAAACTGGAATATGCCGAAACTTCTTCCCTCGCTGAGCATGGCAAAGGTTGCCGCATCGTTTTCCGGAATATTTTTAATATTAAAACCTGCATAAGAAGGCCCCTTTCGGCGGATAAGTTCTTCGGTATTGTGGATAAGATCAAGGGTTTTTATGGCCAGCATATCCATTTTTACAAGCCCGCAGCCTTCAAGGTGGGTCATCGAATACTGAGTTGCAATAATTCCGGTTTTTTTATCACGGTAGAGCGGTACATACGCTGATAATTCGTTTTTGCCTATTACAATGCCCGCAGCATGAATGCTGCAGTGGCGTTTTAGCCCTTCCAGTTTCCGGGCAAGCTGAAAAAGTTCCGTATAACGCGGATCTTCTTCCATTTCGCGCAGTCTTGGTTCATCAATAAAAGCCTTTGCCAGTGTTACCTTTTGGCCAAATGGAACAAGGGCGGATATGGTTTCCGATTCGGCAATGCTTATTGAAAGCGCCCTTGCAACATCTTTTATTACAGCTTTTGCGCCCAGTGTTCCAAAGGTAATAATTTGAGCTACTTTTTCTTTGCCGTATTTTTCGCTGATATAGGAAAAAACCTCATTACGGCGTTCGTTACAGAAATCCACATCAAAGTCAGGCATGGAGATACGTTCCGGGTTAAGGAATCGTTCAAAAAGGAGGCCGTATTTCAGGGGGTCAAGGTCTGTGATCGAAAGCGCATAGGCTACAATGGAACCGGCGCCGGAACCCCGGCCGGGCCCGACTATTATGTCTTGTTCCTTGGCCCAGGTAATAATGTCGGCCACAATAAGAAAATAACCGGTAAAACCCATTCTGATTATTACATCCAGCTCATAGTTGGCGCGCTTTAGAATTTCTTCCCATTTTTCCGGATTTTCCTGGGCTTCTGTCATTTCTTTGTTGTACCGATTTTTTAACCCATCTCCGGTCAGGACCCGCAGGTACGCATGGGCGTCTTTTAACCCCTTGGGAATTTCAAAGTCCGGCAGATAATTGGGCAGATCCTTTACATCTACTTTTGGGAACTGATATTCAACAAGACCGGTTTTTTTATTTGGCTTTATAAATTCTGCCGTACAACGCCGGGCAATTGCCACAGTGTTTTCCAAGGCTTCGGTTTGCCCGGGAAACAATGCGGCCATTTCTTCGGCAGTTTTAAAGTAATATTGATCGCCAACATATTTTTTCCGCTTTTCTTCGGTTCGGGGTTTTCCCTGACCAATACAGAGCAATATGTCATGGGCAACGGCATCTTCCTGTTGTAAGTAATGAATGTCGTTGGTTGCAACAAGCGGAATACCGGTACGGGCGGAAATGTTAATTACAGCGTCGTATATTTCTTTTTGGGAAAGATTTGTTCCCCTAAGAGCTCCGGAGGGAATACCGTGGCTTTGGATTTCCAGATAAAAGTTGGGGTTCCCTTCCGAATCGTTTCCAAAAAGGTCCCGGTAAAAAAGGGCCTTTTTTTCGGCAGCTTCGGGTTTTCCCGCCTGAATAAGCCTGGGTATTTCTCCGGATACACAGGCCGACAGGGCAATAAGCCCCCCGTGGTACTGCTTTAAAAGTTCATCGTCTATTCTGGGCTTATAGTAAAACCCTTCGGTATATGCAAACGAACAGAGCTTTACAAGGTTACAATACCCTTCCCAGCTGGTGGTCAGCAGAATCAGGTGGTAGTACTTGTTTTCTCCTTCGGCGCCTGTTTTTTCATGCCGCGATCCCGGGGAAACATAAGCCTCACAGCCTATGATCGGTTTTATGGGGTTTTTCCGGTTTATGTGTTTTTCTTCGAGTTTTTCGTCGTGTTTTTCAACAATTACCTTTTCTTTGCATGCGGCGATAAATTCCATGGCGCCGAACATATTACCATGGTCGGTAAGGGCAAGGTATTCCATCCCAAGTTCTTCCGCTCTGTCCGCCAAGGCAGCCACCGAAACGGCTGCATCCTGTATGGAGTTATCCGAATGAACGTGGAGATGGACAAAATTTGTCATGGTTTTATAATAACCCCAAAATAGGGGGAATTTCAACGAGTACTATTCACTTTTCTTAAGTGATAGTATAGAGTACAATTATAAATATCGTGAAAACCGAACTTTTTACCTTTTGTGATTTTGCCCAGGAAAGCGGAGGCAAGCTTACCGTTGTAGGTACTTTTGACACAATTATATCACGGAATTTTCCCTGTATTCATCCGTTGTTATCCATAGTAATACGGATACGTTTTGATCTTTGGGAATTTACCAGCCACAATTTTCGTATCGAAGCCCGTGACCTGGACGGTGAGATTAATATTGAGCCGGTAACCGGCACCGTAGACGTCAAAGGCGCAGGAAATGCAACGGCTGTATCCCATTTGGTGTTTACTATTTCCAATCTGCATTTTCAATCGGAAGGAGTTGTCAACTTTGCCCTTTATATCGATGACAAAGAAATTTCCTCCCTGCCGTTGTACATAAGAAAAGGATAACAATCACCGTACATAATAGCGGAAACCAGTCTCCCAATAAAAAATAAACAGTGGGTCCGCCGGCCTGCAGGGGAAGATCCAGGACAAGGTAATCCGCAGTAAACAGGGGTAGGGATGAACGAACAATTCCCTGAGCGTCAATAAGGACTGTGCAGCCGGAATTGGTAGACCTGACAAGGGGCCGGCGGTTTTCTACGGCACGAAAACGCGCGGCAGCCAGGTGTTGAACTTCGGCAGAAACGCTTTGGGACCAGGAATCGTTGGTAAGGTTGATCAGCACTTCCGCCCCGCCGGCGATAAAATCCCTGCACAGAATGGCAAAGGCGTCTTCAAAACAGATGGGTGCGCCGAACTTCAGGCCGGGAATCTCCATTACCACAGCTTCGCTGCCTTGAGCCCAGCCGGAACTGAAGCCGACAAATTGATCCATAAAGCGCTGCATCCATGGTTGTGAGCCGAAGGGGATAGATTCGGCAAAGGGGATAAGCTGCTGCTTGGCATAACCGGAAATAATATTTCCCCGCTGTACAAGTATGGCTCCGTTATACATTTCGTTGCTGTCGCTCTGTGCTAATTTGTTTACCAACGGCGCACCGGTAAGGATGGGAATGTCGCTTTCTTCAAAAAAAGGAATTGGTCTGTGAGCCGAATAATAGCGGTTCCCCTTGTAGGGCC
>Ga0082212_10005166_pt1 | contig 17893 bp, 14 predicted proteins | sample TergutNt197P3_FD_71548 | JGI IMG/M metagenome (GOLD analysis project Ga0082212, IMG submission 71548) | Neocapritermes taracua P3 segment gut microbial communities from Petit-Saut dam, French Guiana - Nt197 P3 | ecosystem: Host-associated > Arthropoda: Insects > Digestive system > Gut ...
GAAAAAACGGTAGAAGGGCTCTTGCAAAAGGCCTATCATTGTCTGAAAACCCAGGATCCGGAAGGAGCCAGGCTTGCTTTGGATGAGGCCCTTACGCTTGATTTTGAGCATGTAGAGACAAGCTATGCCTTAAAGTGTCTTGTTTGGTGGATGGAACGGCTTAAAAAACTGCCTGAGTTCCAGGATTCCCACGACAGGGGAAGGTTTATACTTTCCCATTGGAAAAGTTTTTACGGTTTTTTAGATCGGCTTGAAGAACCCCGGGATTTTGACAACTGCCTTTATGCGGTTAAGCATTTTGTTTTTTCTTCTGCATTAAAACTTTTTGAAGGTTTTTTGGGAGGAGGAGAAAATCAACATGATCCTGGACTGTTGCTCCTTATTGGCCGCTGTTACAAGGGGGTTGGAAACTTTGAAGAAGCCCTTAAGTATTTGGAGCAGGCTGCCCGGTTTAAAAGGGAAGACGGGGAGACACTTTCCGAGTTAGCGGATATAAACGCTCTGCTGGAAGAAACCAGGGTCGCAAAGACCCTTTTTAGGGAGGCTTTTTTTATTGACCCACAGGGAATAACAGTCCGGAACATGGAGTCGGAACTGATCCTCCGGCTGGCGGATCTGGTACGTGAAGCCGGTTACAGCGGACAGGAACTGCTTGAGTGGATTCCAATTTACGGAGCCCTTTATGGGGTTTTTTCCGTAAAACGGGAGCTTAAACTCGCCGAACTGGGAAAACTTAAGCAATCGATTTTTACTCTGGAAAATGAGGTTCGGGGTAAAACCGGAAAAAAAGCGGAAGATTCAGATGTGGGTCTTTTGATCCCCCGGCTTATTAACCGTTATTTGTGGCTTATAGATCATTATGAATATATAAAAGCGGATCCGGCTCTTATCGAAGAAACCATGTTAAAGATAAAGATTGTTGATCCGGCAGTATACAAACGGTACAGGAATTAGTTGTTAAATCCGGGTGCCGAAAACGGCTTTATTGAAGATTAGGAGTATGAGATGGCTGAGCTTGCTGAAACCCAGACGATTACTATACCGTTGTTAAAAAATGTGCAGGAAATGCTCAACGAGGAGAAGTGGACCAGGGCGACTTTAAGCAATTATTCTACCGGGCAGTTTAAAGAATTGGATCATTTTTTAAAGGAAGCCAGAGAAAACAAGGTCTACGATGAATTAAAAAAACTCTGTGATGAACACCTCATGCATACCAAAAACAGCATTATCGCCCTGTATCTTTCCGGAATGATTGCCTTGTCCCGGCAGCTTATAGATGATACTGTCCTGGTAAACCTTGTAACAATCTTTGTAGACAACCATAAATGGGGCATAGTCCGTTATCTTTGCGAAGGAATTCTTGAATACGGAGAATCCAAGTTTGCACTGCGCACTTTGGCAGATTGCTGCAAGAACGAAAACGAAGAAGAACCAATCATTGGAATTTGGGAACGGCTTGTTAAAGTTGATTATGAAGAAGCGGACATAGCAAAAGCCCTTGCCGAACATTACGAAAAAGAAAATGCGCTTGAAACGGCGGTGGATTACTATAAGAAAGCCCTGCACCGCTTTGTCAGCAAAGGTTTATTTACCAATGTCAGGGAAATATGGTCTAAACTAATCGAATATTGTCCCGAAGACATTGATTTTTTTCTTCATGTGGAAAAAAGAATTGCCAAAAATATCAGCGAAGACAAAGCTGTACTGCTCCTTGAGGATGTATTCGCATCGTGTAAAAAACGTGGAGAAATCGATACGGCAATCGGCATCTTAAAACTTATTTTACAATACGACGAAAGGGATTCTTTGGCCCGTAAAGAGATAACCGAATGTTTCCGTCTGAAATATAAAGACCATAGCCAGATGGAAGAATATATTCGCATATCCAACCTTACCCAGAATTGGCGCAATGTAAGGGAAGCGATAACGGATTTTGAAAAACATATTGCCTTTGACAAGGGAAGCTATGTGTTCCATCGCACATGGGGTGTTGGCAGAATTTCCGCCATGCAGGGTGATGAAATTGCAGTGGACTTTGCCAAAAAACGGGGACATAGCATGTCACTGAAAATGGCGGTCAATGCGCTTCAAACCTTGTCCAAAAATCATATTTGGGTACTTAAAGCCACACAGAAAAAAGAAAAGCTCCATGAACAGGTAAAAAATGAGCATACCTGGGCTTTGCAAACCGTAATAAAGAGCTTTGGCAATTCCTGTGATATCAAGCGGATTAAGGCAGAACTCGTGCCCTCGATACTGTCAGCCGGGGAATGGACTGCATGGAGCGGACGGGCCAGGGAAATACTGAAAACAGATCCGGGTTTCGGGGTTAGTCAGGATAATGTCGATCTTTTTACCGTCAGAGACAGGCCCATTAGTATAGAAGAAAAACTCTACAATGAATTCAAGGCGGAAAAGAATTTCTTTGACCGCATTGCCACCATGCGAAATCTCGAAGCACAGAAAGACGCTGAACTTGATTCGGAATTTTTTAACGAGATGATTTCTTATTTTACCGGATATCTGCGATCGCTTAATCAGGTAAATGAACAGGTTGTGGCTTCCTATCTTTTGATTAAAGAGATGTCCGGCCGTCATCCCCAGCTTGGTTCCGGTGTATCAATGAGTTTTATAGATATTTTTGATAAAATTCAGGACATTCCCGCCCTGTTTCTTAACCTTAAAGATACCCGGTTAAAGGAAGATTTTCTTCTGCAAACCAGGCATTTTATTGACTCATGGCCCGAAATATATACACGGCTTTTTCCCTATGTGCTTCTTCCTTCGATTATTAACAGCCTGGAAAGAGAAGAATATGAAGACAAAATTACGACGATGATTCGGAACTGTTTCGAAAACTACCGGGATTACCGGGAAGCGGTGGTTTGGTTTTTAAAGAACGAAGAAAACAAGCAGCGTTTTGTCAATGCCGGTATAACCGAAGAAAAAAAGATCATTACCCTGATCTACATTTTGGATATAACATACAGGGACATTGACAACCATCGGGACACAACAGAAAACCGGAAGATTAACAAAAATGTCTACACTCTGCTCTTTAAAGACGGTTTTTTGGAAAAATTTATTAAAAGTGCAGACAGGGATACCATGTTCCGGATTTATACTCTTGTTGATGATGTAAAGGGTCTGGATCCGGCGGACAAAATGAAGCTGCGGCAAATTATTCTGGAACTGGATCCGGAGATCAAATTTGCCGGAGAAGCAGAGAAAAAGGTGTCCCGTGGACTTATTGTTACCAAAGCCAAATACGAAGAAAAACAAAAACAGCTTACTCATATTTTGGAAGTAGAAGTTCCAGCCAACTCAAAAGAAATTGAATATGCTCTTTCTTTGGGCGACTTGCGGGAAAATTCCGAATACCAGGAAGCCAAAAAAAATCAGGATATCCTTAATTCCACAGTGGCCAAACTTAAGGGTGAATTTGAAAAGGCTCAGATATTTGATCCTTCAGTGGTGAATACCGAGAAGGTGTCTTTTGGTACGAAGGCTGTTTTGATTAATCAGGAAACACAGGAAGAAATTGAATATTCCATTTTGGGCCCCTGGGAATCGGATCCGGAGAATCATATTATTAACTATCTTTCTCCTTTTGGCAGTGCTATGCTTAATAAGAAGGCCGGAGAAGAATTTGAATATTCTTCTGACAAGACCAGAGATGCAGTAACTGTGAAATATATCATAAAAGAGATTACCAAAGTACCCTTATAGGTGGTTTTGGAGGAATTATGAAAGCAAGAAAAGTATTTTTTATTCTGTTTATATCGATAATACTTTTTCCCCTCGCATCCCAGGAAGGGAAGGATGTAGTGCTTGTAGTGGATACTGCATCTTCCATGTTCTCTTACTACAATGAAGTGGGGACATATCTTTCAAGGTCTTTTCTTCCGGAGAACCTGACTAGTGGGGATACTCTGCACATCATTTCTTTTGGTTCAAAGCCCCGGTTTGAAATTGTCCGGCGTATTCGGGGAGAAGGGGATATGGATACGGCCAGCGCCAGGATATGGCTGCTTTATCCGCTGGATCCAAGTTCGGATCCTGCCGCCGCCATAAATTATACAGAACAATATACCCGTTCCATTCAGGGAGAAAGAGCCAAAAAAGTTTTTTTTGTTTCAGACAGTGATTTAAGCGGGCAGGTAAGTGCCGCCGCAGGGCGTTTCCCGCCTAATACAGAACTGCAATTTATCCAGGCAAGCAGCCGCATGGGCTCAGGTAAGCCGGGCGTTGCTTCAGACAGGTCCGGTACGGCTTCTTCCGGCAGTACATCCGGCACAGGTTCTGCAGCAGGATCGTCCGGCGGTACTACCGGTACCGGCGGCACAGGTTCTGCTACCGATACCGACTCTTCCGGCGGGTCAGATTCTTCTCCCGGCCAAACAGATCCGGGTACTTCTCAGAGTGGAGAACAATCGGCTTCCGGTTCAGGCGCAACAGCCGGTGAAACTGTACAAGGTACCGGTGGAACAGGTTCGGCTGCAGGAACTTCCGGAGGAAACAGCAGCAGCGGATTTAATTTCCGGAGTATTCCTTTACCTTTAATTATTGCAGGAGCATTGTTGCTTCTTTTGCTGCTTCTTTTTATTATTTTACTGATACGGAAACTTCAATCTTCACCGAAAAAAGCCATGGCGGAGATCAGCTCGGGAGGGAGTGCCGCTTCAAACGATGCAGAACTGCTTAATAGCTACGCTTCACGGCAGGCTGTAGCATCCCTGCAAGGTCCAAACAGGCGTTATCACTACAGGAGTACTTCAAGCCAGTTCCTTACAAAGCCGCCCATGCTTAATATATTTGTTGAAGAGCAAAATACCGGAATTGGAAGACGTAATATCCATGCAATGAAAAAGGGATCGACCTATTCGGTTGGCGGCGGCAATTCTGATTTCCTTATTTTTCTGGTTGATTTTCCTTCCAACATCGGTCGCCTGTATTTTGACGGAACGAACTGTACTTTTACACCGCTTAAAAGTGAATATTTTCCTGATATTGGTTCAACTCCGGTTACCGAATGTATTGGAAAACCCGTACGGATTGTTTCCCGGAAAAACTATGAAGTTTTCTTCCATTTTGAACCGTACAAGGATCCTCTTGTTGAAATGAACCAGCTGCTCAATTCGGTAAAGGTTCCTGAGCCGCCACCTTCTGATGAAGAATGATACAATAAAAAACCAATAACATTTTCTTTATATGAAAATGCTATTCATCTTCTGCTGGATGTGCTGCGGGAGTTTCCGGGGCATTAATGGGAAGCCCCCATCTTTCCAGCAACGTTCTTGATTTATTGGAAAGGCTCCCGTTTTTTGGATCGGTCAGATTGCGGATGTTATCGACCAGGCCGCGGAAGTTATTGTTAAGACAAATGTCCAGTGCGTAGGATTTTTCTACCACACCGCCATTGGCAAAAAGCCGGCGTGCAAGGTCTTCGAGCTTGGGCGATTTGGCACTGCCGAGTATACGCAAAAATCCGTTGTACAGCGGGGTTTGGTTTTTTGATTTGGCTTCTTCCATTTCAACAATAATGTCAGCAACATAATCGTTTTGTCCGTGGGTAAGGAGCATTTCTCCGGCGTTTATTCTGATACGGTCGCTGTTTTTCCGTTCTTTAAAAAAGTCTTTCAGTATGGTTTCAGCGTCGTTTCCGCCGATAAGACCCATTGCCTTGATTGCCTCGTCTTTTACATTTGGTACTTCGTCATGCTCGGCACGGAAACGCAGGTAAGGAACGGCAGAAACCAGTTTTCTTTCTCCTGCAGCCTTGGCGGCTGCTATGCGGGTCCGGTAGAAAGAATCACGGAAAGCTTCGATAATTGCCGCATCTGCATCAGATCCGGTAAACGGTCCAAGGGCAGCTACTGCAGCAGCTCTGACATTGGGGTCCTTTGAGTTAACTGCACCGGTAATTGCATTCAGGCCGCCGGGATCGGCAATTTTGGCAAGGGCGTCAAGTGCTGCCATGCGCATAGGGGCTTTTTCATCTTCGTTTTCTGCAATGCTAATCAGAAAAGCAGTTCCTTCTTTTGCTTTTATGTCTCCAATGGCCACAACAATAAGCCGTCTGTATTCGTCTCCGGGGTCCCTGCCGGAGCAATAGTCGATTAGGTATTCTGTCGTTTCTGCCGGGCCGTCCTTTTCTGCAGTTAGTCCCAATGACCGTATTGCTCCGGACATAAAACGGGTTTCTTCACCGTTAATAATGTCTGTTAAAAGGGAGCGGACTCCGGCGGCTTTAATATTTCCCAGGTATTGGATCGCGGCATTTACCGTTTCCCCGGCTTCGTAGTCCCGTTCTTCAATAGCAGTACGAGCCCGCTGTTCAAGGCCGCTGATTTCCCTGTCGCCAAAATACCCAAAGACTCCGGTAAGAATGGCCCTGTTTTTGGTTTTTTTTGCTACTTCCAGAAGTTCCCTTTCCAAACGGCTTTCCGGAATTGCTGTATCAACCGTGGATGAAGGGTGTTCATTGCGTAAAGTTTTAATAAGGTTTGCAATTTCAGTGTCCGTACCAAAGCGGATAATTTGCAGCCGCTGTTCATCAAGAGGGCTTAAATCACCTGCCTGACGTCCGGAATCTTGTGCATTCAGCAGTGTAAATGAAGCTATAAATAGAATAATTGATATTACTGCCGGCTTTTTATTCATTTTGGTCCTCTTTATTTAAATATCGGTACAGAAATTCTTTTTTAAAATCCATGAATTTATTTTCGCTGATTGCAGATCGTGCATCAAGCACCATTTTGTTAAGAAAATAAAGGTTATGGTAACTGGCCAGTATGGAACAGAGTATTTCGCGGGTTTTAAAAAGGTGACGCATATAGGCGCGGCTGTATGTTTTGCAGACTTTACAGGAACATGATTTATCTATAGGAATAAAACTTCCGGCGTTTTCCGCTTTTTTAAGCGAGACCGGGCCGTCGTGGGTTAAAACAAGACCGTTTCTTCCAACCCTTGTGGGGAGGACACAATCGAACATATCAATTCCTTGTTCAATAGCCCACAGAATATATTCCGGGGTACCTATGCCCATTACGTAGCGGGGTTTTTCGTCCGGTAAAAGACGGGAAGTAAGATAAAGGTATTCCCGAAAAACCTCATCATTTTCGCCGACCGAAAGCCCGCCAATGGCAATACCGGGAGTATCGTATTCAAGTGTTTTTTCGGCGCTTTCCCTGCGAAGTTCCGGGTAGAAATTCCCCTGAACAATGGAAAAAAGAGAGCCGTTGTATCCGTTATCTACTGAACACCGCCAGCTTTCGTAAGCCCTTTTTAGCCATTGAATGGTTATTTCCAGTGCCTCTCGGGCTTTTTTTTCAGGTGTTCCCCATGCGGTACAGACATCAAGCTGCATCTGAATATCACTGCCCAGTATGGTTTGAATTTCCACTGCCTTCTCCGGTGTTAAGAGGTGATACGAACCGTCTATGTGGGAACGGAAAGCCGCTCCTTCTGAGGTAATTTTACGGAATGGCGCCAGGGAAAAAATCTGAAATCCTCCTGAATCGGTTAAATAATTTTTGCTCCATTGAGTAAAACTCCGTAAACCGCCGGCCTTTTCAATCACCTCTGTTCCGGGCCGCAGGTACAGGTGATAGGTATTGGCCAGGATGATCGAAAAACCAATTTCTTCCAAATCCTCGTTGGTCAGGGCCTTTACCGTTCCATTGGTTCCTACAGGCATAAACACCGGGGTTTCAACAAGCCCATGATTCAAAGCGATAGTCCCTCTTCTGGCCCGGGAGGCTGAATCAGTATGGGTAATAGTAAAAAAAATTTGCCGGTCTAAGGTTACATTTTGGCTGTTCATATACATACCGCCTCCGGCTTTTATAATTTTACAAAGCGAAGCAGAAGAAAACCTGCAGCTGTACAGCCGAAGACCGGAATCCATGCACCCAGGAAAGGATTCAAAATACCGGCTTGTGCGCACATCATGCTTAGCATTTCAATTACATAATAAACCACTGCGGTTCCCAGGCTTGCAAAAAGACTTAAAAGCAGTATGTTTTTTTTAAAGCGCCCGAAGGCGGAAAGTGAAAGAAGAATCATTACAAAGGAAGCAGCGGAAAAAGAAAAACGGCGGTGATATTCAGCCAAAGCGGATGAGACGGGAAGTCCTGCTCTGCGGAGATCCTTAACGAGTATTTTTATATCACGGGCGTTTAAATCCGAAGCAACAACCGAAATTCTCCTGAACGTTTCGGGCTTTTCCCGGTACCTTTCCGTCAGAAAAGCGGTAATCCTGTCAGTGTCGGTATTCGAAGGCCGCAGAAAATTTTTGTCCCAGTTATAGAGTATTGGATCGGAAAAAGACCAGGAGTCTTCTTGCCAGGCTGCTTTGGAAGCGAAAACCATGCTATTGAGTTTCTGGTTTTCATCCAGTTCAATAATTGTTAATCCACTTAAAGTTTGGGAAAAAGAGTCGAAAAAATCCACTGAATAAATAAGCCGCCCTCCTTCAAGTTTAATAACAATGCGGGAAGAATTTTCCGAATAAGTTCCAAGCAGTTCCCTGCTTTTCCTGTTTTTATTTCTCAGAGTGGGAATAACTAAAAAGTCTTCAAAAAAGAAAGCAATAACCGATAAAGCAATTCCCAATATGATGAGGTAAAAACCAAAGCGCCAGAACGGAACTCCCGATCCAAGTATTGTAGAAAGCTCATTTTTTGCATTTAAGTCTCCCAGCGTGTACGCCGAAGCAAAGAGAAGCGATACCGGCAGCGAGAAACTGATACATTTTGGAATGTAAAAAAGGGATGTTTTGAGTATTGCCGATAAGCTGACTCCGTTGTTCAGAAGTATTGTGAGGTAAAGAAAAAGGTCCAGCAAAAAAATCAGCATGGCAAAAAGGAACAGCGCTGTAATAAAAACCCAAAGAAATTGCCGTATAAGGTAACGGTCCAGAGTTTTTAATTTAAGGTTAATAGAAGTATTCATCGGGAATGAACCCTTATGCCCAACAGAATGGCTCCCGTTGTAATAACAAGAATATTGGGAAACCACATTGACCAAAAAGGTGAAAAATCATATCTGGTTCCTAATTCCTGTCCAAGCATAAGCAGTCCCCAATACAGAGATGACATGCAAACTCCAATGACAAAGCCCACGGTTTGACCGCCTTTGTTTGCAAAAAGGCCGATTGAAACAGCCAGAAGTACAAAAGAAAGTGCGCCAAAAGGTATGGCAAATTTTTTATAGTATTCAAGTCTGTACAGAGGAAGACTTCTGTCCGGTGACATTTCCCGTACCAATCTCAAAGAGTATTGCCAGGATGCGGCAAGAGAAGCTGTTTTACCGGGGTTTTCCCCTTGCCGCAATTCCGACTCCAGAGTTAAGGCTTCGGCGCTTAATTTATTGTATTCTGTTTCGAGTTTTTCCCGGTATGCCGCTTCTTTCTTTTGAATTTCCCTGCGAACATCAACAGAGCTCATTTCGCGCGGGCCAAAAAAAACAATCACATCAGCAATATCATGCTGGGAAACAATGTAGCGTAAGAAACCGGCAGAGGCATAGTCGTAATCTTTTTTCAGGTTTTCCTTTCCCGATTGAACAAAGGGATCATTAAGATTAATGCTGACGTTTCCTTCTCCTAAATCTTCAAGTTCAGCCTCTTTTGCAATGATCATCCTCCGTTCGCCGTCTTTGGTTCTGTCCATGATCAATATGTCACGGATTGTTTTATCCACAACATGCCCTGTTACAATAATAATATCCTTTTCCCTGAAAAATTTAACTGAATTGGATTCCAGTTCCAGCGCCGGGGAAGAAAAAAGAATACGGCGGTATAACCTGGAAAACTGAACGGCTCCCGCCGGAAGAAGTATATCATTAGATAAAAAAGAAAAGAGAGAAATGAGCAAACCCATTGCCAATGCAGGAAAAAAAACAGAACAGTAAGAAAGACCGGAAGAAAGGAAAACAAGGATTTCATTGTCGGAACTAAGGCGGCCTATGGTAATAAGGGTGCCGGTAAGGCAGGCAAAGGGAGAGGCCATGGCAACTACTACAGGCAAAGAATAAATAACCAGCAATACAACCTGATGCAGCGGAACCCGTTTGGAAATAATTTCCCTTGCCATTACCAGGATCTGGTTTACAAAAAAAACAAAAAAGAAAAACAGAAAGCATACGCAAAAAGCCAGGAGAATTTCCCGTGCAATATGAAAAAAAATTGTTTTTGTATAAACCCTTCTGAAGCGAATTCCGCTGTACATCCTTATTTCGCCGTTATAATATTGTCCCCGGTGGATCCAAATCCCCCTTCGCCGCGTTCGGAGCAAGCCAGTTCTTCGGCTGCTTCCAAATGAACCTGTGGAGCATGGGCGAACACCAATTGAGCAATCCTGTCACCACTGTGTACAGTATAAGGTTCCGTACCAAGATTTACCAGAATGATTTCCAGTTCTCCCCGGTAATCACTGTCAATAGTCCCGGGTGTGTTAAGAACGGTAATGCCATGTTTCAGGGCAAGGCCTGAACGGGGTCGTGCTTGCGCTTCCCAGCCCGGAGGAATCTCAAGAACAAGGCCTGTTGGAATTTTGGTTCGCTGTCCCGGCTGGAGTATTATTTTCTGCGGAATGAAAGCTTCGACATCGGCTCCCGCCGCACCTGCTGTAGCATACTTTGGCAGGGCGGTACTTTTTTCCTTACGGTACACCTTTACACAAGGTATATCACCTGCGGCGGGGAGCGTCATCCTAAAAACGCCGGTGGGGCCGGTGAGGACCGCTATCCCGCTGCCCTCTGCCATCTCCTCTGCTGTGGCCATCTCCCCTGCTGTGGCTTTCTCCTTCAGGAGGAGCGCCATTTGGATCTATGGCATCAATATACGAAAGATTTAGCCGGCCCATCTTATCGATTTCCACGAGTTTAACGGGGATTTCCTGCCCTTCGGAAAGCACATCGGTTACCTGGGCTATTCGCTGCCGTGAAAGTTTGGAAATATGTACCAGTCCTTCTTTGCCGGGGAGGATTTCAACAAAAGCGCCGAATTCCATGATCCGTTTAACTGTGCCGTTGTAGATTCGTCCTGTCTCAGGATCCGAAACAACTCCAAGTACAGCTGCTTTTGCGTCCTCTGCATCCTTGGCATTTTTTCCGTAGATTGTAACAGTACCGTCGTTTTCGGTATTAATAGTTACACTGTATTGTTCACAGAGAGCTTTAATATTCTTGCCGCCCGGACCAATCAGCGCGCCGATCTTGTCCACTTCAATCTTCATGGTAACAATCTTCGGAGCATACTCGCTTATTGCTGTGGAAGGTTTATTGATCGTTTGATTCATTATGGAAAGGATATGGAGCCTCCCCCGTTTTGCCTGGGACAGAGCTTTTCCCATTATCTCGGCATTTACCCCTGTGATTTTAATGTCCATCTGAAAACCGGTAATGCCGTCTTCCGTACCTGCAACCTTAAAGTCCATGTCTCCGAGGTGATCTTCCTCACCGAGTATGTCCGAGAGTACAGCATAGCGATCTCCGTCGGTAATAAGCCCCATGGCAATACCTGCTACAGGTTTTTTCATGGGAACACCGGCGTGGAGCATGGAGAGAGTTCCGCCGCAGACTGAAGCCATGGAAGAAGAACCGTTAGATTCCATAATTTCCGAAACCACACGGATCGTATAGGGAAAATCATCCTTGGAAGGAACCATTGCTTTTAGTGAACGGTGCGCTAAATTGCCGTGACCGATTTCCCGCCGTCCCGTGCCAAGCCTTCCTGTTTCTCCAACCGAATAAGGAGGAAAATTGTAATGAAGGATAAAGTTTTCCCTTTTATCGCCTTCTATGTCATCGTAAATCTGTTCGTCAAAAACCGTTCCCAGAGTGGTTACTACCAGGGATTGGGTTTCGCCGCGTGTAAAGAGAGCTGAACCATGGGTTCGTTTAAGAAGGCCGATTTCGCAAGTGATGGATCTGATGTCTTCGGTGCTGCGGCCGTCTACACGTTTTCCCTTATCCAGAATGGAAGAACGGAGTATCTCGTACTGCATATCTTCAAAGAGGGTGTTGAATAGTTTTTTCTGGATCTCGTCTTCGAACTGAGCTGCGTATTTTTCCGCCATTTCTGCTTTAACCGCTTTTATTGCTTCGCGCCGTCCTTCTTTGGTCGGTTCAAAGCAGGCGTTTTGCAGTTTAGGGTAAGCTTCGCTGCGTATGGCATCTCCATTTTCCAGAATATGGCTGCTGGGATTTAAGGGAAGTTTTTCCTTGCCCGCAGCTGCACGAAGTTTTTCCTGAAGCTCACAAAGTTCGATGATCACTTTGTGGGCTTTTTCCAGGGCGGCTACCATTAGTTCTTCGCTTGCCTCGGCAGCTCCTCCTTCAACCATGGTAATCCCGTCTTTTGTGCCGGCAACGACAATTTCCAGCCGGGATTTTTCGATCTCTTCGTAGGTGGGATTAACTAAAAGTTCGTCTTCCAATGCACAGATGCGTACGCCGGCAATGGGTCCGCCAAAAGGAATGTCCGAGATATGAACGGCGGCGGAAGAGGCTATGATTGCCAGAATGTCCGTTGGGTTTGTTTGATCGGCGGAAATGGTTGTGGGAACTATCTGGATATCCCTGCCGAAACTTTTATCGAACAGGGGCCTCATGGGACGGTCGATAAGCCGGGATACAAGAATTTCCTTGTCTTTTGGCCGGCTTTCCCGCTTGATAAAACCACCGGGGATCTTTCCCGCAGCATAGTATTTTTCGTTATAGTCGACGGTCAGCGGCACATAGTCCAGCCCTTCTATAGAATCGGAAGAAGCGCAGACTGTAGCGATGACCGCCGAGCCTTCGTACTGGGCAAAGACAGAGCCGTTGGCCTGCTTTGCGATCCTGCCGGTTTCGAGGATTAGCTCTTTGCCGGCTATTGTGTAGGTAACTGTCTGCATCATTTACGCAGACCCAATTCCTTAATCAGAGAACGGTACTTTTCCAGATCCACTCGCTGCAGGTATTTAAGCATGCGGCGTCGTTTTCCTACCAGAATTAAAAGTCCCCGCTGTCCGGACTTGTCCTTTTTGAATTGTTTACAGTGCTCTGTTAACTGATTGATCCGTTTGGTTAACAGGGCAATTTGAACTTCCGATGTGCCGGTGTCTTTTTCGTTTTTACCGAACTTTGTGATAGTGGAAGTTACTTCTTCTTTCGTTAAAGCCATATATTGTTACACTCCTTGCACCCTAATTAATGGAACGCCCTAATAACAACGACGCTTCTTCGAATCTATGCGCCCGTAGAGCTTCTCGTATTCTGCTGGAACTGATAGCCAATCCCCCTTCCAGAACAGGGGGTATAATTTCCGCTTCAATACCTGAGTTTTCCGCCAGTGCTTTAAAAGCCACTGCGTTTGTATCTCTGTGATGTCCACAGTGAAAATTAACCCCCAAACCTATATAGGCAGGACAGAGATACTTTTTCAGAGCTTCTATAAAAGCCCTTCCCTTTATTTTACTGAAATGTTCAGAAAAGTCAATGATCACGGCAAGAGAGATCCCAAGACTGTTTAATAAGGCCATTTTTTCTTCAAAACTGATAATCTCTTGCAGTTTTTTGGGATTTTTACGGAATGTTATTACGGTTGGGAGGCATTCCGGCGCTTTTTCGGTAATTTTGGCAATCAGCGCCTGGTGTCCCCGGTGCAGGCCGTCGAACACACCTATCGTAATGGCAGTTCTTTTGCCTCCTGCCAGCTCCGATTTTAAACCATTATCCGGGCATAGTCGTTCAAGTTCGTTCCAATTAATCTGCTGCATTAACAAATCTATATTTCCATAAATGGTCTTTTTGTTCTATTAGTGCGGCAAAAGACTGCGGTCCAAAAAGGGCGATAGTGTTTTTTTCCGATTCGGTTATTTCCCTCCGCAGGAACTGTATATCTCCGCCATGAGCAACTACTTTGGCGGCTTTTTCGCCGATTTGAAGACAAGGTACACCAAGTTTTGCAAAAAGTTCTGTATTTAGAGGCTTCAGGGCTGATTTGATCATTTCTTCTATATATAAGCCATTATTTGTTTCGGGAGGTACGGAAAATGCCTCCTCCAGGGAAAAATTTCCTACATTGGTCCGAACAAGTGAACAAAGATGAGCACGGGAGCCAAGCGCATGCGCAAGATCTCTTGTGAGGGAACGTATATAGGTTCCACTGGAGCAATGAACTTCCAATTCCGCGTTGGGCGGCTCCCAGGCAGTCAGAGAAATGCTGTAAACGGTAACAGGCCGTTTTTTCATTTCTATTTCAGCACCAGCTCTGGCCAGTTCATAGGCACGCTTGCCATTAATATGAACCGCGGAGTACATAGGCGGAGCCTGTAATATTGTTCCGGTAAAGGCTGGAAGGGCTCTTTCCAGGTCTTCTTTACAGGGAATGAGGGCTGTTGCAATTATCGTTCCCAGTGGATCAAGCGTGTCGGTTTCTTCACCAAAACGAAGTAATGCCCGGTATTGTTTGTCGCAACCTGTAAAAACAGAAGATAGTTTTACGGCCCGGCCTGTCAACACTGCAAGAAGGCCCTGGGCAAAACTATCCAGGGTACCGGTATGACAAACCTTTGGTGTTTTAAGGGCTTTTTTAACCGGTTTTAAGCTGTCAAATGAAGTGATTCCGGGATTTTTATTTAAAAGAAGTAAGCCTGTCATGATACCCAACTAATGTACCCGGAAAAAGCTCACTCTTCTATGCCAAGATCTTCATCTTCACTGCTTTCCGGTAATTCAGCAGCCACCGCTTTTTCCTTCTTTTTCCTGGGCTTGGAATCGAATGATAATCCGGAATGTCTGGGATGGTAAACACGGGCAACATAGGATACCAGAGAAAAATATATTATCAGGCAAACGGTAACGGCAATAATTTGCCATGATGTAATTACCTTGAATAAAAAACTGAACATTTCTTTTGTAAACATTATCTTAATTATCGGTTAGCTTGTTCCAAAATCTGACATTTTGGAACAGCCTAAGTACAAAGTGCTTGCAAATCATTCACAACAAAGTGCGGCTTTTTCCCTGCACAGGCAGGATCGCCTTCACGGAGCCGGAGTGATCGGCGGTCTCCGGCAAAAAGCGCTGTGATAAAACCTTCTTCTGCGGCAGCAGAGATATCGTTTTTCATGTCATTTCCAATATAGAGTGTTTCTTCCGGTTTGATAGTATACTGCGCCAGACGTTCCCTTGCCTTGGCAAAAAGCCGGGGAGAAGGCTTTGCTTCATTTTCTTCAAAAGAGTATATTAGCAGTTCGGGATCAAAACCCAGTTCTGTCGGGGAAGCGTTAAAAAAAGCATTAAATAAAAGCGGCGTGTAAAATTGAGCATTTGAAATTATTCCCAGTTTTACCCCGTTTACAGCAAGGGTGCGCAGCGTTTCTTTCGCATGGGGCATGGGAAACACGGGGTTTACCGCCAATTCGTAGCGCAGAGCCATCTCCTGTCCCCGCATACCCTGTGTCAGTTCCCACCCTGGCGGAATGGCTCCCTTATAGTCTGCCCAAATCTCCTCAACCCTGACTTCGGGCCAGACTATTCCTTCCGCATGAGCTTTTTCGTGTTGTTGCTTTACCGCCGAACGGAAGTATTCGGTCATTTCCGAACATTGATCCTCAAATTCCTCTCGCAAAGACGCAAAGGCGCAAAGAGGATCTTTAATATTAATATTTTCCGTATTCCTCTGCGTCTCTGAAAACTCAGCGTTAGCTGAGTCCTTTGCGAGAGAAATATGGAAAGATTTTTTCTCTGTCGTTATCCCGGCGGAGATTTCCCCGGCACCGGAGATAAACAGTGTTCCGTAAATGTCAAAAAGCACTGACCGGATGCCTTTTAAAACCTGCACTCCTTTTTTGGGTATCAATGCTTCCCATTCGGCAGTAAGATGTACCGGCAATGGTTCCAATGGCTGTGATGATTCACGAATGAGTTTTATCATGCTGTGTTTCCGGCGGACTGATACCTACAAGGAATAAATGGTGCGGATCAAGGTATAGTTCCAAAAGCCGCCGGCGGGAAATGCTTTGATTAACCGGAGAAAGAACTTTTTGATATGCTTCAAGAATTGTTTTAAGTATGGGTTCCCTTGAATAGGCGGAAAGCACAGCTTCATTGTTTGCTTCGATAAGAGCTGAATCATTTTTCCAATCTGCCAGGACTTCCAATAACGGATTGTTCTTTTTGATTTGATCCCGGACCATTTTGTCCTGTATGGCAAGGGTAATTATTTTTTCCTGTATTTCTTCGTCCATGATCCCAAAATCATATAAATTCTTATTAAACACCTGATCCAGTTCACCGGGAATTTGCGATGGGACAGAAAGACCAAAGGCAGCGTAAAGCCTTTTCAGGCCATCGGCAGTTTTTTCCTTTAATTTTTCAGGTTCCGCATATTCTGCCGGGATGAAGAGTGACGGATACAAATCATCCATGCATACACCCGCATTTTCAAAATCACGGCAAACATAATCGATGCGGCGTCCCGCAACAGCAAGGCTTGCGGTCCATGGTTCAAGAAAGGAAAACCCAAAGCCTTCTTTAACGGAAGTTGTAATTACCGCTTTTGCGCTGCCCATTACATCGGCAAATGAAGAAGCAAGACCGGCTTCAAATTCAACAGGAAGTCTTAGTTTTGCGGCTGTTTCTTTCCAGTGATTGTAAATGGGCATATCCTGTTCTGTTGTCGGAGGCTGGGTTATTGCTATGATTGTTTCCGGTGCTGCAGAATCAGATCCGGTAAAAATAGAAAGAAACAACGCTTCTCCGATATTCTTCCGCCTGATTCCCCTTACCGGATACACAAATTTGTTTTTGTGTAGTCCCTGTGTAATAGTGAGTTTTCTGACTTCGTTCGGAAGCAACTGGAGCCCTTGCTGTGTAAGACCTGCCTTGAGCAAAAAGTCGTAATCCCGACTGTTGATCACACCGTAATGGCAATTTTCCGGGTATTCTTCGTCTATATAAACGTCCGGCCGGAAATCTTCCGCAAGGTCGTGGTTTTGCAGCAAGAGCGGAACCCATTCGGTTATTTTTTTTAGCGCGCCAATAAGAAGACTGTTTTTCCGGATCAGCGGATTGTGTACATGAATCAGATCTGCCCTGCTGCCCGGCCAATGTGTACGGATTGCATCTTCTATTGAATGGGCAAGTTTTTCTGACGCCGCTTTTCTGGACGTTGTATCTGCCGGCGTAGATTCGGGCGGACGGAAACGGTCGTAATGCAGATCCGGAACTACGGTAATGGGAATCCCGGCCCAGTTTTCGGGAAGCGGCGGCTGTTCTCCGCTGAGGATAAGTACGTCTTCACCGGCTTCCCGTAAGGCGCTTGCCTGATGGAAAACAACCTGGGTAACTCCGCCGGACCGCAAATGGTAATGAACAAGAACGATTTTCACAGGTTTCCCGCTATAATAATTATACTGGAGATTAAAAGATCATTGCAAGCAGGGCTTGCTTGTTATATAACTGTCAGCTTTTTAAAGATCACAAATATTTTTATGTAATCATACAAGCAAAAACCGTTTCGTTGCCTTGTATAAAGTGATTTTGCCATTTATAAGTTGAAATCAAAACAATTGTATAGTATGTTACAATGGAGGATATACCAATGGGTAAGACAAAAACACGAAAACCGCAAAAGAAACTTGCCGTCGATGATATTTTGACTATTTTTAAAGAATCCGAACGGGAGTGGCGGGAAACCAGAGAACAAATTAAAGCAATAACTCAGGAAACCAGGGAACAAATGAAGGAAACCGATCGAAAGATTGGCGAATTAGGCAATCGTTTTGGAGAACTGGCCGAACATTTGGTCGGCCCAAGCATTGGTGAAAAATTCAACGAGTTGCACCTGTACTTTGAACACATTTCGCACAACCATCAAATTAAGGATTCCTCAAAGCGC
>Ga0082212_10005167_pt1 | contig 17890 bp, 11 predicted proteins | sample TergutNt197P3_FD_71548 | JGI IMG/M metagenome (GOLD analysis project Ga0082212, IMG submission 71548) | Neocapritermes taracua P3 segment gut microbial communities from Petit-Saut dam, French Guiana - Nt197 P3 | ecosystem: Host-associated > Arthropoda: Insects > Digestive system > Gut ...
CCATATAAAACCGCCCTGCGCTTTCGGATATTTGCGAATCAAATCCCAATATTCCTTGAAACCGCCCTCAGAATTACCCATCGCATGGGCGTATTCACATTGTATCAATGGTTTTGTCGCATTGCTCTGTGCATACCTTTCCGTTCCGTCATAACCCAGATACATCGGGCAATAAATGTCCGTAAAATTATTCCTGCCTGCCTGTTCGTATTGAACAGGTCGTGCCGTATCTTCGTTTTTGATCCAATTGTAACATGCTTCGAAATTGGGGCCGAAGCCTGCTTCGTTGCCCAACGACCAGGTGATAACGGATACATGGTTGTAGCTGCGTTGCATATTGCGCTGATTCCTCTCCAAATGCGCGAGTGCGAATAGCGGGTTTTTTGCCAGCGTCTGTTCGCCGTATCCCATACCATGCGATTCGACGTTTGCTTCGGCCACCACATACAGTCCATATTCGTCGCATAGTTCGTACCACAGGTTATCGTCAGGATAATGACTTGTACGGACGGCATTGATATTGTGTTCCTTCATGATTTTAATATCCTGAACCATCCGTTCCGGAGAGATATAATAGCCTGTTTTCGGGTCCATTTCATGGCGGTTGACGCCTTTGATCAGGACAGGCTGTCCGTTGACCAGCAGCTGGGCGTTTTTAATTTCTATCTTGCGGAAGCCGGTTTTAACAGGGATCGCTTCGATCGTTTTATCGCCGTCTTTCAGCGTTGCTATCAATGTATAGATGTTGGGTGTTTCCGCCGTCCATTTTTCCGGGCTGGCGACCTGGATTGTGCCGGTTAATGTTCCGCTTCCTTTCAGTGTTTGGGTAGCTATCGTATTTCCATTCTTTTCATACAAATCCAGTTGAACGCTACCGGAGGATGATAGCGTTGCTTCGATGGCAAGCGTACCGTCCTTATATTGTGCATCGAGGTCGGGCGTCACGCGTATATCCTTGATATATTTAGCGTTACGCGCATACAGATAACAGTCGCGTCCGACGCCCGAAAGACGGAAGAAGTCCTGGTCTTCGAGATAGCTTCCGTCGCACCAGCGGAAAACCTGAAAGGCAATCAGATTTTTTCCGGGTTTCAGAAAGCGGGTGATGTTAAACTCCGCTTCTAATTTGCTGTCCTCACTGTATCCTGCAAACTGTCCGTTGACCCAGAGATAGATGTTGGACGTTACCGATCCGAAATGGGCGAATATTTGTTTGCCGTTCCAACTGGCCGGAATTATTATCTCGCGGCGGTAGGATCCCACATGGTTGTTTTCGAGCGGGACATCGGGCGGATTGTTTGTGAACTGATTGCTCCAGGCGTATCCGATGTTCAGATAAAGCGGGTCGCCGTAGCCGTTCACTTCCCAGATGCCCGGCACAGGCATGGTGGTCCAGCCCTTGTCGTCAAAGTTCAGTTTGTAGAAATCGGCGGGACGCGCATCGGCATTCTTAACCCAGAAGAAACGCCATGGTCCGTTCAGGCTTAAAAAGTTTTCGGACTTTTCCCGGACGTTTTCCCTGGCTGCCTTTTCCGATTCGTAGGCGAAAAAATTGGCGTGCATCGGTGTGCGGTTGATTTGATTGACCTGCGGGTCTTTCCACTCGTCTTTCTGAGCGAATACGGCAATGCTGAAAAGCGCTGTGGCGATGAATAATTGTAATTTCATAATAGTGAATTTTAATTTTTGCTGCAAAGGAAAGCATTTTTTTCGTATATTTGCAACCTAATTTTAAAATAAAAGATATGAATTTATTTGATCAAATCAGCACAGATATTAAATCTGCCATGTTAGCGAGGGACAAAGTGAGACTTGAAGCGTTACGAAATGTAAAGAAGTACTTCCTGGAAGCCAAAACAGCGCCGGGAGCGAATGATACATTGAGCGATGACGCTGCATTGAAGATTATTGGAAAATTAGTGAAACAGGGAAAGGATTCGGCACAGATTTATTCCGGTCAGAAACGCCCCGACCTTGCAGAAGCGGAACTTGCGCAGGTCAGTGTTTATGAAGCCTATCTTCCGAAGCCGTTATCAACAGAAGAGTTGGAAGCCGAACTGAAGAAAATAATCGTCGCTGTAGGTGCATCCGGACCGCAAGACATGGGCAAAGTAATGGGTGCCGCTACCAAAGCGCTGTCAGGCAAAGCCGAAGGACGCGCGATCTCGGAAACGGTGAAACGACTGCTTGCCTGATGAGTTACGGATTTATTGTTATCGATTTTACCTGATTCTGATGGAACACAAAAAATTTTCTTACCGGCATTTGGATTCGCTGAAAGAAGATATTTTTCGGTCGGGTGTCGAATTGCCGGTTTCGGAGCGATTGGATATGTTAAAAACCTCGTTGCAGCTTAATGGCAAACGATTACCCAACCGTTTGGCTAATCATCCGATGGAAGGATGCGACGGGACAGTCAACGGCGCTCCCGGCGAGCTCACTTTCAGGCGTTACGAACGTTTTGGCGCTGGCGGATCCGGTTTGATTTGGGTAGAGGCATGTGCTGTGAAAAACGAAGGACGTGGAAATACCCGGCATCTCTGCCTGAATCGAGATACGCTACCTGCGTTCAAAAATTTATTCTACAGGATGATGACCTCTGCAGTAATGGCTTCTGGAGATGATTCACGGCCTTTTACCGTTCTTCAATTGACACATGCCGGACGGTACAGCAAACCGTTTGCCAATGCCTCGGCCGTGGTGGCTGTCGCTGAAAATCCTTATCTCGACCCCTTTTCAAACCCCAAAAGACGGTACATCACCGACGAAGAACTGGAACTGTTGGAAGACCAGTACGTTGCATCAGCGCAACTGGCGTATGAAATTGGCTTTGACGCTGTGGATGTCAAGGCTTGCCATCGTTATCTGATATCCGAACTGCTGTCGGCACACACACGGGAAGGCCGTTATGGCGGCTGTTTTGAAAACCGTGTACGCTTCCTGCTGAACATCATCGACAAGGTGAAAGACCGGGTTGGCATTGACGTTACTGTCCGGCTCAATGCTTACGACGCCATCCCCTATCCCTGTGGCTGGGGTACAGATGCAAACGGCTTGCCATCGCTTGACGAGCCGCGCCGTCTGATGCAGATACTGTGGGATAAAGGGGTACGAATGGTGAACATCACGACCGGCAACCCGTATTATAACCCGCATATCGGTCGACCGGCAGATATAGGACCATATACAGCGACCGAACATCCCGTTGAATCGGCTGCGCGGATGCTGCATATCATCAGAGAAATGAAAGCGGCAGCTCCCGGAATGACAGTTGTTGGGACAGGCTTCAGTTGGTTTCGTGAATATGGCGCCAACATCGCTGCCGGTTGTATCGAACAGGGATGGATGGATGTGGCCGGTTTCGGAAGGCAGTCATTCGCTTATCCCGACTTTGCAAAGGACATCATTGCCGGTGGTACAATGGTTCGCCACAAATGTTGCATCGCCTGCACGAAGTGTACCGAACTGATGCGTTTTGGCGGACAAGCAGGCTGCGTCGTCAGGGACAGTAAAGTTTACCTTCCTCTCTGGCGCGACGCGACCAATGGGCAAACGATGATGAGTGCAAGAATGGGAAATCATATATAGTTAGTAGTTAATGGTTGGTAATTAATGTTTTTAATTCGTAATTATAATGAAAAAAGTAGCAATAATAACAGGTGGAGCCGGTGGCATCGGCTATGCAACAGCGCAACAGTTAGCAGCCGACGGGTTCAATATCGTTCTCTTTGATGTCAGGGACGAATCCTTTGTCAGCGAAAAGTTAGCCAAATTGGATGCAGCAGGTTCTGATACGATGTATTTTTGCGGGGATATAGCCAAGCGGGATGTTTGCTATGACTTCGTGGAAAAAGTCATTGAAAAATACGGAAAAATAGATGTGCTGGTAAACAACGCCGGGGTAGCCCCGAAAGTACGTGCCGACATACTGGATACATCGGAGGAGAGTATTGATTATGTGTTTGGCATCAACATCAAAGGCACGTTTTTTATGACGCAGGCCGTTTCCCGACAGATGATTGAACAGAACGACGGCGTCATCATCAACATCTCCTCCATGTCCGCCTACACCTCCTCGGTGAACCGGCCGGAGTACTGCATGTCGAAATCGGCTATCAGCATGATGACCGTGTTGTTTGCCGACAGGCTTGCTGATCAGGGCGTCCGGGTATATGAAATCCGGCCGGGCGTCATTCGCACCGATATGACCGCTCCGGTTGTCGAAAAATATGACCGGATGATTGCCGAAGGCATATTCCCAATCAAACGGTGGGGTTACCCGGAAGATGTGGCCAAAGCAGTAGCGGCATTTGCCAACGGAGCATACCCCTATTCCACAGGCGAAGTAATCAATGTAGACGGCGGGTTTCATCTGAGAAGTCTTTAGCAGTATGAACATTTTTTCTTTTAACACAGTCGTCGTAGGTTCAGGCGCGGCGGGTTTTAACGCTACCGACCGGCTCTATGATTTTGGCCAGCGCGATGTGGCCATCATTACCGAAGGCGTCAATATGGGTACCAGCCGTAATACCGGATCGGATAAACAGACCTATTACAAGTTGACGCTTGCGGGAGGCGGGGATGATAGCGTATTCGAAATGGCGCACACGCTTTTCGACGGCGGTTGCATGCATGGCGACCTGGCTCTTTGTGAAGCGGCCATGTCGGTGCAGTGTTTCTGTAAACTGGCAGCTATCGGCGTGCCTTTCCCGCATAACCGCTATGGCGAATACATCGGTTATAAAACCGACCATGACCCGCGTCAGCGGGCTACCAGCGCCGGACCGTTGACGTCACGCTTTATGACAGAAAAACTCGAAGCGCAGGTCAAAGCTAAAAACATCCGAATTTTCGACGGATATAAGGTCGTCGGAATAATCACGGACCATGGCGTATGTAAGGGTTTGCTGGCATTGAACAAAGCTGCGTTGTGCAATACCTCCGCATGCCACGTTTCTGCCGATAACCTGTTTGTTCTTTTCAACTGTACCAATGTGGCGCTGGCTACCGGCGGTCCTGCCGGATTGTACAGTTGCAGCGTGTATCCTGAAAGTCAGACAGGCTCCAGCGGGTTGGCTTTCGAGGCTGGCGTAGCGGGTCGGAATCTCACGGAGTGGCAATACGGCATTGCTTCTACCAAGTTCCGATGGAACCTTTCGGGAAGCTATCAGCAGGTGATTCCCCGATATGTTTCGACTGACAGGCAGGGAAACGATGCACGCGAATTTCTTGACCCGTCTTTCCCCGATGCACAGCGCATGCTTGATGCGATTTTCCTGAAAGGTTACCAGTGGCCGTTCGACTCGCGTAAAATTGCCAACTACGGCTCATCGTTAATCGATATATTAGTTCATCAGGAGATACACCAAAGAGGACGCCGTGTCTTCCTTGATTTTCTGCACAACCCTAAAGCCTTACAAAGTGATTTCGGCAACTTGGGAAGGGAATCGTACATCTATCTTGAACAGTCGGGCGCTTTTCAGGCAACACCACTTGAGCGGTTGGCGCATATCAACCAGCCTGCTATTGACCTGTACAAGAGCAATGGTATCGACTTGACACAAGAAATGCTCGAAATTGCTGTATGTGCGCAGCACAACAATGGCGGGCTGTCCGTAAACTGCTGGTGGGAGACTAATGTGCCGCATCTCTTTGCTGTTGGCGAAGCGGCAGGTTCACATGGTGTGTATCGTCCCGGAGGTAGCGCGCTCAATGCGGGGCAGGTTGGCGGTCTTCGCGCAGCTATGTATATTGCGCGGAGATACGCGGACAAACCGATGGCCGAGACCGATTTTATGAACCTTGCCGCAACAAACATCGCCCCTAAATTACGCATAGCCAAAATGTTTCTCGATAACAAAGTGGGTTATACGCCGCAGGAAATCCGAACCGCTTTGGGGGACAGGATGTCGTCATTCGCGGCACATATTCGCCATGCAGACGACGTCCGCAAAGTCAAAGAGGAAGCCATCATTCAATTGCATCATATAGCCGAACAGACTGTTTTATCAAACCTCGAAGACATGGTGGTGGCTTTCGAAAATGTAGACTTATTAATTGCACAACATGTGTATACCGCCGCAATGGAAAACTACATCGCTTCAGGCGGCGGAAGTCGCGGTTCGTACATCATACCTGATGAAAAAGGCCTGTACGACATTCCGGGCTCATCCCGATTTTCGCCGGACGACGGCAAAATGTCGGTGAAAATACAGGAAGCATATTATACCCAGCAGGGTTGCGACTTTATATGGGAAGACGTCCGACCTATTCCGAAAAACGACGACTGGTTCGAAAATGTATGGCGCGCATACCGGGATGACGGGATAATCAAGTAATGGTTAACCACGGAAGTGGAAATATTAAAAACAAAATAAAAATAAAAGATCATGTTAGTAGTCAGTACAAGCGAATTCAGGGACAGGCAAAAAAGTTATCTGGATAAAGTAGATGCGGGTGCGGAAATTCTTATACAAAGAAAAAGCAAGTCTTATAAAATTGTTCCCGTATCTTATGACGATACGTTGATGAGCAAAAAAGTATTTTTCGCCAAACTGGATCGGGCGGAACAAAGCATTAAGGAAGGCAAAGGTAAAACAGTGAACACGGAAGAGGAACTTTTAGCTTATCTTGATAGCTTATGAGTTATAAAATAACTTTTTCGCCTGAAGCGGAAGATGACATTAAATATTTGAAAAGCAAAGAGCAGGCGGCCTATAAAAGTTAAAAAAACTGCTCAAGGAAATGCGGGAACATCCCTTCACCGGAACAGGTCGGCCAAAACCGTTAAGAAACGACAAGACGGGGAAATGGTCGCTAAGGATTACCGGAAAACACCGCATTGTATATAAGGTTAAAGAAGCGTTAATAGAGGTACTGGTGTTTTCGGCTTACGGACATTATAATGATAAATAAAAATATATTGATATATTGATAGATTGCCATACCATTCAGAATGAGTATTTCTGTTAAAGATTCTGTAATTCAACAACTTCGACTAAATAAAAATTTTTCCATATTCTATTTTGCACCCGACACTTACAGCATGGAAGTTGATTTTATTATCCAAAATGAAAACGATGAAGTCATTCCAGTTGAAGTGAAAGCCGAAACAAATCTAAAAGCCAAAAGTTTCAAATACTTTTGTGAAAAGTACAAACCTGCAAAAGCGATCCACACTTCACTCGCCGACTATAAAAAGAAAATAGGATGACAAATTTGCTATTGTATGACATCAATGCTATAAAAAATTTCATCAATGTTTGAATAGTTTTAGGTCGCACAGATAAACGATTATTTTAAACATAAAAATAAGGTTCAATTTAAACCTTATAGGAAGAAAAGCGTCAAATGGCAGTCTTAATTTTAAAATAATGAGTATTTCAATAAGATCATTAAATAAGACATATCCAAATGGTAATCACGCCTTAAAGAACATCAACATGGAGATTCCAACGGGTATGTTCGGTTTGCTGGGACCAAATGGCGCCGGCAAATCAACATTGATGCGAATATTAGTCGCTTTGATGGAACCTACATCGGGTGAAGTCGATGTGTTCGGATATAATTTACTGAAAGAAAGGAAAGAAGTGCGCAAGATACTTGGATACCTGCCGCAGGATTTCCGTTTTTTTGCCAAATATAAAACGTATGAGTTTTTGGACTATGCGGCACGCTTGTCGGGAATGAATAATACGAAGCAACGCAAGCAGGCGGTTGATGCCATGCTTGAAAGTGTGGGACTGTATGAAGCCCGCGAGCGTTATGCAAATAAATTGTCAGGTGGCATGAAGCGCCGTCTGGGTATTGCGCAGGCTTTGATTCACAATCCTAAACTGATAATCGTAGACGAGCCTACTACCGGACTTGATCCGGAAGAGCGTATCCGTTTCCGTAACCTGCTGGCAAAAGTGACGGAAGATGATGTGACAATTATTCTCTCTACACATATTGTCGGTGATATTTCAAGTACCTGTAATTGCATGGCATTAATGAATAAGGGCGAACTTGCTTTTTTCGGTTCGCCGGAGGAAATGTTGAAGGAAGCCGAGGGTAAAGTGTGGCGAATGAAAGTGAGAGGCGACGATTTACCCGTGATTGACAGGTTATACCCGGTTATTACGACGATCCCGTCGGGTACCGGTTGGGAGGTGCAGGTCGTTGCAGACCAGGTGAAGGATTTTGATGCCGAACCGTATCCGCCGAATCTGGAACATGCCTATGTTTATTATATGGAGAAGAAGTTGAACCGGTGGGTGAATGATTGAATTAGTCAAAAGATGAAGATAAAAATTATTAAGAAGCGGTTATGTCGAAATTAAGTAATATAAATCATGTCGCGAAATATGAAAGCAAGCTTTTGATGAGAAGTTGGTTCTATAGGATATTTCTTGTGTTGGCTGTCTTATTTCTGACTTTTTATAATTTTAGCATGTTAGTCAATGGCGATAACACCGGTATGTGGATTTTGCGGGCTTTACCTTCCAATATACCATATATCAATCTGTTGTTATTGAATACCGGACAGGCTGTAATTGCGGTGTTTCTATCATCCGAATTTCTGAAGGCGGATAAAAAGCTGGATACCTCCGAGGTCTTTTATGTGCATCCGCTCAGCAATGCTGAATATGTCATCGGTAAAATATGGGGAAATCTGAATGTTTTTATTCGTTTAAACCTGATAATCATTGTATTGGTTGTCGTGTTTAACTTTGTTTCGGAAGTGAAGATAGATTGGGTTTCTTACATTATTTATTTTTTCATTATCAGCGTACCTACGCTGATATTTATCTTCGGACTGTCGGTTGGCTTAATGCTTATTATTAAAAATCAGGCTATTACATTTGTTGTCTTGTTGGGGTATATTGCTTTAACGCTGTTTTATATCGGTGAAAAGTTTTACTATCTTTTTGATTATATGATGTATAGTCTTCCTTTGGTTAAATCGTCAATTGTAGGATTTACAAATTTGCCTGTCATAATAAACCACCGGTTAATCTACCTTTTCATTGGATTAGGGTTTCTTTGCATATCCATATTTCTGTTCAGGCGATTGCCTAATACAAAATACGGTCGTTACCGATGGCTTGTTTTTGCATGTTTCCTGATTATCGCCGGATTAATTGCCGGTTATAATCATGTCAATACAATCGTCCAGGCATCGTACAGGCGAGCCATGTTTACGAAGATCAACAATAAATATGTCAATTCGCCTCAAATGGTTATCGAAAAATATGATATAAACATAGAACAGCGACCTGAAACCATATCGGCATCGGTGATCATGCATGGAACGGCGCAGGAATCGGCGTCGGTCTTCACTTTTTGTCTTAATCCGTCATTGCATGTAAACGAAATAAAGGAAAATGGAAAGGAACTGACGTTTACGCGCGAACATCAGATATTACTGTTAGATTTCGGTCGTGTTTTAACAAAAGGTGATACGACGACGTTGGAAATCAAGTATGAGGGTACGATCAATGAAGACTTCTGTTATCTTGATATCCCTTCCGAGCTATTGCAGGAAAAATATTCGATAGAAAGCATGTTTAATATTGATAAGAAATATAGCTTTCAAACAAAAGATTATGTGCTGTTTACACCTGAAACCTATTGGTATCCGCGTCCGGGTGTTGCTTACAGCAGTGAAAATCCGGATTGGCAAAGTGCCTATTTCAGTAATTATCGACTTACTGTAAAGACTATTAACAGGTTGAAAGCCATCTCGCAAGGCACAATGATATCTCCGAAAGAGAAAATACCGGCTGTCCGCTCTAATGAGTTCGATGCTAACGACGGGTTTCGTCCGGGCGACATGAGAATGGGTGGCGGTCAGATGATGTTTTTTGGCGGCGGCCCCATGCGAGGCGGGTTTGGCGGTGGTATGCCGCGCGGCGGTGGCAATGCCCAGGTTGTCACCGTGAATAGACAAGGGTCGGTCGGTGGCCCCGGCGGCGGACAGGCACGACCGCAAGGCGGTCAGGGTCAGGGTGGACAACCCGGACAAGGGAGACAGGGTCAGGGCGGCGATTTCAGAGGCCAGGGCGGACAAGGAAGACAAGGCCAGGGCGGCGGTGAGTTCAGAGGTCAGGGTGGACAAGGCGGGCCGGAGACAGAAAATAGACGTATACGTACCGGAGGTGATAGTATTCGTGTGCGTGGCGGCGACAGTATTCGTGTGCGTGGCGGCGGTGATTTCAGGGCACAAAGTCAGGAAGGCGGCATTGAACGCAGACGGTCAGATGGCGCCGGAGGTGGCCCGAGCGGCGAATTTAGAGGCAGACAACGCGAAGGTTTGGACAGTGCCCGTTTACGCGAATTTGAAGAGTTGCGAGCGGCCCGAACACGCGAGTTCGGCGACAGTATGCGCTTTCGCGACGGCGGTCCCGGACCTGGCAGACCGGACGGCGAGTTTAGAGGTCGCCTGCGATTAGACGGCGATAGCGTCGGTTTGCGCGACGAAATTGCTGAACTATCGTCCGAAATTACACCTCCCGACAGCATTTTTATTTTTGAAACAGACTTCCCAACCCCGGCGATTTCATTGATAATCGGCGAATATGAACAAAAATGTATCGAGGTGGATTTTACCAGGTTTGATATATGGAATTTAAAAGGAAACGATTATTATACATCAAAATTCGATTCTGTAATAGATACGCTACCCTCGATGGTAAGAATACGGAGACAGGCATTGGAGAGTCAATATTCGCTTAATTACTCTTTCAAGCGTTTTTCGATAGTCGAAGTTCCCGTACAGTTCCGAAGTTATGTTCGTACCTGGACGCAAGCGCAGGAGACATTGCAACCCGAAATGGTCTTATTTCCCGAAAAAGGCTGTACCTTTAATAATCTGGATGTCATCCGGCAAGTACGGATGCAAAAATCGTGGGCGAAACGGAACGGACAGGAACTGAGCGACAATGACGCACTGATGCGTATTTTTAACAATTTTATGATGACGTTTCAGCGTACGGAAGGCGAAAGGAATTTTTCGCAAGAGCGCGGCGCGATGAATATTTCTGTCAAGCCCAATCAATATTTTCTCTTTCCGCAACTGTATAACTTCCGCTATAACATTTTCTCTTCGGAATGGACCATTGCCAACCGTCTGATAGAACTGTATCTGCAAGATAAGGGAGATGATTTCAGGTCGAGGATGATGAACGGGATCAGTAATAATGAAAAGGCAAATCTTTTAATTCAGCAACGTCCGTTCAAAGAATTACTGTCCGATCCGGAGCAACGCGATCTGTTGGATAATATCATAGCGTTGAAAGCGAATACCTTGTTTGCACCGGCAGAACGAAATATCGGAAACACGGAGTTTCGCGATTCTTTGCGTGCCTGTCTGAATAAAAACAGGTTTACAAATCTCAGGTTTGAAGATTTGCTTGAACGGATGAGTTTGATTGCCAGTGAAGATTTAAGCGCGCCCATCGCTACATGGGACGCTCCAACAAACCTTCCTGTATATATTGTAGGAACACCGGCAACAACCTATATCATCAATCGTGATGTGGAAGTATATGTCACAGAGCTTCAGCTAACGAATGATTCCGAATATGACGGAATCGTAAATGTAGAAACGTTTTTTGGCGGAGGCGGCGGAGGCGGCGGCTTCGGCGGCGGTGGTGGAGGCTTCGGGGGAACAAACGGTTCGGACGACCCGCGGGCGAAACGCAAGATTTCGTTAGCAGCGCACGAAACAAAGAAGCTTGTTACCGTTTGGGAAGAGGCGCCACGCGCCATTAATGTGAATACACTGATATCGGCTAACTTGCCGAACATGATTAATATGCCGGTAAGTAATATGATACGTGAACGGAATGTGCCGATTCCCGAAGAGGGCGACTTCATTGTAGCAAATGTCAGTCAAAACTTACCCGGCGAGGTGATTGTCGATAATGAAGATGTAGGCCTGTTCGAGTTATCCCGACCGGACATTGTCGGGCTTTTGCCGCAATGGTTAGATCAGGTAGGTGATAATTCATTTCCCTATTCGGGTGTACAGAACTGGCGTCCGCCGTTACAGTGGACATTGACGACAAACGATAAGTATTACGGTACACATATTCGCTCCGCTTATGTGATTAAAAGTGGAAACGGCAGTCAACATGCGACATGGAAAGTACCTGTTCCCGCTAAAGGAACATACGATTTATTTTATTACGTTTTTCAACCCGAAGAACTCCGTCGACAACAGAATAACCGCGGACCTGCCGGAAGTATGGAATATCGTTTTAAGGTGAAATATGATGACGGTGAAGATAAAGCGTATATCAACCTCCGTCGCGCCCAGGAAGGCTGGTACAGGTTAGGTACCTATATTTTCAGCGATGATACGATTCGGGTTACACTGTCGAACGACGTCAGCGGAATACGCATGGTCACCGCAGATGCAGTTAAGATCGTAAGGCGTGAAACAAGCGCTGAAAGAGACTTTAGGGCTGAAAATTCGGAAATGGCAACGGTCAATTAACAGAAAATAAAATATAAAGATATGAGAAATAGAAAGTTAAAATTAAAATTCGCGTGGTTATTAATCATATTTGCAGGGACGTCCCTGTTTGCAAATGCACAGCAGCAACTGATAACAATCGAACAGGCGCTGGACATAGCGGAAGAGAATAATCCCCAGACGATTACTTCCAAGTTGAATCTGGAAAGAACAATGTTCAGTCTCGAAGCGCAGCGGGCTTCCCTGAAACCTCAATTTTCATTGAATCTTAACCCGTTTGATTTTTCCCAAAACCGTCGTTTTTTTGAGACTGATTCGTATTGGTACACGAATAAGGCGACAGGTACGTCCGGTACGTTTCGGAGTACACTGCCTCTGATATGGACGGATGGTACGCTCTCGCTTTCCAATCAGTTCGGTTGGCAGGATAGTCGAACCATACGCGACGGAGTGGAAAATAGCAACAAGGCATTCACGAATAACCTGATGCTTCGTTTAGACCAGCCTATATTTACATATAACCGTCAGAAAATGGAACTTAAACGGCTTGAATTCGATTATGAAAATGCTGCCATAAGTTATGCCTTGCAACGGTTAAATACGGAAAGGAATATTACAAGACAGTTCTATATTGTTTATATGGCGCAGGAAAATCTGATAATCAGCCAGGCGGAATTGGAAAACTCAAAGCAAAACTATGAAATCACAAAGAGTAAAGTAGAAGCCGATCTGGCAGCAAGAAACGAACTTTTTCAGGCTGAAGTGAATTTGGCGTCGGCTGAATCCAGCGTTCAACAACGTATCGTAACACTCAATAATGCCAAAGATAATCTGAAGCAGACATTGGGCATGCCACTTAGCCGTGACATTGGCGTCATAGCGGAAATTGAGATCAAACCGATGTTCGTAGATCAGGAGCGGGCTATTCAATACGGTCATGCTTCGAGAATGGAGTTGCGTCAACGCGAGATAAACATGGAATTGGCCGATTTAAATATGATTACGGTAAAAGCACTGAACGAGTTCAGGGGGAATGTTGCACTTCAAATCGGTATTATCGGCGACCATGAGCGTTTTGGAAACATGTATGATAACCCAACTCAGAATCCGAGGGTATCCATCAGTTTTTCCGTTCCGATTTTTGACTGGGGTGAAAAAAAAGCGCGTGTGAAAGCACAGCAGACGCAACAGACAATTGCAAAATTGAATTTTGAAAACGAAAAGATAGATATTGAACTTGAAGTTCGACAAACATTACGTAATCTGGAAAATTACAGTACGCAGATTGGAATAGCGGAAAAGACAGTTCGCAACGCCGAGATGACGTATGCCCTTAATCAGGTAAGATATCGTGAAGGAGAGATTGACGGCTTGCAAATAAGTCAGTTTCAGACACAACTCTCGAATGCAAAAATCAGTTTGGCAAGCGCCAAGATTAGTTACAAAACCGAATTGTTAATTTTAAAAATTGCTTCACTGTATGATTTTGAGAAAGATGAACCGATTGTTCCGGCGGGTGATTTGGTTAACTTGCGAAAAAAATAATATATCCGTTGTAATAAATGTAAATAAATAATAATCAAATAAATAAATAAATGTTATGCTTAACATTCAAAATTCATTCAGACAAGCGATTCAAAAAGAAGGTCATTATTTTTTGATGAAACCGCGATGTGTGGCGTTATTCGCTATATGTATAGTTTTTCTTGCATCATGCAACAATCAACCGCAATCAGGACCGAACGATATCGAAACACCCGTCTCGGTACGGGAATTGAAATTCAGTTCAATCAGCAAGTTGCTCAATACATCCGGCACAGCTATGGCAACTGTTACTGTTGACTTGAGTTCCGAAATGAGCGGATTATATCATCTGCAGACGAATCCACAAAACGGAAGGCCGTTTAAACTGGGCGATGCAGTTAAAAAAGGTCAGTTAATTATACGTCTTGAAGATAAAGAGTATGAAAACAACCAACGGGTTGATACGAGAAAACTTAATCTTGAAAATTCGGAACTGGAGTTAAGTAAGCAAAAAGAATTGCTGGAACTGGGCGGAGCTACCGTTACGCAGATTCGCAATGCGGAGATACAGATAACGGAAGCACGTTATAACCTCGAAAACGCAATCATCAATCTTGGAAAAATGAATATCATTGCCCCCTTCGACGGGGTCATTGTATCATTGCCACATTATTCTGAAAACGTCAAGGTCTCTAATAACCAACCCATGGTTGGCATCATGAATTATACGCGTTTATACATGGATATAAACCTTCCGGAAAGCGCCATCGAATATGTTGAGGTCAATCAGCCGGTACATATTACGCACTATACAATGCCGTATGATACGTTACGGGGAACGATTACCGAATTATCGCCTGCAATCAGTACCGAAACGCGTACGTTTAAAGGAAAGATCATCATCGACAATTCATCGCAAAAATTACGTCCCGGCATGTTTGTCAATGCAAATGTGGTTGTCGACAGGGCTGAAGACGTCATTGTCATACCTAAATCCGCGCTTCTTTCCAACCGCAACCGGCGTTATGTTTTTGTCGTGGAAAGAAATACGGCAATCATACGTAACTTAGTAACAGGTATTGAAGACGAAGACAATATCCAGATTATTGAAGGATTGAACGAAAACGACAACCTGATAATCAGAGGATTTGAAACATTGCGCGACAACAGCCGTGTCAGAGTACTCCGATAGTTAAATAATTAGTTATTAGTTATTAGTAATTAAATTAAGGAATGAGAAAAATAATCAACTTTGCGGTAAAAAATCCTGTTACAATCAGCATGCTCGTACTGGCAATCCTGCTGTTGGGTTTTATCTCGTACGATCGTCTGAATGTAGATTTACTGCCTAAGATGAATGCACCCCGTCTCTTTATTGAGATTGAAGCAGGCGAGCGACCTCCGGAAGAGATAGAAAAACTGTTTATTGAAAGTATGGAATCGACGGCTATCCGACAACGTGATGTGACACAGGTTTCGTCGGTTATCAAAGCCGGTTCTGCACGCATCACCGTTGAATATGCCCAGAAAAAGGATATGGATGAGGCTTTTCTTGACCTTCAGAAAGCAATGGCTATCTTTGCTGCCAATCAGAATATCCGTTCGCTCAATATTACCCAGTACGACCCGAATACGGCGCCAGTCATGCTCATTGCCATGTCGCACAGCACAATAACGGATATGGCAGAACTGCGCAAGATGGCTGAGAGTTATGTACGGAATGAGCTGGTTCGTCTCGAAGGTGTTGCAGAGGTAGCGCTTTCAGGGCAGGAGCGGTCGATACTGACCATCAATACCGACGCTTACATGCTCAAGGCATTCGACTTGACCGTTGATGAAATAGGGTCGCGAATAGAGCAGAACAACCAAAGTATTTCGGGCGGTCGTGTGAGCGACCTCGGATTGCAGTACTTAGTGAAAAGTACGACCCAGTTTACGAATGAAGCCGATTTTGAAAACCTGATTGTCTCATATAAAGCGACAGAGACTGCTACAGGCGGTGCGTCCACACAGAGGAACGCCGATAGGGCACCTGTCTATCTGCGCGAAGTGGCTACCGTAAAATTTGAAAATGAACGTCCCGAAAATATTGTACGCCTGAACGGCGATCGCTGTATCGGACTATCGGTATATAAAGAAATGCAGCAGAATACGGTACGGGTTGTAGAAAGAATCAATAACCAGTTGGTTTCTCTCGAACAGGCACTGCCGGGTTATAATTTTAAGGTAATCAGCAATCAGGGTACTTTTATCAACGATGCCATCGGCGAAGTTAAAAACAGTGCGCTGCTGGGTATGGCGCTTGCCGTTTTGATACTGTTTGTCTTCCTGCGTCGCATTGGTACGACGCTGATCATTAGCGTATCCATACCGGTATCAATTATTGCGACGTTCAACCTGATGTATTTTAACGGTTTGACGTTGAATGTGATGACGTTGGGCGGTCTTGCATTGGGAGCGGGGATGCTCATCGACAATGCCATTGTCGTGATAGAAAGCATCTTCCGAAACCATGAACGGGGTATGGAACGAAACGAATCCATCGTAACAGGTACTGCCGAAGTATCGGGCGCCGTCGTCGCTTCAACAATCACGACCATTATCGTCTTCCTGCCAATCGTTTATCTTCACGGCGCATCGGGAGAATTATTCAAAGACCAGGCATTGACCGTTGCTTTTTCGCTGATCGCGTCATTGTTTGTGGCGCTACTTGTAATCCCCATGCTGTATGATAAAATAACGGGAGGAAAAAAATATAGGGAGGAAATGCGTTCCATGCGTTCCATCCGGTTCAACTGGTATGGCAAGATTCTCAAATCATTACTGAAATTTCGCTGGCCGGTGATTCTTGTTTCCTTAGCGTTACTTGCAGGAACCGTGTTGTTGCTTCCTTATGTGGGATCGGAGTTTCTTCCGCGCTCCGAGAGTAGAACATTTACAGTTTCGGTAAAACTCCCTGAAGGCACGCGTCTGGAACGCACAGATGCAGTTGTTCAGAACCTGGAATATTTGATTTATTCCATCAGTGGCGACAGTTTATGTACCGTTTACACCCATGCAGGCACAGGATCGTCTGAAAGTGAGGAGTTTGAAGGCGAGCATACGGCAATGATGAAAGTTGTCCTGTCGAAATCGTCGCCCTTGTCACCTGAAACAGTCATAGAGCGATTTATGGAAGTGACCCGGTCGATTGAAGGTTTGGAACTGACATTCCGGCAGGAAGAGATTACGCTGGGTTCACTGTTCAGCGATGAAACAGCGCCGATTGTTGTGGAAGTAAAGGGAGAAAGCCTGGAAGAGATCGCTGCCATCACGGACGATGTCCTGATAAGACTGCAAAATGTGGACGGGATATTTAACGTGAAATCGTCGATAGCCGACGGTGCTCCTGAGTTGATCATTGTTATGGACCGTGTCATGACCGGTATTAACAACATTAACATATCTTCGGTGATCAACCAGATACGGCAAAAACTACAGGGTCGCGATGCGGGAAAATTGGATTATCGCGGAGAGATGCGCGATATTGTCATTAAAACGCCGGATATTACAACAAAAGATTTGTTGGACATAGTGATCCGAAGCGGTAACCAGGAATTTCTACTGCGTGAAATCGCTACCGTTCAAAGGTCGTATGCACCAAAAGAAATATTCCGTCGCAACCAGTCGCGGATAAACAAAATAATAGCCGATAAAGACATGGATAAATCGCTGGATAAGGTGGCGCAACAGATACGTCAGACTGTCGTCGACATTGACTTGCCTGCTAATTATTCGATTACCGTTACGGGAGAAGAAGAAAAACGTCAGGATTCAATGAGTAGCCTTTTATGGGCATTGTCACTGTCGATCCAGCTTGTTTATATGGTGCTGGCTTCGCAGTTCGAGTCGTTGCTGCACCCGTTT
>Ga0082212_10005168_pt1 | contig 17888 bp, 12 predicted proteins | sample TergutNt197P3_FD_71548 | JGI IMG/M metagenome (GOLD analysis project Ga0082212, IMG submission 71548) | Neocapritermes taracua P3 segment gut microbial communities from Petit-Saut dam, French Guiana - Nt197 P3 | ecosystem: Host-associated > Arthropoda: Insects > Digestive system > Gut ...
GGCATTAACTATGCCGTTGCGCCCAACTGCGGGATTGGTTTTCCCATTACCGACGATGCGGGCGTGTTGGCTTACCTCGATTCGATGCGTACGCAACCTTTTATTTTGGTTATGCAAGCGGAAGGTCGCGAATGGGTAGTTACCTTCTCTCAAGAAGTACGGGATGAATTTGACTATGTCATTACCGATGCTTTGACTTTTACCGACCACAAAGGACGCCGCAGCCGCATTTGGATACCGGAAGAAACCCATATCGACAACGAAGAGCAATATATGGATTTGATAGTCGATAGGATATGCAGCGTGTTGCAAGAGCCGTTCGACGTGTATGTCAATCCGTGTTTCCTGCCCGATCAGATGAACGACCGCTACGATGCTTTCTGGACAGAAGCCCGTCAGGATAAATTTATCGATGCTTTGGCAAAAAGCGGTAAGGCGCTTGAAATCAACAACCGCTACCGGATACCCAATAAAGCCATTATCGAAAAAGCCAAGGCTGCCGGCGTGAAATTCACCTTTGGAACCAACAACGCGGGAGCCGATGATATGGGTAAAATGGAATATGCCATCCGTATGAAAGCCGAATGTGGCTTGACAGCGAAAGATATGTATAAACCGAAGATTAAGATTTAATAAATTTTGCGCATAAAAAAACAGGCTACCGTTCTCATCAGTAGCCTGTTTTTTTTACGTTGTATTACTTATTCTGCGCTTTCGTGGCTGAAATAAAAACCATTTGTAAGTTGAGCTGCTCCGGCATAAGAGCCTTTCGTTGCAATCATGGTTAATCTGTCGCCTACCTTAATGCCTTTGTTGGCTATCAAACCTTCTCTGAAAGCGCCGGTTGCACCATAACCCGGATAACAGCCATACGCATAAATCTCACTGTCGCCGTCTTTCAAGTAAAGATTACCAAAATTACCTGTTGCAATCTCCGTAATTTCACCGGTTACCATATAGTAATCTGTAGTGGAGTCGGGTTTTGTCAGCACTTCGGCAATGGTAACGGCAGTTACGGGAATAACGCTTTCCAAAACGGCGCCACCCACTTGAGGAGAACCTGCATACGCGGCACGTTTTCCGACAATGGTAATGATATCACCCGCTTTCAGTCCTTTACTCGGAAAATCCGCGATGCCATACACATATACTTCACCTGAGAAATCATTCAAGTACAGATTACCATAAATATCACTGGCGATACGGGATATTACACCTGTCAAACGATATTGCGTGTCGCCAACTTCGGCTGCAAGAAATTCTGCCACAGTTGCTTTCACAATCGCGCCCTTTTGGGTTATCGATGTTTGTGAAGTGTATTCTTTTTTCCCGTCAGTGGTGCGGAATGTAATGGTAGTGCTACGATCGCCGCCGGTATTGGGAGCGACTCGGAATTTCACAACTGCATTCGTAGCTGTCGATTGGATAGACGAAATTGACAACCACGACTTGGCATCTTCAGGAATATCTACCGATACACCCTGTCCTTTGCAGGTAAGGTATGCGATAAATTCACCTCCTTCGATGGGAAGTTCTTCATTTTCAACAGAATCAACCTTTATAAGAGATTTATTGATATTGATAACCGTTACATCCACTAATTCAACGGTTGTGCCATAAGTGAGTTTCGGCCCTTCTACGGTTATCTCATCTCCCACTTCAATACCAAGACTCAGGAAGTTTCTTGTTCTACCTTGCGCATCGAGAGTGCCATACACAAGCAAGGTGCCTGTTTCATCGGTTAAACGCCAGTTGCCATAATCAGTATTTTCAATTACAGTGCAAACACCCGTAACACGGTAGGTTTTTCCGTCTGGACCTGCATTAACTTCAGCTACTGTGGCTGCGGATATTTCTGATAAACCTTGAATAATGTTAATTCTCTGTGTTTTACCGCCACAGCTAAGTAAAACTTGCGCAGTGCGACCATCGATGGCTGCCGGGGCAGAAAATGTAAGTCCTGTCTCACCGGCGCTTCCGGAAACTGAAGAGATAGTTAACCATTCGAGTGGGTCTTTCGCGGTCGTTACTTTCTCTACTGTCCAGCTTTCTGTAGCCGTTACGGTAATGGTAGCAGAACCGCCACTTTGAGGAATAGATACGTATGATGATGATACCTGAATTTCGTCAAGTAATGTCATTTGGTTTTCATCGTTACAACTTGTCATTAGGGCAACAAATGCGATGAATATTGGAAAAAAATATTTTAATTTCATTTTGTTTATAGTTTTAATTAGTTGAAAATGTATTTGATACCAATTGAAGCATACCAGCATTGACCCAATCCGTAGCTTGAAGTAAATGTTTCGGTCTTACCATTGATTGAAGCGGGGGTAGAGAATGTAGCTACACCGTCGGCATCAACACCTTCATATTTAAGGATACGGGCTTCGGAACCAATTACCGGATTCAAATATTTAGCCACACCCCAATTAGAGTTGAACAGGTTCATTACGTTTTTAATATCTAAACTAAGCTGCAGTTTGTGTTTGGCTCTACCTGCCTTTACAACAAAATCGTGTTTGTAGCCAAAGTCGATGCGATGTACCCAGGGAGAGAAAACGCCATAAGCCTCAGCATATTTACCTTGTTGTTTTTTCAAATAACTGTCGTTATGTACATAGTCCATAAAACGGGTTTTGCTGTCTTCCGAAACAAAGCGGAATTGATTGTTTGCCACTTCATCATCGGTAGGGACATAAATTGCATCGTAGTTGTAACCGTCGTTGTTGATGTCGTTGGTTGTCATATACGAGTAGCTTGCTCCGCCATGCCATCCTTCATAGATAAAACTATAGTGGTTACCGCTCTTGTCGTGGGTAGTAAGCGAAGCCACAAGACGGTCAGGGGTAGTATATTGGGAATTGTGCAACTTAATGAAGTTTGGACCTTCCACAGTAGGCACGTATGTAAATGCAGATTCGGCAGCCGAGCCGGGCATACCGGTTACATCTTTGGCAACTACATGTGTATAGGCAGCCATCAAACTTATTTCTTTTACCGGTTGAGCATTTAAAGTAATGTTGCCCGACCAGCCATAACCACGGTTTGTATTTTCCAATACAAATGCCCTTGTACCGGTGCGATAACCGTCAGGATAAATCGGGCGATTATCAATACCGTTGAAACGGGCAAAACCACCTACATTTGGAATACTCCAGTCGGAAATAGAAACGCCGTTGATGGTTTTATTGAAAATACCTTCAACCGTCACAGAGAAGGGGAAGGATGTCGGAAATGCATAGTCAACAGCAAGCGATGTTTTCAATACTTGCGGCATTTTGAAATTTGGGTCCACACCGTTAACAGCTGAAGGAACGGTCCCGTCTTCGGGCGAAACAGTGGTAGGATAGCCCAATGATGTTAATTTGTCATAAAGAGCAGCGATGGTGGCTTTGCCGTTGGCGTCCGTTACAAGACCGCCGGCAAATTCATTCATTGTGAAACCTTTCCTTGCGGCTTCCGCAGCATTTAGTTGTGCTTGATATTGCACCATTCCACCGTTGGTAGGCATATTGGTGAAGAATACAAGAGGCAGGTTTCCTGAAAAAAGACCAACACCACCACGAATTTTCATACTCTTATCTCCGAAAGTATCCCATACAAAACCTACGCGAGGAGAAAATATGATATTTGCGGAGGGCCATTTACCGGTATCGATATGACGACCGGAATAATCGATATCGTAGATTGCCTGGTTCGTCATCAAGTCATTATTGTTAAAGAGAAGTGCATCGATACGAAGTCCGTAGGTAAGTTTGAATTTATCGGTCATATTCCAGTCATCCTGTGCATAGACTCCAATCTTGTTCGTTCTCACACGAGCTGCAGGATTGCTTTCTCCGTCATAACCATAAGTTAAACATACAACTTCGGGCGCTGCACCGGTTAAGAAGTCATTCAGACTTAAGTAACGATAGTATCCGGTACCGTTACGCATATAAGCATTATCTGCCATTTTATATTCATAAGCGACGCCTCCGGTGATTTTGTGATTACCCAGATAATAAGTCAATTCATCTTTGATATTCAATACATTGTTGTGAACACCGTTATTCCAGGTGAAAAGTTCATATCCCAAAGACATATAGGCTTGTCCACCTTCCAAAATGTCGATGAAAGGGAATTCTGTTGAATTTGTTCCGCGAACATCGTCCAGTTTTGAAAATGTTGCTAAGAACTGGTTAGCAAGATTGTCTGCCAATCGGCTGTTCAAGTCGAAAGAGAATGAATGAACGAGGTTATCCATCGAATACATCGCGTTTGCAAATGCCATTGAGGCTTTCGACATTCTTGCTTCAGACACCCGGGTACCTCCATCCATAGAAGAAGCATTCGGAGACTGCCAATAAAAATTTTTTGTGTAATTATAGCGTAAAGCCAAACGATGCTGGTCGTTGATATTCCAGTCCAAACGGGCAAGCATTTTGTAATTGCTTTCATCTGCCGGAAAACTGGTGTAAGATCCCGTTTCATATCCATATTTGTTTTTCACAAAATCAGAAACTGACTGTAAATCATTTTCCGTTGTGCGGGATATAAAATTGTCGGGATCAGCCACACCATTGGTTGAAGCTTTCCAACGATTGGCTATGGTTGGTGTTTTCGACATTTCTGCGTTTACGAAGAAGAACAATTTGTTTTTGATAATCGGTCCCCCTAAGGTGAAGCCGTAGGTTGTATTACGGTCTTTTTCACGCGCTCCCTGTATTTGTTGACCATTAACGGCGTCGCCGCGCAAGTTTTCATTTTTGTGAAAACTATAAGCGCTGCCGGTAAAAGTATTGTTACCTGATTTTGTAATCGCATTCACACCACCGCCAATAAAGTTTGTTTGGCGAACATCGTAAGGAGCAATGACAATCTGTAATTCTTCGATCGATTCAATAGAGATGGGGTTGCCTCCACCGGGAAGCGCAGAACTCAAACCGAAATTATTATTAAAATTAGCGCCATCCACCGTAAAATTAGCGGTACGGCCATCGGTACCTACAAAAGTCATCCCATTCCCTCCATAAGGCGAAAGGCGGGTAAGGTCCGTAATACTGCGGTTTACTGTGGGCAAATTCGTTATTTGGCTATTGGTGATATTGGTACTTGCACCGGTTTTTTCCGTTGTGAATTTGGTTGCCATACCTGTAACCACCACTTCGCCCAACAATGTTTCCGATTCGCTTAATTGAGCATTCAAAGCAAAAGTTTCACCTAATTGCAGGAAAACATTATTCGTAACATGATCTGCAAAACCAAGATAAAGGATTTCTACCTTGTAGGGACCGCCGGGTCTCATACCTTGAATGGTATAACGTCCATCATTGTTGGTAACAGCTCCATAAACAGTTCCCGAAGGTTCATGTGTTGCTTTGACAGTTGCTCCTAAGAGCGTTTCCTGTCCATCGGTTACACGTCCGCTCATACTCGAAGTCGTAACCTGCGCATAAGATAATACGCTCAACATGAGCGACATTACTAAAAAGAAAAGTTTTACTTTCTTCATACTTGTTTAATAAAATTTAATAATAATACAATAATAAAATGGATTTAATAATTTTTGGCAAAAGTAGTCATTTAGTTTTAATTGTTCTTAACGATTATATTACATTTTATTAACGATTGCCTCAAAAGTTATCAACAAAAAATAGGAATAGTGTGATGCGTAATCGTTCCTGCTTATTTAGAACTGCATGCCAACCGAAACCCCATGCTGCCGTCGCGATAGTCTGGTGCGCCGATGTAGCGGTAAGCCACACGTGCATACCAAGCCTTGTCGAGCCAACTGCCGCCTCGAGCCACACGAGCAGAACCGGACGAAGCGCCTTGCGGGTTGGTTTTCGCACTGCGGCTATACTTGCCAAACCAATTGCTGCACCATTCCCAAACATTACCGCTCATGTCGTAAATACCTAATTCGTTGGGCAATTTGGAGCCAACGGCATGAGTTGAAGTGTTGACGTTATCGTTGTACCAGGCTACGCTGTCTATCGTATTGCTGCCGCTGTACTTATAGCTATGACTTTTGCTACCTCCCCGAGCCGCATATTCCCACTCTGCCTCAGTGGGCAAACGATATTTCTTGCCCGTCATTTCGTTGAGTTTTTTGATAAATCCCTGAACATCATTCCAATTCACATTTTCTACCGGCAAATCATCGCCTTTGAAATGAGAAGGATTGTTGCCCATTACGGCTTTCCATTGTGCCTGTGTAACTTCGTATTTACCGATATAAAAATCACTGGTAGTAACTTGATGAGTAGGCCTTTCATCACTCCAACAATCGTTGCCTTGCTCGTGTGTGCAACCCATGATAAAGATGCCGCCCTGCACGGCAATCATTTCAATATTCAGGTCATCCTTTGTTTCCGTATAGTCGACGAAACTGCTTCGATCGTTCGCAAACAAAGCGTTGCACAGAAATAGTATAAAAAAAATCGCATGCTTCATCTTTTTTATCTTTATTTATCTTTATTTATCTTTTTATCATTTTATCACCCCCAAACCCTTTCCTTTATCAAATACTCGGCAATCTGCACCGCATTCAAAGCCGCTCCTTTTTTTATTTGATCGCCCACACACCAAAACGACAGTCCGTTGGGATTCGCGATGTCTTTCCGGATGCGGCCGACATACACCGCATCATGCGAAGCAACAAACAAAGGCATCGGATATTCTTTGTTGGAAGGATTGTCTTGAACAATAATTCCTTCCGCTTTTCGAAGAGCTTCCTGTGCCTCTTCAACCGAAATCGCTTGTTCGGTTTCTATCCAGACCGCTTCGGAATGTGCCCGCAAAGCCGGAACGCGAACACAGGTAGCGCTCACTTCCACATCGGAGTGCATAATCTTGCGCGTTTCGTGGTGCATTTTCATTTCTTCTTTCGTATAACCGTTGTCCAAGAAAATATCAATATGCGGGATTACATTGAAAGCCAGCTGGTAAGCAAATTTTTCAACCTGCGGCGTTTCTCCTTGAACAATCTGTTCGTGTTGTCGGATTAATTCAGCCATAGCAGCGGCTCCAGCTCCGGAAGCCGATTGATAGGTAGCCACATGAATTTTCCGAATGTGTGAAATATCTTCCAGCGGTTTCAGCGCCACAACCATCTGAATCGTCGAACAGTTGGGGTTCGCAATGATTCCGCGAGGACGGTTTTTTGCATCGGTTGCATTGACTTCCGGAACAACCAAAGGCACCTCGTCGTCCATTCGGAAAGCGCTGGAATTATCAATCATCACGGCGCCATGCCGGGTAATGGTTTCGGCAAATTCGCGGGAAGCGCCGGCGCCGGCCGATACAAAAGCGATGGCTATGTCTTTGAAATCGTCGTTGTGTTTCAACTCTTTAACAGTGTGAGGCTTACCGCGAAAAAGATATTCGCTTCCGGCGCTGCGTGCCGAGCCGAACAACACCAACTCATCCATCGGAAAATTTCGTTCTTCCAAAACGCGCAGGAACTCCTGCCCTACGGCTCCACTTGTCCCAACAATGGCAATTTTCATTTTCTTAAATTTTACAATTTTACTTATTTTTTTTACATTTTTCCTTTATTTATATTTTGTATTTCCAAAAATCATCTTACATTTGCACCGGATATATTAACCGCCGAAAATTTGCAGCGCCAGAACCTGCATTGTTAATATAACCAAGCCAACAAACGCAGTGTTTCTGGACCTGCAAATTTAATAATAATAACTAAAACATTTATTCAAATGAAGAGAATTATTTTTATTCTTCTTGTTTTGCAGTCAATTACTGCATTTGCACAATTTAGTGATAACTTCAGCGACGGCCTGTTTCAAGGAACTCGTGAGGTTAATTGGACAGGCGATGCCGCCGACTTTAAAGTCAATGAAGCGTTGCAGTTGCAATTGTATTCGGAAAGCAGGCAGTCGCCTGCTCAGTTGCGGACGCCATCAAGTATTGTAGCCAATACTTGTTGGAAGTTCTATGTAAAAATGGATTTTAATCCTACGGCTTCCAACTATGCCAAAGTGTATTTGGTGAGTGATGAAGCGGATTTGAACAGCAGTTTGAACGGGCTTTTTGTTCGTATCGGCTACACCGATAAGAATATTTGCCTGATGCGATCGAAAAAAGGGAGCAACAACAGCACTTTGATTGCAGGTGAAAAACAGCGTTTGAATCTGGCTTCGGTAGATGTAAGGATTAAAGCCACCCTGGATGAAAACGGGAAATTTAATTTGTATTCGCGTTTGGAAACAGAAAGCAAATTTACCTTGGAAGGCAGTTGCGATTTGGCAGATATGCCGGCAAGCGATTGGTTTGGGATTGCCTGTTTTTTTACTACTACCCGTTATCAGCATTTTTTCTTTGATGATTTTTGGGTGGGGGCTTTGGATGATGATGATGACCCGGGCGACGAAGACCCCGGCGATGACGATCCGGGCGACGATGATCCGAATCCGGAATTTGATTTTCCGCGGGAAGGCGATATTGTATTCAGTGAGATTATGGCGAATCCGGGAACGGGTTCCGGAGATCCGGAATACGTGGAATTGTATAATACCACCGATAAAACTTTCCAATTGAAAGATTGCCGGTTTTATTATGGAACCAATTCTTACGCTTTGCCGGAAAAAACCATTGATCCGCACAGTTATTTCGTTTTATGTAAAACCAATGCAGTCAGTTGGTTTTCCGGCATCAACGTATTCGGCGTAACTTCATTTCCAACCTTGGCAAATACCGGTCGATTGTTGATGTTGGGGAATACACAAGACGAAATTATTTCGTGGTTCGAATATTCCGACAGCATGTATAAGGATAATACGAAAAAATCGGGCGGATGGTCGCTGGAATGTATCGACTTGAACAACATTTCCAATACCGGCGATAATTGGGCGGCTTCGGATGTTCCGGGCGGCACGCCGGGCAAAAGCAATTCGATTCAGGCGGCGAATCCCGATCTTACGCCTCCGACCCTGCGTTCTACTTCGTTATTGGACGACAATAAAATAGGCATTGCTTTTTCCAAGCCGATGAACCGAAATTTATTGTTGGACAAGCAATCCTATTCGATGAGCGAAACCGGCTATCAGATTGTCGATTTGGAAACCAATCATCCGCAGGCTACTTCATTGACCTTGCAATTGAATCAATTTCCACCGCGAGGAGAATTGATCGAATTGTCGCTGGCGGGAGTGAAAGACCGTTCCGGTAACAGTTTGGCAGGTATGCTGTCGGTATCCATTGGCAACGCTTTCGAAGCTTTGCCGGGCGATTTGGTTATCAATGAGATATTGTTTAATCCGCCAAGCGGAGGAAACGAATATGTGGAATTGTATAACCGTTCGGACAAAACCTTGGATTTGCGTTACTTGAGCATTACCAGTCGCCGGCCTTCCGATGGTTCGTTCAATACGATTTATCCATTGACGGCTTTGCCCCTGTTTTTATATCCGGGCGAATATGTGGTGGTAACCCGAAACCGGGATTTGGTTTGCGAATTTTTCGATTGCCGGGAAGAATCGTTTTTTACGGAACCCACTTCCATGCCGTCGCTGGCTAATACCGGCGGTTGTGCCGTGATATTGAACAACGTGGCCAACGAAATCGTTGACCAATTCTATTACAGCGAAACCATGCATTCCAAAGGGATACCCGCTTCTGCGAGGAAAGGCGTGGCCTTGGAACGAATCCATCCTGATTTACCGGCAGACGAAGCGGAAAGCTGGGCATCGGCAAGTGCACAAAGCGGTTACGGGACACCGGGTTACATCAATTCCCAATATTCGGAACGTACCGGTATTCAAATTCCGGACGATAATTTCATTGCCATCGAATATCCGGCATTGGGCGACGACCGCTACGGCATTCGTTATCAGTTGGATAAATCCGATTACAACGGCCGGTTGTTTATCTACGATGCTGTCGGACGGAAAGTGAGTACCGTTATAAACAATGAATCGTTAAGCAGTCAGGGAGTTATCTATTGGAATGGACAAGGCGCTTCCGGTCAGAAACTTCTCCCCGGCATCTACATTGTTTATCTGGAAGTATTGGATTTGTCGGGCATTGTCCGTAAATTCAAAACGCCGGTAGTCGTCAGGTAAACCGAAAGGAGAAGAACTAAGAGCCTCCGGATGTTTGTTGGCTCGTTTGGGGGCTTTTAGTTCTATCTTTGACATATTGGTTTATACGCAAAAAGTTCGTATATTTGCATGATAAAATTTTCTTTATTATTAAGAATGAAATATCGAATATATTTAGACAATTGTTGTTTCAACCGCCCCTACGATGACCAGTCGCAACTGCGTGTTCGGTTTGAAACACAAGCAAAACTTCACATTCAGAAAATGATTTATGAATTGGAAGTTGAACTTGTGTGGTCATACGTACTGAAGTATGAAAACAGTCGTAATCCCTTTGCGGCAAAAAGAAGCGCTATTGCACAGTGGGAAAAGTTAAGTTCGCTATTCGTAACCATGACTGAAAAAATCGTCACTGATGCCGAAGAAATTACGACAATAGGTGTAAAGAGTACCGACGCGCTTCATGTAGCATGCGCTATTGCAGGCAACTGTCATTACTTTGTTACGGTTGATAATCGTTTGCTCACTTACAGGGACAACCGAATAATTATATGCAATCCGATAGATTTTTTTAATCCGATAGAAATATGACAAACAGCGCAGTATTGTTGGATAAAGGCATGAAGTGCCTGACCAGCGGATTAGGATTAGTGGAAGCCGAACAATTTGTATATTTGCTTTTAAGCGAACCGTTTGATTATACGGAATGGCGAAAAGATAACCTTTTTACAGGTATGAGTGTGGACGAAATCAGTCGGGCTGCCGAAAAATACTGTAAAGAAAATCCGTAAGATGTCGTGACAAAAATCACCCTTTCCGTAACCAACGATTTAGTCGTAGATCAGCGCGTACACAAAGTGTGTACAACGCTGATGCAAAATGGTTATGACGTGAAACTGATCGGTCGGCAATTACGAACCAGTCTTCCCATAAACCGTTCTTACCGCACGCATCGGATGCGTTTGTGGTTCAATCGTTCGTTTTTGTTTTATGCGGAATACAATATTCGTTTGTTTTTTTATTTGTTGGTTGATAAAACGGACATCTATCTATCGAACGATACCGATACCTTGATTGCCAATTTTTTAGCCTCCCGGATTCGCCGGAAACTTTTAGTCTTTGATGCCCACGAGATGTTTCCCGAAGTACCGGAAGTTACCCAGCGCAAATTCGTGAAAGCCGTCTGGACAAAAATTGAAGATTGGATTTTCCCCCGGTTGAAACGAAGTTATACCGTTTGCCAATCCATTGCCGATATCTATAACCAAAAATACAACATGAACATGCAAGTGGTTCGCAATATTCCTTTTTTCCAACAGAAAAACGAAACACTACCTGTTCCAATTGACGCACCGATTGATATTCAAGGGAAGAAAATCCTATTGTACCAAGGCGCAGTGAATGTAAGCCGCGGCATTGAATGGATCATTGATACCATGCCTTATTTAGATGGATTTGTTTTTTACGTAATCGGCGATGGAGATATTTTAGCCGAAATAAAAGAGCGGGTGAATCGCTTAGCGTTAAACGATCGCGTTGTTTTCACCGGCCGCATCCCTTTTGAACAGCTTCCTGCTTATACCGCTTGCGCCGATATTGGCATTAACCTGTTAGAAAATAATGGATTGAATTATTATTATTCCCTGCCTAACCGGATTTTCGACTATATCCGCGCTGGGGTTCCGGTCTTAGCCAGCGACTTTCCCGAAATACGGCGAGTCGTGGAGCATTACAATATTGGAAAGTTGATAGACTGTTACGATCCGCCGTTTTTAGCCGAAACCATCCGTCAAATGATTGATCAAGAAAAAAATGAAGCAGGATTTGCCGCTGCCAACGCCGAATTAACTTGGGAAAACGAAGCGAAAGTTTTACTGAATATTCTTGTTTGATTTTTCATAAATTATTGTACCTTTGTACGCTTAAAAATCAAACAACATTGCAACGTGGCAGAGACAAAATACATTTTCGTTACCGGCGGCGTAGTGTCTTCCATAGGGAAAGGCATCGTGGCTGCATCTTTAGGAAAACTCTTACAGGCAAGAGGTTACAAAGTTACGATTCAGAAATTTGATCCTTACATCAATATCGATCCGGGCACACTCAATCCCTACGAGCATGGCGAATGTTATGTAACCGAAGATGGGCACGAAACCGATTTGGATTTGGGACATTACGAACGTTTCCTCAATATTCCTACTTCCAAGGCGCACAATATCACTACCGGACGCATTTATCAAACGGTGATTAACAAAGAACGAAAAGGCGATTTTCTGGGAAAAACCGTTCAGGTAGTTCCGCATATCACCGACGAAATCAAACGAAACATTCTCCGTTTGGGAACCACCGGAAAATATGATTTTGTGATTACGGAAATTGGCGGTACCGTAGGCGATATCGAATCTTTGCCCTATATTGAAAGTGTCCGGCAATTGCGTTGGGAATTGGGACGAAACTGTTTATGCGTTCATCTCACCTACGTTCCCTATATTGAAGCTGCCAAGGAAGTGAAAACCAAACCGACGCAACATTCCGTCAAACAACTTCAGGAGCAAGGCGTTCAACCCAATATTTTAGTATTGCGCACGGAAAGGGAGCTGACAAAAACCACTTGCCGGAAAGTAGCGCTTTTCTGCAACGTAGAGGAAGATTCGGTCATTCAATCTTACGATGTGCCCAGTATTTACGAAGTACCGGTGGTTTTAGCCAATCAGGGAATGGACACCATCATTCTGCAAAAATTAGGGATGCCCTTAGACAGTCAACTGGATTTGACTCAATGGAAAAAATTCCTCGAAAATATGAAAACCGCCCAGGAAACCGTAATCGTCGGTTTGGTCGGTAAATATATAGAATTACCGGATTCCTATAAATCCATCTGCGAATCGTTATTGCAAGCGGCTACCTATCATCACCGCAAATTGGATTTGCGTTTGATTCATTCTGAAAAAATCAAGGAAAATAATGTAGAACAATTACTGGGCGGTTTGGATGGCATTCTGGTAGCTCCGGGTTCCGGTCAACGCGGCATCGAAGGTAAATTTATTGCTTTGCAATACGCCCGCGAACACAACAAACCCACTTTCGGCATTTGCCTTGGAATGCACTGCATGGTTATCGAATTTGCCCGCAATGTGTTGGGACTTACCGATGCGAACTCTACCGAAATGGATCCGACTGCTCTCCATAAAGTAATCGACCTGATGGAAGAACAAAAGGCACGGATAGCTACAGGCGGTTCCATGCGTCTGGGGGCATACGATTGCCTGTTAGCGAAAGATTCCAAAGCGCAGGCGGCTTATCAAAGCGATTGGGTAAAGGAACGCCACCGGCACCGTTACGAATTTAATAATGAATACGTATCCGCATTCGAAGCAAAAGGAATGCGCTGTAGCGGTATCAATCCCGATACGGATTTGGTGGAAGTGGTTGAAATCCCTGAATTGCAATGGTATATCGGCACCCAGTTTCATCCCGAATACAACAGCACCGTAGTTAAGCCGAACCCACTATTTATGAGTTTTATCGAAGCATCTATCAATTAAAATATGGACAGAAATACGATTATCGGTTTTTTACTGATTATATTAGTTATGGTGGGCTTTTCTTATTTAACCCGCCCCAGTAAAGAACAAATCGCCGCCCAGCAGCGATATCAGGATTCCATCGCACTCGTCCGGCAACAGCAACAGGCGGAAGAAATAGCGAATGCACTGCTTGCCGAAAAACAGGCGGCAATGACTGCGGATAACGAAATCATTTCCGATTCCGTGAAACAGGCGCAGTTATTGGATATATACGGCAACTTCGGCGTTTCAGCTCAGGGAACGGAAGAATTTATTACCTTGAATAATGATTTATTGGAAATCAAGCTGAGCACGAAAGGCGGTCGTGTTTATTCGGCAGAACTGAGAAAATTCACCAATTATTTAGACGAACCTCTGTTTTTATTCGAGGGAGACGAATCGAATTTTGAAATTACCTATATTACTGCTAATAACCGAGTAATAACCACTCGCGATTTCTATTTTGAACCGGTTTCCATTTCGGATTTGCAAGCCACCCTGCGTCTGAATGCCGGTGAAAACCGGTGGATTGATTTTGTCTATACGCTTTCTCCGGATGATTATATGGTTGATTTTGAGATTGTTTCCAACAACCTCCAAACCGAACTTTCGCCGGCTATGCGCACGCTGGATATTCACTGGACACAGAAGATCCGCCAGCAGGAAAAAGGACGGAGTTTTGAGGAACGCTACGCTCGCTTGACTTACAAATTTCTGTCGGGCGATGTAGAACAATTGCGTGAATCCAAAGATGATCTACATGATGTTTCCAATCGCGTGAAATGGCTTGGCTACAAAAACCAGTTCTTTTCGTCTGTCCTGATTGCAGGTACTAATTTTGAAACCGCACGATTGGAATCCCGGATGCTAAAAGATAAGTATCTGAAAGAATACAAAACCTCCACCGGTGTTGCTTATAACTTTGCAGACACTCATCCCATACAGTTTACTTTTTACTTTGGTCCGAACGATTATTCCCTGTTGCGGCAATATGACAAAACCAAATTTGCCGAACAAAACTTAGAATTGGAAAAATTAATTCCATTGGGTTGGAGCCTTTTCCGCCCGGTCAGTAAATACATCGTTATTCCGATTTTCAGTTGGTTGACGAGGGGAGGCATGAATTTGGGATTGGCTATCCTGCTCTTAACGCTGATCATTAAAATGGGACTGTTCCCGCTAACTTACAAGTCGTTTATGTCGTCGGCAAAAATACGGGTACTCAAACCGCAGGTAGAGGCGATTACCGCTAAATATCCGGGACAGGACAACGCCGTGATACGCCAGCAAAAAACGATGGAGTTTTATAAACAGGTAGGCGCCAGTCCGATGGCAGGATGTTTGCCTTCCTTATTGCAAATGCCTTTTCTGGTCTCCCTGTTTTGGCTTTTCCCGACAGCGATTGAATTGCGGCACCAAAGTTTTTTGTGGGCAAACGACTTATCCACTTACGATGCCGTTATCCATTGGAATGCCAATATTCCATTCATTTCCAACATGTTGGGCAATCACATCAGTTTATTTTGCCTGTTGATGTCGATAGTCAATATCGTCTTTATGAAATTTAACATGGATCAACAAAACACCGGTCAAGAGCAAATGCCCGGCATGAAAGTCATGATGTATATCATGCCGGTCATGATGTTTTTCTGGTTCAATTCGTATGCCGCCGGTTTAAGTTATTATTATTTGGTTTCCACTTTGATTTCCATTATTCAGACCGTTGCTTTCCGTTTCTTCCTGAACGAAGAAAAGTTGTTGGCAAAATTGGAAGCGAATAAGAGCAAAGCCAAACCCGTCAAGAAAAAATCCGGATTTATGGCACGCTTGGAAGAGGCTCAACGGAAACAGCAGGCTATGTTGCGGGAGCAGCAGAAGCAACAGGGGAAGCGGAAGTAGGTTTACGTTACAGAAGCAAAAGTTCTTTTCAGTCCTTTGCTGTATTTTACGAAAATCAAAAAGAACATTTGTACATTTGCAGTGTAAAAAATATTTCAAATCCATGAGAATCGAACAAATCACAAAAATCCTCGAAGCATTCGCACCTTTAGTCTTGCAGGAAGATTTCGACAACTCCGGTTTGCAAGTCGGCGATGTTTCCCAACAACTGCAAGGCATTCTTTTATGTCTTGATGTAACGCCCGAAGTGATAGATGAAGCTATCGAATTGGACTGTAATCTGATTATCTCACATCATCCGCTGTTATTCAGACCTTTACGAACGCTGACGGGACAAACCTACATCGAACGTTGTGTGATGAAAGCCTGCAAAAACGATTTGGTCATCTATGCCGCCCATACCAATTTGGATAATGCTTGGGATGGTGTGAATTTCTATTTGGCGGAAAAAATCGGCTTGCAAAACATTCGCTTTCTTAAACCCATTGGTCAGGACGAACGCATAATCGGCGGTTCCGGAGCCATTGGCGAATTAGTTGCCCCGGAAGAAGAAAAATCGTTTTTGGAACGCATCAAAGATATTTTTCAATTGAAAAGTCTGAAACATTCTCCTTTTACCGGTAAAATGATACGGGAAGTTGCACTCTGCGGCGGTAGCGGTGCTTTTCTCATTCCCCATGCTTTGGAAGCCGACGCCGATGTTTTCCTGACCGGAGAAGCCCGTTACAACGATTATTACGATGTGGAAAACCAACTTTTATTAGCCGTTTTAGGTCATTATGAAACGGAACATTACACAAAAGAATTATTTTTTGATATAATTTCGAAAAAAATTCCTAACTTTGCAATTCATTTTTCAAACGTAAATACAAATCCTGTAAATTACATGTAATCCTATATGGCAAAAAAAGAACAATCGGCTGAACCGAAAAAGAAAAATGCAAGCGCTTCTAAAACAGCAGCGCCTGTCAAAACAGTAGCATCTGTCGAACAAAAGTCGAATAATACCGACAAAGGCGAAAGCGGCGAGGTGTCCGTCGAACAAAAACTGTCCAATCTTTATAAATTGCAGTTGATGTTATCGGAAATCGATAAGATAAAAACGCTTCGCGGCGAACTTCCTTACGAAGTGCAAGACTTGGAAGATGAAGTTGCCGGTTTACAAACCCGTATTCACAATTTTCAATTGGACATCAAAGATCTTGATACGGCTATTGGGCAACAACGCATTAAAATTACCGATGCGAGTACGTTGACAGCTAAATATCAGGAACAATTGGACAATGTGCGTAACAACCGCGAATTTGACAGCTTATCCAAGGAAATCGAATATCAGGGATTGGAAGTGGAATTGGCCGAAAAACGTATCCGGGAATTTACCAACTCATCCAAAACCCTGTCCGAAGAAATCCAAAAGTGCAAAAAAATGTATGACGAGCGCAAAGCCGACCTGAAATCCAAAAAAGAAGAGTTAGACGAAATTATTTCCGAAACAAAAATTCAGGAGGAGCAAATGCGGGGAAAAGCCAAACAGCTCGAAACCACCATTGAGCCGCGTTTGTTGACGGCTTTCAAACGGATACGCAAAAGTGCACGGAATGGTTTGGGAGTTGTATATATTCAACGCGATGCTTGCGGCGGGTGTTTTAACAAAATTCCACCCCAACGGCAATTGGACATTAAGTTGCGCAAGAAAACCATTGTTTGCGAGCATTGCGGGCGGATTATTATTGACCCTGCACTTGCGGGAGTTGAATAGACTGCGTCGATACGATATCATAGCGGGTAATTTATGGGCGTTTTTTATTACGCATTAGGTCTAAATCTTTTCAATCTTCGCCCTGTTTCGAGCCGCAAAAGCCGCAGGCGTTTCCCCAAATTCTTTTTTAAACATGCGGGTGAAATAGGATTGGCTGTCGATACCTACGTGCATGATGATTTCCCGAACCGAAAGGTCTTCCTCAATCAGTAAGCGGGCAGCCTGTTTCAAGCGATAATTCAGGATGATTTCGACCAGCGATTTGCCGGTCATTGATTTCAGTTTGGCATACAGTTTACTTTTACTCATGAATAATGCCGAGGCAATAAAATCAACATCCAATTCCGGACTGTCGATATGGGCTTCCAAAAGATCGTAGAGTTTTTTGAGAAAGTTGTTGTATTGCTTGTTGACGGCTATTTCGCCCGAACCGGTAAAATAATGTTTGGCGAAATATTCCTTGAGGCTTTCCTGCTGTTTGAAGATATTGCGGATAATCTGTAACAACATGTCAAAAATTACCGGTTTTTCAAGATACACGTCTGCGCCGGAACCGATGCCCTCCAGTTCGCTCTCCTGCCCTGTTTTAGCGGTTAGCATAATAAAAGGAATATG
>Ga0082212_10005169_pt1 | contig 17887 bp, 13 predicted proteins | sample TergutNt197P3_FD_71548 | JGI IMG/M metagenome (GOLD analysis project Ga0082212, IMG submission 71548) | Neocapritermes taracua P3 segment gut microbial communities from Petit-Saut dam, French Guiana - Nt197 P3 | ecosystem: Host-associated > Arthropoda: Insects > Digestive system > Gut ...
CACGCGGGGGGGTGATCTTTTAATTAGGCGCTAGATATGTGTTTTTTATCAGTGTCCCCCGCACACGGGGGGGTGATCCTGTGTGAGAGAAAAAAAGAGGGTAAAAGTGTGCGTGTTCCCCGCACACGCGGGGGTGATCCTGGAGATAAGGCCGATATGAAAAACGTAGACATGTGTTCCCCGCACACGCGGGGGTGATCCTTGGCATAGGTCTTACGCAATTATTTTTGAAGGGTGTTCCCCGCACACGCGGGGGTGATCCTGGCAGAGCAGGCAAAGAAAGCACAAAAGCTATGTGTTCCCCGCACACGCGGGGGTGATCCCAGGCGCTTTCATATCGTGAGCGACGGCAGTATGTGTTCCCCGCACACGCGGGGGTGATCCTCAAGCATTAGCTTATCGTCTATTAGCTCGGCCGGTGTTCCCCGCACACGCGGGGGTGATCCTCTTGTGGCGACATTGCCCGGCAGTACCGATGAGTGTTCCCCGCACACGCGGGGGTGATCCTCTCATGATTTACAGTGGGCAGCATGTCATCCCGTGTTCCCCGCACACGCGGGGGTGATCCTATCTTGGAGGAAAAAGAATTCCTGTTAATGTTGTGTTCCCCGCACACGCGGGGGTGATCCTGGAATTGCGGCGACCCGGAGAGCGATATAATGGTGTTCCCCGCACACGCGGGGGTGATCCTACTTGTCCATTGGGGTCTCCTGCGGTTGCGTTGTGTTCCCCGCACACGCGGGGGTGATCCTTATGTAGACCGCAATGTATGGTGGACAGTCCTGTGTTCCCCGCACACGCGGGGGTGATCCTGACTCATTCATGTAGTTGATGTTGCGTGAAGCGTGTTCCCCGCACACGCGGGGGTGATCCTATCACCGACTTTATAGGGGGGTTTTATATAAAGTGTTCCCCGCACACGCGGGGGTGATCCTAAGCCGTAAAGATGCCATCAATGCAGGGGCTGTGTTCCCCGCACACGCTGGAGCAACCCATCCCACATTAGCGCCATTAATCGACCCCCATTATTGCCGCTATTTTTGACTTGAAACACTGCATGCAAGCCAAGCGAGCGTTCACATTATTTATACCGGAGTTTTCCATGCATTATATACCAGATCTATATACTTTCTATACACTTTCTATATACTGCCTCATGCGTAAAATGTCCCCCTGGCAATTTTTCAGCAAATGAAAGCTTTTAGATAAACACTTTGGCGGGAGTAGCGCCACCGCTTATACAGACACTTACAACTGAGGCGGAAATAAAACTCTGCTCATTTTCAAAAAAATAATTGTCATGCCGGCATGTATAAAGTACAATACAACCAGTTAAGCCTGCCCGCCGTAATGACGGGGACCAGGCACGATAACCCATCAATTTAAAAGAGAATATGCCAGACAATACAAAGCAGGGAAAACCGCGCGATTTCCAACCTAAAAAGATATGAACAATTCAGACATTGAGCATTACAGTATTCGCGTTTTTGGCGTTGTGCAGGGAGTGGGTTTCCGCCCTTTCATATACCAGCTGGCGTCTGTGCATAACCTTAAAGGATGGGTGCGCAACACATCCGGCTTTGTGGAAATAGACATTGAAGGCACAAGCGCTGACGCAAGCGCTTTCATACGCAGCATACGTGTTCATGCGCCCCGCGCGGCATATATCGAAAACATAGAATCCCAAGCACTGGAGCAAATCGCAGGCTATACCTATTTTGAAATCAAAGGCAGCCGGCATCACACTGGAGAATACCAGCTTGTTTCACCAGATCTGGCAACCTGCCCTGAGTGTATCTGTGATATTTTTGATGCCTCCAACCGCCGCTTTGGCTATCCTTTCACCAACTGTACCAACTGCGGTCCGCGTTTCACAATAATCAGGGACATCCCGTATGACCGTCAGCTCACCACGATGGATTGTTTTACGATGTGCCCGGACTGCAAGGCAGAATATGACAACCCGCAGGACCGTCGCTTTCATGCCCAGCCTAATGCCTGCCGCATATGCGGTCCGCAACTGGAACTGGTGCAAAATGATGGGCAGTTGATATCTTGCGCCGACCCTTTGGATGAGGCGGCACGTTTGTTGCGCCATGGAAAGATTGTGGCAATAAAGGGGCTGGGCGGTTTTCTGCTGGCTTGTGACGCCACAAACGACAGTGTTGTGGGTGAGTTGCGCCAGCGCAAGCAGCGTCCGGCGAAGCCTTTTGCGGTTATGCTGCCGAACGTAGCCGCGGCAAGGCGCTATTGCATCGTATCGGCTGAGGAAGAAGAGTTGCTGACCTCGGCGCAGAGCCCTATCGTACTTCTCAAACTGCTCCCTGACACAGACTTATCGCAAAACATAGCTCCCTCTCTTAAGTACCTGGGGGTGCTGTTGCCTTATACACCGCTGCATCACCTTTTGATGCGCCGTACCGGTCTGCCGCTGGTTATGACAAGCGGTAATTTAAGCGAGGAGCCCATTGCGTGCGACAACGATGAGGCTATGGAACGACTAGGCTACATTGCCGATTATTTTCTGCGTCATGACCGGGGCATCCACGTGCGTTATGACGACAGTGTGGCCATGGTAGTTGACAAAGAGCCGTGTCTGGTGCGGCGGGCGCGCGGTTATGCCCCCTACCCTGTGCAGCTGCCGTTTGACGCAAAAGAACCCCTGCTTGCCTGCGGTGCCGATATGAAAGGGGCTTTCTGTCTCGTGCGCGGTCATCACGCCTTTATTAGCCAGCATATCGGCGACATGGAAAATGCCGAAACGCTGCGCAATTTTGATGATACAGTGGACATCTATAAAAAACTGTTTCGCATTGACCCGCGTGTAATTGCCTGTGATGCTCACCCTGACTACTTTAGCACGCGTTATGCGCAGCGGCTATCTCAGGAAGACAGCAGTCTGCAATTGCTACAGGTCCAGCACCACCACGCCCATGTGGCATCCTGTATGGCTGAAAATGCCGTGATGCAGCCTGTCATCGGCGTTGCGCTGGACGGCACGGGTTATGGCACGGACGGTAATATCTGGGGTGGTGAGTTTTTGCTGGCTGATTACGGCAAGTGTGAACGTTTGGCGCATTTTGAGTACGTGCCGCTTCCCGGGGGTGATGCATCAACGCGCAGACCTCTGCGCATCGCCGCCTCCTACATCCATTCCCTGCTTGGTGATGAGGCACTGAAGTCATCCGGCTTGGTCGGGCGCCTGCCTAAAGCTGAGTTGGACCTGTTGTGCCAGCAAATCGAGCGCAATATCAATGCACCGCTCACCTCAAGCTGCGGTCGTTTGTTCGATGCCGTGTCAGCCGTCATCGGCACCTGTGAGAGCATCAACTATGAAGCACAGGCGGCTATTGAACTTGAAATGGCAGCCACCGACGTGCCCTCTTCAACGAGGCGCTATCCCATGGAATTCGTGCAGCATGACGGGATGGGCATTATTCGTTTTGGGGAGTTATTTGGTGCTATACTCAAGGATATTCGAAGCCATGTTGGACAGGCGGAAATCGCCGCCTGTTTCCACGCATCGCTTACGGATACAATAGTCGATACGTGCAGGGTTTTCTCGCGCAGGAGCGGTGTTAACACCATAGCTTTGTGCGGCGGCGTGTTTCAGAATCGCTTATTGCTGCAGATGGCAATGCGTAAGCTGCGACGGGCGGGATTGCATGTGATTACGCATAAACGTGTGCCGACAAATGATGGCGGCATAGCGCTGGGGCAGGCGGCCATAGCCGCCTTCTCCTGCATAGATAATTAACGGAGGTAGTTGTTTTAATGTGTGTTGCTGTGCCGGCTTTAATAATTAGTCTTGACGACGTAAATGCTGAGGTAGATGTCGAGGGCGTACGCCGCAAAACCAGCATATTTCTGGTGCCTGATGCCAAAGTTGGAGACTACGTGCTTATGCATGCCGGATTTGCCATTCGTATCATCGACGTGCAGGAAGCGCAGGAAACCATCGCTTTATTGAAGGAAATAAATGCAACCGGCGGTTAATGATTTTCGTAATTCCGAGCTTGCGCTGGCACTGGTGCAAAAGATAAAACAACGCACCCATGCAAAAGCTCATCTCATGGAGTTTTGCGGCAGCCATACAGCTGCCATACTGAAATACGGGCTGCGCCAGCTTTTGCCGCGCGACGTTGAGATGCTCTCTGGTCCCGGATGCCCCGTTTGTGTTACCGACCAGCAGGATATTGACCGCGCCATTGCCCTGGCGCAAACCCCCGGAATTATCATGTGCACCTTTGGTGATATGCTCAAGGTTCCGGGCACTTATGCCAGCCTGCAGCAGGCACGCGCCGAGGGTTGTGACGTGCGTACGGTTTATTCCACACTGGATGCGCTTGAAATCGCCAGACAGAATACCGACAAACCGGTGGTTTTTCTTGGAGTCGGTTTTGAAACAACCGCCCCCACGATTGCCGCCTCGATCGCACTGGCCAAAAGCCAACAGCTGCGTAACTACTCCGTCTTTTCGCTTGCCAAGTTATGCCCTCCGGTGATGAAAGCACTGCTTGACGGCGGTGAAATCAAAATAGACGGAATCATCTGCCCCGGACACGTAAGCGCCATCATCGGCTCCCATCCATATGAGTTTATAGTGCGCGACTACGGCATCGCATGCGTTGTGGCCGGTTTCGAGCCTGTGGATATATTAATGGCGGTAGACATGCTCTTGGCACAAATGGAAAACGGCAGACCACAGGTAGAGATTGCTTACGGGCGCAGTGTTTCCCCTGAGGGTAATAAGCGGGCGCAGGAACTGCTTTCCGAGGTGTTTGAGCCGCAGGCGGCACGTTGGCGCGGCGTCGGAACTGTAGGCGGCAGCGGTTATAAGATTTGTGATGCATATAAGGCTTTTGATGCCGAGCGATTATTTGAAATTAAAACCGGTCCTGCCAAGGAGCCTGCAGGTTGTCGTTGCGGCGATGTGCTGCGCGGTATTATTAACCCCCCGGAATGCCCGCTGTTCGGGCGCATTTGCCTGCCTGAGCGCCCCACGGGACCATGTATGGTGTCGGGTGAGGGGGCTTGTGCCAGTTACTACCTTTTTGGCGAGACTATTTCAGCTGTTGAATAAATTGATATAAGTTAATTTAAGACTATGGCTTTGGTTTAGAAACAGAATATCTCCAAAGGAAATTAGTGATGGAAGAACGCATACTAATGGCCCATGGCAGCGGCGGCAAGCTAAGCCATGAATTAATCACACAATGTTTCGCAAGCAAACTGGACAATCAGTGGCTGTCGCGCATGGACGATGCGGCTGTCATTGACTGCGCCGGCGGACAATTGGCTTTTACAACAGACAGCTATGTGGTAACACCGCTTTTCTTTCCTGGAGGCGATATTGGCAAGCTTGCGGTATGCGGCACAGTGAATGATTTGGCTGTCAGCGGTGCAGTGCCGCAGTACTTAAGCCTTTCTTTCATTTTGGAGGAAGGCTTATTGATTGCCGATTTGGAACGGGTCATTGATTCCATACAGCGGACCGCTGCAGAGGCAAATGTGGCTATTGTCACCGGTGATACCAAAGTCGTGCCTCACGGCAAAGCCGATGGGATATTCATCAACACATCCGGAATCGGTCGCGTACTGCCCGATATTAAAGTTTCCGGTTCCAATGTCAGAGCTGGTGATGCGATTATCATCAGCGGCAATGTTGGGGACCATGGCATGACCATCATGGCTCAGCGCGAGGGATTGCGCTTCGATGGCGATCTTGCCAGCGACTGCGCGCCACTAAATGCGTTAATTGCCGACATGCTGGATGTATGCCCGCAAATGCACTGCATGCGCGACCCTACCCGTGGAGGCGTAGCCACCACATTGAATGAAATTGCCGCACAATCCGGCGTTGGCATGCTCATTGGTGACGACACAATTCCGGTGCGGCCGTCGGTACGCGCCTTGTGTGATATGCTGGGCTTGGACCCGTTGTATGTTGCCAATGAGGGGAAGCTTTTGGCTTTTGCCCCGGCGGATGCCGCTGAAAGCCTGCTTGGTGTCATGCATGCAAGCAAATACGGGCGGGATGCCGCCGTAATCGGCACAGTTACCGCAGACAATCCGGGACAGGTAGTACTGCGCACCAAACTGGGAACGTCACGTATACTGGCCATGCTTGCAGGCGATATACTGCCGCGCATTTGCTGAGAGGTATCGGCAGAAAGGAATGGAATAGTATGTACGCTTTTATTTCACGCATTAGCGAAAGGTTTAAGTGGTGCATTGCTCTTTTTTGGGTTGCGCTGGCGGCTATTCTCTTTTTGGTTGCACCCAACCTCTCGGATGTTGGTGTTACAGACCAAAGCCAGTTTCTGCCAAGCGATACCGAGTCTGCCATGGCGAATGCCCTAATCAAAGATAAGTTTGCCTCAGCCGACCAGAAAGCGACCTCCAGCGGTCTGCTGGTAATTCACAACGCAGATGGTCTGTCTGCGGCCGATATGCAGCAGGCAGGGCAGTTGCATGACTGGCTCGTATCAGATGCGGCACCGGACGGCATTGTTTCCGTGGTGTCAGTATACGAATCAGACGCATTGGGGGCCACCCTCATCAGTGCCGACGGCACAACCATGCTGATGACTCTTGATTTCGCCCATGGCGCCATTGACCCGGTTGTAAAAGACGCCATCAGGCAAATCCGCTCTTATGTCGGCTCAAATTTCCCAGACTCTGAAATCTATTTTTCCGGTGATGCCGGACTTATGAATGACCTTTATAACTCGGTGCAACAGACCGTGGACCGTACAACGCTTGTGACACTCATACTGGTAACAGTGTTGCTTTTGATAGTATATCGCTCTCCTGTGGCCATCTTACTGCCGCTGATTACCATTGGGTGCAGCTACCTTGTGGCAATCGGGCTGCTTGGTTTCATGGCACAGGCCGGCATGCAGGTTCCGACGCTAGCAGAGGCTTACCTTGTGGTCATCATTTTCGGTGTGGGTACGGACTACTGTTTGTTCATGGTATCACGTTTCCGTGAGGAGCTGGCGCACTCGGAACGCAGCAAGGCACAACACGCAGCAATATGTCATATCGGTCCAGTGCTTGCTGCCAGTGCCCTCACGGTGATTGTGGTTTTCTTATCGCTTGGCATTTCGCGTTTCGGTATGAATCAAACCACCGGTTATGCCATGGCATTGGGGGTGGCCGTCACGTTACTGGCAGGGCTTACGCTTACCCCTGCCCTTATTTCAATATTCGGTCGCAATGTTTTCTGGCCTGTGCGGCATTTGCCGGCGCAATCCGGCGGACGTTTCGGCTGGCATGCCATCGGAAAATGGGTTGCGGCGCATCCAACATGGGTTGCCGTACCTATCACGCTATTGCTGCTACTGCCATATTTTGCCCTTCCCCGCATGTCGCTTTCTGCCGGAGTGGTTGATCAGATGCCGCAGAACGTGGAGTCTGTTTCAGGGTTTAATCATTTCAACGAGCGTTTCCCGGCGGGAGAGTTTTCCCCGTTGTATCTCATGGTACAACTGTCAGACGATAACGCATACAATGGCGACATTTCATATGGTGCCGAACTTGCGCTGCTGGCAGGCTCGCTCATGCATGTGGAAGGCGTGTCGCGGGTGGATTTTTACAATGCACCTGTTGCCGGCTTGCAGGAGTTTTCTGTACAAATCCAGATGTTAAAAGAGCAGTTACTTCAGGGCGTTATGTCCGATACGATGGGTTCTCTGCTCTCAATGCTCGGTGATGCCATGCAGGCATTGGCGCTGCAATACCCGACTGTAATCCAAAGCCAGAATTTCGCAACTGTGGCAGGAGCGCTGCAGCAAATGCAGACCGCGGGAGACCCGACGCAAATTGTATTACTGCTTACGAATTTAGTCTCAGGGCTCAATGGGCTTACAGATGAGTTTAATTTGGCCGTTGATACAGTTTTCAGCGCGTCAATTAAAGTGGCTTACTTCTCCGCGGATAACACTGTGGCGCGCATCAATGTTATTTTGCATGGTAATCCTTATGCAACCGCGGCAACAAATACTGTGGATTCTCTGCGCGATGAAGCCCGCACCAGCCTCACTTCTTTGCCTCTTCTCACTCAGGCATCTGCATCCTCTTACCTCGGAGGCGAGCCCGCCACGCGGGCTGACATGCTGGACGTCAACAATAGTGATTTTGTCAGGGTTGCCATACTTGCCGTAATCGGCATATTAATCGTCATCATATTGTTGTTGCGCAGTCTGCTGGCACCGCTGTATATGATTTTGACTGTGCTGCTAAACTACGGCACGACGCTTGGTATTGTCACGTGGCTTTTCATCACATTGATGCATAATGGCAGCATCGTGTATATGATTCCGCTGTTTATTTTCGTCATCCTAGTGGCACTGGGTGCGGACTACAACATCTTCCTTATGTCGCGCATCCGCGAAGAAGCGCACAAAATGCCCATAAAAGATGCCGTGGCCAACGCGGTCGGCGGAACCGGTGGTGTTATTACCGCCTGCGGCATCATACTGGCGGGCACGTTTGCTACATTGATGACCTCATCCATGCCGGTCGTGTTCCAAATCGGTGCGGCAATAGGCATTGGAATTCTTATCGATACGTTCTTGGTGCGTGCCCTGCTTGTTCCGGCTATTGCAACCATTTTGGGGCGCTATGGCTGGTGGCCGTCGCGGTTGTCTGCATCAGTGCCTACTAAAAAGCAGAGGTAGGCACGTACTGGTACGAGCATATTCATGTATTCACCCGGCAGCGCCCGGGCATAAATGAAAAGAGGCAAGAGTGGAAATCTCTCGCCTCTTAGTTGACGCGTTACCTTATGTCATCAAACACCAGCAGGCGTTTTCTTGGATTTGGTTGCTGTGGTTTTTGGTTTGAGAGAGGATGGTCTGCCGATACTGTTGGAGTTAGTCTTGAAAGCAACTCCATAGTCATACAAGTTCTCGCATTCAATCTCTATGCCTTCATCCCATGATATGCCTGCTCCGGCAATATCAATCCTTACTCGATAAAATAGAGCCCTGTCATTTTTCAGTTTTTTGAATTTTGCTCCCATTATCTTATGATTAAATAACTGGCTCACATCAAAATATCTGTGCTCCCCATTACTAAATCCGACAGAGATTACATATTCAAACAATGGTATAACCTCTGTAACTGTGTGCAGTTCATATTTTCCGTTCATATTCAATCCTCCTTTTTGTGAGATAATGGGGGCAGTCTTTTCACATCATTATTCTCTTGCATCCAATATAAATATGGACAGTACATTTCCCACCACTCCCTGAGACGCTTGAGTTTATTTGCAGGGAGTTTATTGCCTTTATAAAATTCGCACTCCCCGATAGTATATTTGGCTAATTTGTTATCAAACGCCACATGAAAATGAGGTGGCTTATGATCTGCCATGCTAGGATAAAGCATGATTGTCATCCCATCGAAGACTGCTACAGTTCCCATAGTTCATTATATCTTTCATTCTCATTCGTTTTCAAGCTGTTTGCAATGTGATTATGCACCACTCAGTCGTGTGATATCCCAATCCACTCGTAACTTTGACTGGATAAGGTAGCCGTGGCATAATAGCTGCTTCTGTACAGTTGATAACACTGGTTGTGATGCGCTATGTCACGTTTCATGTGAAATAGCCAGGCACGAAGAGATTGGTTTTAATAAGATGGATACCGCCGCGCCGACAAGTTTTCATGCCCTGCCCAAGCATAAGATAGTCTTTACCATGGTTGGCGTACTGCTGGCCATGTTTATGGGCTCGCTTGACCAGACTATCGTTGATACGGCCATGCCGCGCATCGTTGCTGACCTTTCTGGGTTTGAGCACTATACATGGATTATAACGGTATATATCATTGCCTCGGCCATTGCTGTACCGATCGTTGGCAAGCTGACCGACATGTTCGGGCGCAAGCCTTTTTACCTTGGCGGGATTATCATTTTCACTATCGCCTCCATCTTTTCCGGTCTGAGCCGAAATATGCCGGAGATCATCATCTTCCGCGGCATACAGGGTCTTGGTGCCGGTGCCATGATGGCGAATGCTTTCATTGTAATTTCCGATATTTTCCCGCCTGCCGAGCGCGGTAAATATCAGGGGCTTATAAGCGGCGTGTTCGGCATGTCGGCCATCATTGGACCTACGCTGGGCGGACTTATTACAGACAGGCTATCGTGGCACTGGATTTTCTATGTGAATGTCCCGCTGGGGATTTTAATTATTATCCTGTTTACCTTCTTCTTTCCATACATTCGGCCCAATGCAAAACGTGGCAAGATTGATTTTCCCGGAATGGTTACGCTGTCGCTTGGTGTGATGTCGCTGCTGCTGGCTCTTTCATGGGCAGGTGGGCAATATCCATGGCTATCGTTTCCGGTGATTGGGCTTTTGTCCCTTTTTGCGCTGATGCTACTGTCCTTTTTATACATTGAATCACACAGTAGCAACCCGCTTATTCCTCTGTCGCTATTTCGCAACCGCATCATCTATATAGCTGAGATTGTGGTATTTATGACAGCCATCGGCATGTTTGCCGCCATCATATTTGTGCCGTTGTTTTTCCAGGGCGTGCTGGGGGCCACTGCCACAATCAGCGGCGGCTTTCTTACGCCTATGATGCTGGGGCAGGTAACCGGAAGCTTTACGTCGGGGCAGCTATTGTCGCGTGCCGGAGGGCATTATCGCATGCAGGGTTTTATGGGATTGCTCATTATGTGCGTTGGTGTATTCCTGCTTACACGCATGAGCCCATCGACCGGCTATGGTATTGCCGTTGTAAATATCGTGCTAACCGGCTTTGGGCTTGGTATGACCATGCCTTTATACACTATTGCCGTGCAAAACGCCGCGCCTTACCGCATGCTGGGCGTAGCAACATCCACCGTCCCGTTTATCCGCTCCATCGGCGCCTCCATGGGACTGGCTATTTTTAATCCTATTTTGAACAGCCAGTTTGCAAGCCATTTTACCTCAGGATTGCCGCAGGCAGTTAAGGATATTTTACCTGTGGAACAAATAGAGGGATTAACACGTAATCCGCAATTGCTAATGAATGAGGAAACAGAAGCCGGCATCAAAGAAATCCTCATGCAAGCATCACCGCAGGGCGAGCAGCTGTTTGAGCAGTTACAGCAAAGTGTCAGGGAAGCACTGAGCTCAGCCATACATCACATTTTCATCATCGCGTTTGTGGCCGTTATAATTGCCGTACTGGTGCACTTTTTCATCAAGGAAATACCCCTGCGCAAGGACCATGGTAATGACTGATGGGGTAGTTTCCTCGCCCTTTGCTTTTTTGTTGCAGAACTTGTCTAGCCAAATTAAGCCAAGATGTGTATAATGGAGCCCGTTAAATTTTCAAATACTGGAAAAGGAGTTTAATGTTATGCCAGCTTTATTCTGGATTGTGCCTGTAGCCGGCGTACTCACAGTGCTGTTCGTGCTGTGGCTGGTGCGCGACGTGCTAAAACACGACCGTGGCACACCCAAGATGCAGGAAATCGGTGACATGATTTTTCAGGGTGCTTGGGCTTTTCTCAAGCGCCAATATAGCACTATCGCTGTATTCTCCCTTGTCATCGCTGTAGTCATTGGTGTTTTGGTCGGTGTGTTGGGTGGAAATGAGTCCGGATATACCGGATTTGCTATCGCGTGGCGCACGGCAGTGGCTTTCTTGGTGGGTGCCGCATGCTCGGCTGTTGCCGGTTTTGTAGGCATGTACATCGCTGTAAAGTCAAATTTGCGTTGCGCCTCAGCTGCCCAAAAAAGTCTGAATGCTGCGGTTAACGTCGCACTGCGCGGCGGCGGTGTGGCAGGCTTCCTCATTACGGCTCTGTCTCTTATCGGTGTTACTGCCATTTTCTTTGCTTTTGGCGGATATGACAAGCCTGATATCGCCCCGCATTTGATTATCGGGTTTGGCTTCGGCGCCAGCTTCGTCGCCCTTTTTGCACAGCTTGGCGGCGGTATTTATACCAAAGCGGCCGATGTGGGCGCTGACCTTGTCGGTAAGGTTGAGTCCGGCATACCTGAGGATGACCCGCGCAATCCGGCCGTTATTGCCGACCTTGTCGGCGATAACGTAGGCGACTGTGCCGGACGCGGTGCCGACCTGTTTGAGTCCACCGCTGCTGAGAGCATTGGTGCCATGATTTTGGGTATTGTGCTTTATGTCGCGACCGGCAGTATCGTCTGGATTTTATTCCCGCTGGTTGTGCGCGGCTTTGGCATGATTGCCAGTATGGTTGGTTTGCTCACGGTGAAGGCCAAAGAGAACGAAAACCCCATGAGTGCGCTAAACCGCGGATATTACGTTTCCATCGGGCTGGCCATCATTGGCTTGTTTGTCAGCGTTTATTTCATGTTCCACGATCAATTGGCCGGCAAGGAAATGTGGCTCTTCGGTGCCGGTATGGTGGGCATTATAGCCAGCGTCATTGTGGTTTATGTCACGCAATACTACACCGAGTTCCGTTTCCGCCCGGTGCGCGATATCGCCGAGGCCTCTAAAACAGGTCCTGCAACCAATATCATCGCCGGTATGTCAGTTGGTTTTGAAACCACTTTCGCAACCGCAGTTATTATTGGCATATCACTCATTTTGTCTTACTGGTTCGGCACCAAAAGCGGTATTGATGGAGCCGGTGTTTTCGGTACGGCTGTGGCCACCATGGGTATGCTCATGACCTGCCCCTACATCCTCACAATGGATACCTTTGGTCCTATTACCGACAATGCCAACGGCATCAATGAAATGGCCGGTGCCGGTCCCGAGGTACGCCGCATAACAGACAAACTGGATGCGGTTGGTAATACCACCAAGGCACTCACCAAGGGTTATGCCCTTGTTTCGGCAGGGCTTGCGGCTTTCCTGCTCTTCCAGGCTTATCTGGATCAGGTCGCTTTCATTCAGGGAGCTGAAGTCGGACACAGTGTAGTTGACCTGGCCCAAATTGAGGTCTTTGTTGGCGCTCTTCTGGCCGCCATGGTAGTTTTCCTTTTCAGCGCCATGTCCATCAAGGCTGTTGGCAAGACTGCCAGCAAAATCATTGAGGAGGTCAGGCGCCAGTTCCGTGCTGACCCCGAAATTCTCAATCCCAAAGATCCGTCCAACCCGCATAAACCGGATTATGCCAAGGCGGTTGATATCACCGCCAAGGCCGGTATGCGTGAGATGATTGCCCCGGGATTGCTGCCTATTTTGGCACCTGTGATTGTTGGTCTGGTATTCCGCTGGATGGATTATGACGCGCCAATGGTAGTGGCCGGTTTCCTCATGGTCGGCACAATTGTCGGCATCATGATGGCCTCCTTCATGAACAATGGAGGCGGTGCTTGGGATAATGCCAAGAAGATGATTGAGGACAATCAGCTTAAGGATGAGAACGGCAATGTCTTGGGCAAGAAAACAACGGCCCATGCCGCCGCGGTTGTCGGTGACACCATCGGCGACCCGCTGAAGGATACGGCAGGTCCGTCACTTCACGTACTCATCAAGCTGCTGGCGACTGTTACCTTGGTGTTGGCACCTCTTTTCATCAAATAAAAGCCTAAACGAACTGATCCGAGGGGGCGGCGATAATGCCGCCCCCTCTCTTTTTGTCCTTTACTTTGCCTTTACGCCGCGATGTTATAATATAGGCATTCGATATGCGCATTTTAGTTGTAGAGGACGAGCAGGCATTGGCACAGGCGCTGGCACATGGTCTGTCGCGTTACGGTTATTCCGTTGACACGACATACGACGGCGAGACAGCGCTGGTGATGGCTGAGGTTAATGCTTATGACTTGGTATTGCTTGATCTTAACCTTCCTAAAATGGATGGGCTGGAGGTATGCCGCCGCCTGCGTGCTGCAGGCTCACGGGTCGGCATTCTAATGCTAACGGCCCGCTCAGGGCTTGAGGAGCGCATCACAGGTTTGGATAGCGGAGCGGATGACTACCTTGTTAAACCGTTTCAGTTTGCCGAGTTGCTGGCTCGCGTGCGCGCCGTACTGCGCCGCGACGGAGAAACACGCAGTGCCGTCCTGCAATCTGGCAGTCTGATGCTTGATCCAAACACTATCAAGGTATTTGTTGACTCAACGGAAATTCCGCTTACTGCGAAGGAGTTTGGCATACTTGAGTACCTTTTGCGCAATGCATCACGCGTAGTAAGCCATGAAGAGTTGCTTGAGCATGTTTGGAATGAGGACGCCAATATGTTCACGCAGACGATCAAGGTGCACATCAACAACATTCGCAAAAAGCTGGCGGCCGCAGGTGACGCCGAGCGCATCGCCACTGTCAAAGGGCGCGGATATATTGTGAGTTAATGCATATGGAACAAACTGCACCACCCAAAACGGAATCCTCTTTTAGACTGCCCATTTTCGTTAAAAGCATTCGCTTTCAGCTGACCATGGTTTATTCGGTTTTTCTTGTGTGGATACTGATTGTTATGAACATCGGTATTTACTCGGTTTATACAAGGTCACTTTCGGACGTCTCAGAAATACGGGTTCCTTTTGGCGATATGGTGGCTTGGCAAAATGCCATACAGGCAGAAAGAGAAGAGAGCCTCAAAAAATTACGCGACTATTCAGTTCTGGGAACATGCTTGGTTCTGGTCGTCGGTGCAATCGGAGGGTATTTCATAGCAACCCGTATGCTAAGACCGGTAGATGAAGTTTCATCACTTGCCTCACGCATTTCGGATACCAACCTAAAAGAGCGCATCAAGCGCAGCGGTCCGGATGATGAGATTAAACGTCTAGCAGATACCTTTGACGGCATGCTGGAGCGCCTTGAGAATTCCTTTGAGTTGCAAAAGCAGTTCATCCAGGATGCCTCTCACGAGTTGCGCACGCCGCTGGCCATCGCCCAGACCAATATTGAGGTACTGGAAATGGAAGAGGCTGCAACCAAGGAAGACTATCAGCAGCTGGTTGATCTGCTTAAGATGAGCCTTGAGCGTATTAAGGACGTCAGCAATTCCCTGCTGCTACTCTCCGACGGCACGGCTCTGCCAAGTCAAATGACGCCGGTGGACATTCAAAAACTGATAAGCGAAGTATATGACGAAATGGGACTGAAAGTACGTGCTGCGGGGCTGAGATTTGACTGGCAGCCACATGGCGCGACTTTGCCCGTGCGCGGGGATGCTTTGCGTTTGAAGCAGGTTGTAATCAACCTTGTTGATAACGCCGTAAAGTATAACAGCACCGGCGGCATGGTAAAAATTGAAGCGTTGCGCAAAGGCAACTCAGCCATTATTGCGATAAGCGATAGCGGTATTGGCATACCTGCCGCGGATTTACCTCACATCTTCGACCGCTTTTTCCGCGTCGACAAATCGCGCTCACGCGAACGCGGCGGCAGCGGATTGGGCTTGGCTATTGTTAAGAAGATTGTAGAAGACCACGGCGGAACTGTTACGGCACAAAGCCCGGGTGGGCAAGGCAGTGTTTTCCGTATCAAACTTCCTCTTTGGCAGCACTAATTCGGCATTTTTTACAATGCGAATGTGTTAGCATTTCCTCATCATGCGTATTTCTGCATAAAGCGTTATCTCAGGACGTTTAGAAGCATAACTTTACCGTCGCTTTACAATGCGCATGTTACACTGCCAAAAAACATATAGAAAGTTAATTCTGTTTGTGCAAAATACTACGCAGGAGCTAGAAATGAAAACTCAATTGTTAACGATACGTAAAGCATGGCTGCCGCTGTTGCTGGCATTGATGCTGGGCATACCAACACTGGGCGGATGCAGCCTGTTAAGTGTTACCCAACCGGCTGTTTCAACCGAGCCTGAAGTCGTCTATCAGACGGATTTGGTGTTACCCAATCTGGCCGATGTCATCGCCAAGGTGCGCCCGTCGGTTGTTTCAATCAGTACCGAGGCTCCCGGATATGATTTTTTTCGTGGGGCATATACGATACAGGGAGCCGGTTCCGGATGGATTGTTGACCCGAATGGGCTGATTGTCACCAACAACCATGTTGTTGAGGGTGCCAGCGTCGTATCGGTTACATTAGAGGACGGGCGTATCTTTTTTGCACAGGAAATTTATGCAGATGCTTTATCTGACCTTGCTGTAATAAAGATTGACGCCAGCGATCTGCCGGCAGCTAAGCTTGGCATTTCCAATACCTTTGATTCAAGTGTTGAGTTAGCTAACACCTTCGCAGCATCGTCGTCAGGTACTTTAAATACCCATCCTTTGCGCATGGGTGACTGGGTCGTTGCACTGGGCAATTCGCTTGGAATGGGCATCAGTGCCACAAAGGGAATCGTCAGTGCCACCGGTATATCTGTTACTTACAGCGGGAATGTGCTGTATAACCTCATACAAACCGACGCCGCCATCAACAATGGTAACTCCGGCGGACCGCTGGTGAATCTGGCCGGTGAAGTGGTCGGTATTAGCAGTGCAAAGGTTTCAGCTGTAGGTGTTGAGGGCATGGGATACGCCATAAGCATAGATGAGGCTTATCCGATTATTCAACAGCTTATTGAAAACGGGCATGTCTTACGCCCTGATATTGGTGCTGCCTTATACACCGTGAACAAAACAATCGCCGGCAGCTATAACCTCGCGGTTGATTATGGTGCGCTCGTCACACAGGTGACACGCAATGGACCTGCTGACAATGCAGGGTTGCGCTCAGGTGACGTCATCGTGGCGGTGGATGATATAACGGTTTTCAGCGCTGAGGGCTTAAAGCGCACCCTGCAGTCATACGAAATCGGACAGGAAATACGGCTCACCTACTATCGCGATACAAAAAAGAAAATGGTGGAAGTCACTCTTGTGGAGGCATAAAACTATTTTGCCAAAGCACGTCTTAAACAAGCGTCAAATGGAGGCTACTATGAAAACCAAGAATTACCCGGGTGCTAAAATCAAACCTGAGGTTTCAACAGATCTTCAGATTGTTTCGTTGCCAGAAAACGTCTTTGACAATATGCGCTGGAAATTAGGCGGTTGTCCGCGTTGCTATGGGGACTTGTTCCTTGATTCTGAGGACGGACAAACACTGGGACACTGCCTGCAATGCGGGTATGTCGGAGTGCGGATGGAGGCTATGAATTAGGTAATACCGGCAAGTGGTAAAACAAGCATTTAAAATATCTTAAGTGTCACCGCACAGTTACACTTTTTGCCAAATTCCGCGGTCTGTCAGGATCTACACCTCTTGCCAATGCTGTAAAATAAGCCAGTTCCTGAAGTGGCACGATAGTCACAAAAGGATAAAGAATGTCCTCGACTTTCGGGACCTTGCACCACTCATCAAATGCGCTATGCGCCCTATCCGAAACCCCGATTATAAATGCCCCTCTGGCCTTTGCCTCTTCAACGTTACAAAGCGTATCATCAAATGTGTAATCATCCGGACAAATGGCAACGATTGGAGTGCCTTTCTCAACTAATGCCAGCGTGCCGTGCTTTAACTCACCTGCCGGCATACCCTCGCCATGCACGTATGATACCTCTTTCATTTTAAGTGCCGCCTCCATGGCAATATGGAAATTACTGCCGCGGGCGATAAAATAACATGCATTGTGTCCTGCAATATAACGCGCAAGAGACTCAGCATGCTTGAGGTTCGTTTCAAAAGATAGTTCTACCAGCGGAATAATATGCTTAAGCTTTTGGATAATCTCCTCTTGCTCCCCGGAAAGATTGTGGCTTAAAAGTGTCAGTACTGTAATCTGCGCCATATAGCTTTTGGTGGCTGCAACGGCATTTTCCGCCCCACAATTCAGCGGAAAAACGATATCCGAAAGGCGCGCAAGTTGTGAGGCTTGGTGGTTTACAAGCGATATGACCTTGGCCTGTCTTTCCCGCGCAGTACGCACCCCAAACAGCACGTCGGCAGTTTCGCCGCTTTGAGAAAGTGCGATAACCACACTGCCC
>Ga0082212_10005170_pt1 | contig 17885 bp, 17 predicted proteins | sample TergutNt197P3_FD_71548 | JGI IMG/M metagenome (GOLD analysis project Ga0082212, IMG submission 71548) | Neocapritermes taracua P3 segment gut microbial communities from Petit-Saut dam, French Guiana - Nt197 P3 | ecosystem: Host-associated > Arthropoda: Insects > Digestive system > Gut ...
AGCGCGGCGGGCAGCCCGCCGGAGTAGTAGTCCCGCGAGAGCATCGCCAGCCCGCCCGAGCACAGACAGCGCAGCGCGGAGATCAGCTGCCCCCCGCACACGCCCAGCACCCCGGCAAGGCACAATATCCAAGATACAGGAGCAGGCAGGAATATCGACGCGAGTATCGCCGCGAGGCACCCAGGCGCGACCATCGACCGCCGCAGGTTATCGAATAATTGATAGCGGCTGAGCGCAGGCAGGCCTTTTTTCTTTCGGAGGAAGCCGATGTTCTGCCAGTCGCCCCTGACCCAGCGCTCCTGCCGGGTGAAATAGCTCCCCTGCCGCGCGGGAAAGCCGTCGGCCACGTGGACGTCCGCCAAAAAACCCACGCGCAGGTAGCCGCCCTCGAGGATGTCGTGGCTGAGCACCTGCTCGGCGGGGAAGGGGCGGGCCTTCTCAAGCAGGGCGAAGGCCGCGACGTCGATCAGGCCCTTGCCCGCGAAGATGCCGCAGCCGAACAGATCCTGATAGCGCTCGCTGACGCGGTTGTCGTAGGGGCTGCTGCCGCCCTCGCCGGCCATGGCGTGCGCGAAGGGGGTTTTACGCGAACTCTCCAGGTCGAGCTCTACGTGGGGGGCCAATATGCCATAGCCCCGCACGACACGGCCCAGGGCGAGATCGAACTGCGGGCGGTTGCTGGGGTGCAGCGCGGCGGAGACCATCTCGGGCACGGCGCCGAGGGGGAGCTGGGTGTCGGCGTCCAGGGCGAGGAGATAGTTGTACTCGCGCAGATGGGCCAGGTCGCCGCACAATAATCTGAACGGCTCGGTATTGCCTGTGTGGACCGCGTTGACGAGATCGCTGATCGCGCCGCGCTTGCGCTCGCGGCCCGCGTAATTGCCCATGGTGGGGGAATAGGTCCTGTGGCGCACGGCCAGGAGGAAGCCGCCGTTGTATTTCGCGCACAGGCGCTCTGTTTCGGCCCGGGCGGCGGTGAGGGCGGCCTCGTCGGCGGGGAGCTCGGCGGCATCGGCGGCTTTGAGGTCGGCCAGCATGCAGATGCACACGTTCGGGCCGCCGTTGGAGGCGTACAGCTCCTCCATGCGGCGTCCGAGGTCTACGCTGGGTAGAAGGGTTGACACGGTGATGAGGGTGCGGCCCTCCGCAGGGACCACGCCGTTCAGTTCTATGCGGGGCAGGGGGATGGGCTGCGCGCCGTGCAGGAAGAGGGCCTCCAGCAGGACGCGCCCCAGCGCCGTGAGGGGCAGGCAGAGGAGAGGGAAGATATACCAGGTGCGTAGGATAAGGGCGATAGCGCCGGACAAGAGAAGGGGCAGCAGGCTCTCGCATGTCAATAGCGCCGCGCCCAGCGTGGGATGATATGCCTGCCTGAGCAGGGCCGTGCCCACGTGCCTATCTGCGCCCGTCAAAGCACCAGTGGCCCTGTCGAGCAGGGCCTGGGCCTCCGCCTCCTCGCTTTTGCCGCTTTTCCGCGCGCGCAAAAATAGCAGGTGGCGGTAGACCGCGCGGCTGCCCTCTTCCATGCGGGGGTAGACCCCCGCCGGGTCGCGGCGCAGGCTGCGCTCCAGGGGGCTGACCTGCTCGAGGACGGCCGCAAAGTCCATGTCCGGCATGGCGCGCAGGCCCGTGATGGCGCTGCTGATGAGTTTGACCTGTGCGACAGGGTCATTTGTACGTATGGAATTGACGGCGCTCTCGATCAGCGCCAGGCGCAGCGCGAGGGGTACGAGGGCCACCCCCGCCGATTTGCAGCGCGCCCGCAGCAGGGCGGCGGCAAGGGCCTCGCTGTCCGGCAGGCTGTCTTTCGCGAGTTCGCGGCAGATGGACAGCACGGGGAAGAAGGCCTCCCGCCGGGGGTTCGCGCGTCTCAATTCCCGCAGGGCGGTTTTGCCCTCGCGCTCGATAAGGTAGTGGTTGTCGCGCAGCCACTCACGATAGACAGCGCCGCTTTTGCCCTTGTTCTTCAGCGCGTTTTGGTACTGCCCGCGGAGCATGCGCAGCCCCCGCGCGAGCTTTGCGCGAAATTGCTTTATGGAGCGCATACGCATGTCCCCCCTCACTCCCCCCGGCGCTGCGGCGCCACCCCCCTCACGAGGGGGGCAGGGTATATCAGGTATTTTTTCCGGAAGGGAAAGAAATATCACAAAAAGCCTTGTAATGACAGGTTTTTTTGTATATAATAGTATCTGGCAAAGGGGGTGTTTTGCCGTGCCGAGAGCAAACAGGGTTTTGCGCGATGTGATGACCTCGCGCAACGTGCGGCGCAGGCGGCGCAAACGGGCCAGGCTGGCCGCGCTGGCGCTGTGCTTCGCCGTGTGCCTTGGGCTTGCCCTTGCCGGGGTGAACGTCTACATGGCCCGTGCGGAGGCCCCACACATTATCTCGCCGGAGCAGGCCGCACAGCTTGAGGGGGTCGACTGCGTGCTGGTGCTCGGAGCCAAGGTGATGCCCGGCGGCGCGCCCAGCCACATGCTGGAGGACCGCTGCAAGCGCGCCGTGGCGCTCTATCAGGCCGGGGCCGCGCCCGTGCTGCTCATGAGCGGCGACCACGGGCAGTGGGAGTACGACGAGGTCAGCGTGATGAAGCAGTACGCCGTGGACCATGACGTGCCCTCCGGGGCCGTCTTCATGGACCACGCGGGCTTCTCCACCTATGACAGTATGTACCGCGCCCGGGATGTCTTTCAGGCCAAAAAAATTATTATTGTAACCCAGCGCTATCACCTGTTCCGCGCGCTGTACATCGCACGCCGGCTGGGGCTGGAGGCCTACGGGGTGTCCTGCGACTACCGGCCCTATGCCACGCAGATGAAAAATTCCCTGCGCGAGGTGTTGGCCCGCTGCAAGGATTTTATGATGTGCGTGGTCAAGCCGAAGCCGCGGTATCTGGGGGCGCCGATTCCGCTGACGCTGGACGGGGATGTGACGAACGACAGGGGAGTGGTGTTTGAGAAGCGGTAAGATAAATATTTCGGGCGGCAGGTTGCCGCCCCTACAGGGCTCGGGTGGCCTGAAGCGCTTCGCGCGTGCCCTGCACGACCACCCCGGCCGCCCGGGGCGGCCACCCCTCCACGGAGGGGAATTGGGGATTAGGCAATAGCGGCATTACCAGGCTTGGTTTTTCACTGGGTTCCCGTGCCCGAACCAGATTGTGATATCCTCCCCCAGCGCGGTGATTTTCGCCGCGCTGTTTTCTGTGGCGGCCCGGTCCACATAGTGCAGCGCGGGGCCGGGGCGCAGGATGTTCATCAGGGCGTCGCCCGCGAGGAGGTCACGCCCCGCCAGCAGGCCGACGGAGCCGCGCGTGTGCCCGGGCAGGGCGATTACCTGCGCGTCGATGCCGTAGGGCGACAGGGAGAAGCCCTCGCAGAGCTCTATGTCCGGGGTGAAGGGCGGGATTGCGTTGTTCATCAACCGGGAGAGCAGCTTGCCCAACACCGGCTTCTGCTGGAGCTCGATCGCCCACCGCAGGAGCTTGCCCAGCAGCTTGTGCGCCAGGATGGGCTCGGTGAGGATGTCCGTGAGCAGGGGGATGTCCGCCGGGTGCATGGCGATGGGCGCGCCCAGGGCCTCGGCCAGGTATGCGGCGTTCTGCACGTGGTCGTAGTGGCCGTGGGTGATGAGGATGAGGCGCACGTTCGCGGCCCGGCACTTCTCCAGGATGGCGCTGCGGTATTTCGCCGTGCCGGTGTCGACCAGGACGGCGTTCTCCCCCTGGGAGAGGAGGTAGCAGTTGGCGTCTGAGCCGCAGGTGATTTGCTCGACCACGATGGTTTCCGCCGCGCTGGCTGGGATGAGGGGGGATAGGGATAGCAAAGCTATGGCGCACAGGATGATGGAGAGGGGTTTTTTCATGGGATGGCTCCTTTACAAAAAAGCCCGCCTCCCCAGAGACGGGCCTTTGTTCTCTTACTCCGCCGTATACGGCAGCAGCGCCACATGCCTGGCCCTCTTGATGGCCGTGGTCAGCAGCCTTTGGTGCTTGGCGCAGGTACCCGTCATGCGGCGAGGCAGGATCTTCGCGCGCTCGCTGATATACTTGTTCAGGCGCACGGTGTCCTTGTAGTCGATGTAGTCGATGTGGTCCACGCAGAAGGAGCAGACCTTCCGGCGGCGTTTGCGCATGGGGGGGCGGCGGTCGCCCTCGCCGGCGGCGTCGCGGTCGCGCGGGCGTGCTTCATAAGGCATTGTATTGTTTCCTCCTTAATTTAAAATGGTAAGTCGTCGTCGCCGGCGATCTCCTCGAAGTCCGCTGCGGACGCCGTGGAATACGCGGGCGCGGGCTGCATGCCCTGGCGCTCAGGCGGGGCGGGGGGCAGGGGGACGTCGTCGCGGTAGCTGCCGCCGGAATTGCCGGGGTTTTTCTCCCCGGTGAAATCGATGCGGTCCGCCACGATCTCCACGGCCTCGCGCTTGTTGCCGTTCTTGTCCTCGTACTGGCGCACCTGGATGTAGCCCGTGATGGCCACCATGGAGCCCTTGTGGAAGTAGCGGGACAGGAACTCGGCGCGCTCGCGCCACGCCACGCAGCGGATAAAGTTGGTCTGGCGCTCGCCGTGCTGGTCCTTCGAACGGCCGTCCACCGCCACGGTGAACGAGCACACGGTGGTGCCGGCGGCGCTCTTCAGCTCCGGTTCGGCCGTCAGGCGGCCCATGATGATGGCTGTGTTTAACATGTCATGTCCCCCCTATTCCGGCTGACGGGTGACGAGGGAGCGCAGCACGCCGTCCGTGATGCCAGCCACGCGCAGGAATTCCGCAGGGAATTCCGGCGGGGCGGAGAACAGGTACAGCACGTACCAGCCCTCGTTCTCCTTGTTGATGGGGTACTTCAGGATGCGGCGGCCCCACTCCTTGATCTCGGTCAGGTCGCCGTTTTGCTCAATGAGGGCCTGGAAGCGCTCCTTGAGCGCGGCAACGGCCTCTTCGCCTGACTTGAGCGAAAAGACGGCCATCGCCTCGTAGTTGTTTGCCATGTTGTTTCCTCCTTCTGGACTGTGGCCACGAAGTTTCTCCGTGGCAAGGATGTTTTCGGCGGAGTAAGCATACTCAACACCATCGCATTGACTCTGACCGACAATGCAACTTTGATAGTATAGCAGAGCGGAAGGGGGTTGTCAAGGAAAAGTTTTGATAACGGTCAGCCGCTCCGCGGAACCCTTCCTCAGTCACCCGAGGTGACAGCTCCTCCCCCGGGGAGGAGCCTGGGGGATTAGGCGGAAGCGGCATGTCACAGCCAAGCCACCGCCAGGGCGAAAATCCCCTGCGCGGCGTAGTACGGCACCATCACCGTAAACGACAACGCGGGCCGCATCCTCTCCAACGGCCCCCGCCCGAAGCGCTCCAGGAACAGCGAGGCGTCCGAGACGGTGAACAGCACCCCGGGGAACCACATCCAGCGCCCGAGCTGCCCGCCCTGGGACGCCAGGTTGAAGGTCGCCAGCATCATCGTGCCCAGCACCAGGCCGTACAGCGCCAGGGGGAGCATCATCTTATCCAGCTTGATCAGGTTAAAACGATTGAGCAGCAGGAAGAACATGGGCACGATGGGCAGCACGGCCACCAGATGCCACTGGATGTTCCCATATGACAGCAGCAGCACGATATAGAGCAGGTGCCCGAAGAAGAACGGCGTTCCCCCCAGCACGAAGATGAACTTGCGGTACTCCGGCGCGGCGAACAGGTCCAGGCCCAGCACGATGTCCCCCACCATGCCCAGCACCAGCGCGCCGAGCATCAGGGCCGCCTGGGTGTTCATTTCCTCGCGCGAGGCGGCGGCGATGAACGCCGTGGCGCAGAACAGCATGGACGAAGCCATCTTCGTGACGAAGCGCGCCCTCTCCATCCCCCGGTTGCGCAAAACCGCTGTAACCAACGCGGCCGTCACGTTCGCGCCGGCCAGGACATATTGTGGTGTCATACAAACCCTTCCCCTATTTGCGTATTTTCATTATCATGCCCAGATATTCACACCGACAGCAGCCCCGCGTCGATCACGAACTGCCCGCCGGTGACGAACCGCGCCTTGTCGCTGGCCAGGTAGAGCACCAGGCCGGCCACGTCCTCGCTCTCGATCCACGGGACGGGCTGGAGGTTCCCAGCGCTGGCCTCGGCGATCTCCATGGGGGTCTTGCCCTCCAGGGCGGCCAGGCCGTCGTTCATGGGGGTGTTGACGCCCGTGGGGTGGATGCTCACCACGCGGATGTTCCACGGGGCCAGCTCGATGGCCCAGGACTTCGTCAGGCCCGTCAGGCCCCACTTGGAGGCCGCGTAGTGGGAGAGCCGCCGCCCGCCGCGTAAACCCATGACGCTGGAGTTGTTGATGATTACGCCGCTGTTCTGCTTTTTCATGACCGGGACGACGCGGCGCGCCACGATCATCGGGCCCTTCAGGTTGATGTCGATCATGGCGTCCATCTCGACGTCGGTCATCCTGTCGATCTCGGCGTAGGCGCAGATGCCCGCGTTGTTGAACAGGATGTCAATGCGGCCGAAGGCGGCCATGGCGGCTTCAACGGCGGCGGCCACGGAAGCGTCGTCGCGCACGTCGCCCAGGGCGATGACGCACCTGCGCCCCAGGGCCTCGATCTCGTCCTGGAGCGATTGCAGCTCATCGCAGGCTTCATGGGCGTAGGCGGGGTACTCGATTTTGCAGCCCAGGTCGAAGGCCAGGATGTCCGCGCCCTCGCGGGCAAGGGCAAGGGCGGTGATCCGGCCCTGGCCGCGCGCCGCGCCGGTGATGAAGGCGGATTGGTTGGTGAAGTCGGGCATATGATACTCCTTTTATAAATGCATGTGATGTGTGTCACGGCGGGCGGCTGAGGGCAACCGCCCCTGCGGGGAAGAAAAGCCCGCACGAGGCACGTCGCTCCGCGATGCCTTCCTCAGTCGGCCCGAGGCCGACAGCTCCTCCCACGGGGAGGAGCTTTGGGGATTAGGCGTAAACGGGTGGTTCAACTATTTCTCGCTCAAACATGCCACGCCCGGCAACTCCTTGCCCTCGAGGAATTCCAGCGAGGCCCCGCCGCCCGTGGAGACATGGCTCATCTTCTTTTCGAAGCCCAGCTTCTTCACCGCCGCCGCGCTGTCGCCCCCGCCGATGATGGAGATCGCGCCGCTCTCTGCCACGGCGGTCGCCACGGCGATGGTGCCCTTGGCGAAGTTTTCCCACTCGGAGACGCCCATGGGGCCGTTCCAGATCACCGTGCCGCTGCCCGCGATGGCGCCCGCGAACAGTTCGCGGGTCTTCTCGCCGATGTCCAGGCCCATCCAGCCGTCGGGGATCTCATTTGAGGGGACGGTCTTGAATTCCGTGTTGGGGTCAAAGGCGAGGCCCACGACGGTATCGACGGGCAGCAGGAAGTTCACGCCCTTGGCCTTGGCCTTTTCGAGCATGGCGAGGGCCAGATCGAATTTGTCGGTCTCGCATAGGGACGTGCCCACGCCGCAGCCCTGGGCGGCAAAAAAGGTGTAGGCCATGCCGCCGCCGACAATCAGGGTGTCCACCAGATCGAGCAGGTGGTCGATCACGCCGATCTTGTCGCTGACCTTCGCGCCGCCGAGGATGGCCACCAGGGGCCGCTTCGGGTCCTCCAGCGCGCCGCCGAGGAAGGCGATCTCCTTCTGCATCAGGAAGCCGCTGGCGGAGGGGAGGTAATCGGCCACGCCCGCGGTGGAGCTGTGGGCCCGGTGGGCCGAGCCGAAGGCGTCGTTGACGAAGACCTCGGCCAGGGCGGCGAACTGCGCGCTGAGGGCGGGGTCGTTCTTGGTCTCGCCCTTCTCGAAGCGCACGTTCTCCAGCAGGAGGATTTCGCCCTCTTTGAGGCTGGCCGCCAGGGATTGCGCGCTTTCGCCGACGACGTCAGAGGCCATCTTCACATCGACGCCCAGCAGCTCGCCCAGGCGCGCGGCCACGGGGGCCAGGGAGAATTCGGGGTCGAATTCGCCGCCCTTGGGCCTGCCCAGATGCGAGCAGAGGATCACCTTCGCGCCCTGCCCGAGCAGGTATTGGATGGTGGGCAGCGAGGCGACGATGCGCTTGTCGCTGGTGATGGCGCCGTCCGCCAGGGGCACGTTGAAGTCGCAGCGTACGAGGACTTTTTTGCCCTTGACGTCGATGTCTTCGATGGTCTTCTTGTTCAATACGTTCATGAGATGGGAATCCTTTCTTGCGTTCAAAATACGCATTATAGTTTACTATACTCCGGGCGGAAATGCAAGGGAAAATTTTAAAAGCGCAGCGTTTTCTTGACAACCACGCCTCTTTGCGCTATGATAGAATCGTGAAGATGGGTTTGGAGGGGTGTGCCATGAAAAAATTGTTGGCTGTTGTGCTTATCATTATAATACTCTCCTGCGCGCTGGCCCTGCCGGGGGGCGCGGCGGGGGAGGCCCTGGCCGTGGCGTTCGCAACGGCGGAGACGCGTTTGGCGCGGGGCGAGGCATTCACGGTGGACGTGAAAATCACCCCGGCGGGGGCGGGGATTTCCGCGCTGCGGCTGTATGTGCTCTATGACAGCACCCGCTTCGAATGGCTGCCGGGGGGGACAGAGCGCTTCGGTTTGGTGGATACCGGCATGTTCGATCAAAAAAACGGTACGGGCGACAGGAAATACCCCAGTGGGATGAGCGCCGCGGAGCGGGCGCAATACAGCGTGATTGTAATACAGTGGTGCGCCGTGCCGGGGGCGGGGGTTCTGCCCGCCATCGCCGCAGGAACGGAGGCGCATGTGCTCACACTGGGCTTCCGGGTGAAGGCCGACGCGCCATACCCCCAGCCCGGAGGGAAAATTTTTGTCTCCACGGAGTATTCCTATGCAGATACGCCCTGGTTTTACACGCCGGAGATCGCCATAGACACCGCGCCAGCGCAGTTGTTCGTGTTGCCCATGCCCCCGGACGTGGCGCTGGTGACCGGTCTGACCGTGGACGGCGGGTTGATCTATGGGTTCCCGGAGGGGGTGTCCCGGGTGGGCGGCGTGAAGCCGTGGCGGGATGGCGACCTGGGCCAGTACTTCGCGGCGACGGAGGAGGGCGTGCTGAAGCTGGCGCATCTGGCGGGATATCCCCTCACCGGCACGGGAACGAAGCTCCAGGTGTGGAACGCCAACGAGACCAAGCTGTGCGGGGAATACACCCTGGTGGTCTTCGGCGACGCGGACGGCAATTTCGTCGTAGACTACGACGACTGGGCCGCGCTGAAGGCCATGGCGCCGGGGCCGGTGGGGGACGACCCCTTCCGCATGGCCGCGGATATGAACCGGAACGGGATGATTGACGTGGGGGATTTGGCGCTGCTGTGGGAAGCCATTAGATAAAAATGTCTTTTTCAACCCCCTCTGTTTTCACCCCCTCTGTCGCAAGACGGCCCCTACGGGGCCTCGCGACATCTCCCCCAAACGCTCATTTCGTTCGCTGGGGGCGATCCTGACGGTTGCCGCAAGCCTGTGCGTAATTCCAGCGAAACCGGCGGCTGCCGTCAGAGGGGGTAAATAATAAGCACAAAAAAATCCGTTGACAAACCGCACCATCGCGATTATAATGTCAGGTATGCCTATTATTGCCGTCTCCTCACGGGACAACCCCTATATCAAGGCCGCCGTGCGCCTGCGCGATTCGGACCGAGGCGCTCCGGGAAGATTCTTCCTGGAGGGCTTTCGTCTTTGCGCCGACGCCCTGGCCTCGGGCTATGCGCCGGAGCAGGTCTTCCTCACCCCGGCGGCGCGGGAGAAATACGACACGGCCCCCCTCGAGCAGGCCGCAGTGCAGGTGTTTGAAATCACCGGGGCCGTGGCGGAAAAATTGGGGGATACGCGCAGCCCGCAGGGCGTGTTCGGGGTGTTTCAGAGGCAAGAGGCAGGACAGGATTTTTGGCGGGCCGGGGGCAGGTATATCGCACTGGAAAACGTACAGGACCCCGGCAACCTGGGCGCGGTCGCGCGCACGGCGGAGGCGCTGGGCATCGACGGGCTGCTGCTGCGCGGCGGCTGCGACGCCTTCCATCCCAAGGCGCTGCGGGCCTCCATGGGCGCGCTGCTGCGCCTGCCGGTCATGCAGACGCAGGACTTGCCAGCAGAGCTGCGTGCGTGTAAACTGCCCTGCTGCGCCGCCGTGCCGGACCGGGAGGCCCGGTCTGTTCTGGACTGCGATTTTACGCACGGGGGCGTGATTGTCATCGGCAGCGAGGCGCACGGGCTCTCAAAAGAGGCGGCGGACGCCTGCGCATGTAAGATCACCGTGCCGATGCCCGGCAGGGCCGAGAGCCTCAATGCCGCCGCCGCCGCAACAATCCTGATGTGGGAGATGGTGAGGTAATGCCAGACACGCTCTATTATCTTTGGCTCCAGTGCGCGCTGGGTATCTCGCCCGCGCTGCGCACGCAGGAGATCCTCGCGGCCTTTGCGGGCGGCGCGAAGGAGATTTTTGGGGCCGGCGACTACGAGCGGCGCGTGGCGGGCGTGTTCACCAACGCGCAGCTGGCACGCCTGCGCGGCACGCCCCTGGAGCGGGCCGAAAAAATCCTGGAGGAATGCGCGCGCCAAAACGCGCATATCCTATCACCGCAAGACGCCGCCTATCCCGCGCGGCTGCTGGAGATACCGAACTTCCCCCTGGCGCTGTTCGTGCGCGGCGACCTGGGCTGTCTGCGGGATAGGCTGCCCCTGGCGATCGTCGGCACGCGCCGCGCTAGCAGCAAAAGCGTGGACATCGCGGCGCGGCTGAGTGCCGACCTGACGCGCGCGGGCTGCGCCATCGTCAGCGGCGGGGCGCTGGGGATCGACAGCGCGGCACACCGGGGCACGCTGCACGCGGATGGCGCAACCGTCGCGGTGATGGGCTGCGGCCTGGATATCAGCTACCCGCCCGAAAACGCGGCTCTGTTCAAACGCATCGCGGAGCACGGCGCGGCGGTGTCGGAATTCCCCTTCGGCGAGGCGCCCCTGGCGAGAAACTTCCCCATTCGCAACCGGCTGATCTCCGGCATGGCGGCGGGCACCGTGGTCATCGAGGCGGGCGAGAAAAGCGGCTCCCTGGGCACCGCAAGATACGCCAACGAGCAGGGACGCGACGTGTTCGCCGTGCCGGGCGACGCCTTCGGCTCCACCTATACCGGCGGGAACAAGCTCATCCGCGACGGCGCGAAGCCCGTGTTCTCCGCCATGGATATCCTGGAGGAATACGAGCTGGTCTATCCCGAGCTGCTGGATATGCGGCGCGCCGAACGCGATTTGGAACGGCCCGCGGTGGAACCGGAAACAGTCGTTGTAAAAAAGGCCGCTCCCGCTAAATCCCCTGGCCCCCTCGTGAGGGAGCTCCGCCCGCAGGCGGTGAGGGAGCTCCGCGAAGCGACATCCCCGCTGGAAACCAAAATCCTGCAGCTGCTCACCCATGGCCCCGCGCACATCGACCGCATCATGAAGGAGACCGGCGCGCCCTACGGCGAGCTGTTCGCCGCGCTGATGAACCTGGAATTGCAGGAGTGCATTCAGCAGGCGCCGGGGAAGATGTATACTATATCATAACTATATGAGGACCACATTTTGAATTTATTGATCGTCGAATCCCCATCCAAAATCAAGAGCATCCAGAAATACCTGGGGGCGGACTACGTCGTGGCCTCCTCCAAGGGGCACGTGCGCGACCTGCCCGCCTCGCGCCTGGCCGTGGACGTCAAGAAGGACTTCGAGCCGAGCTATACGGTGATGAAGGACAAGGAGAAGGTCGTCAAAGATTTGCAGGCCCAGGCGGCAAAATGCGGCAAAATATACCTGGCCACGGACCCGGACCGGGAGGGCGAGGCGATCTCCTGGCATCTGGCCACCCTGCTGGGGCTGGACCTGAAGCAGGCCAACCGGGTGACCTTCAACGAGATCACCAAGACCGGCGTGCAGAAGGGCATGGCCCAGCCGCGCAAGGTCGACATCGACCTGGTGAACGCCCAGCAGGCCCGCAGGATTCTCGACCGGCTGGTGGGATATAAACTCAGCCCGTTTGTGAGCCAGAAGATACGCCGGGGGCTCTCCGCCGGGCGGGTGCAGAGCGTGGCCGTGCGGTTGATCGCCGACCGGGAGCAGGAGGTGCGCGCGTTCGTCCCGGAGGAATATTGGACGATTGATGCGAAGCTGCTGAACAGCGCACGCAGGAGCCTGACCGCACAGTTCGTGGGGGACCAAAAGGGCAAAATCGCGCTGCAAAATAAAGAACAGGCCGACGAAATTCTCGCCCATTTGCAAAATGCCGAATTCCGGGTGGCCAACATCAAGAAGGGCTCCCGTAAGAAAAACCCCGCGCCGCCATTCAATACGTCAACTTTGCAGCAGGAGGCCTCGCGCAGGCTGGGGTTCCAGGCCCAGAGGACGATGAAGGCCGCCCAAGAGCTCTACGAGGGCGTGGATGTGCCCGGGTACGGCGCCACGGGCTTGATCACCTACATGAGAACGGATTCGCTGCGCATCTCCGACGAGGCGCGCGCGGCGGCGAACGAATATATTGCTTCGGCCTACGGGAAGAATTATCTCCCCGCACAGCCGCGCGTCTATAAGACCCGCGCCGGCGCGCAGGACGGCCACGAGGCCATCCGCCCCGTCATGCCGAATCTCACCCCCGCGCAAGTGAAGGGGAGCCTGAGCCCCGACCAGCAGAAGCTCTACGACTTGATATGGAAGCGGTTTCTCGCCAGTCAGATGGCCTCTTGCTTGCAGGACACGGTGAAAGCAACGATTTTAGCAAACAAGCATTATGTCTTCAACGCCTCGGGGTATAGCGTGAAGTTTGACGGTTATACGCGCCTTTATGAAGCATCAACGGACAGCGAAGACGAGGAAAGCAAAGAAAAGCTGCCGGAGCTCAAAGAGGGCGAGGCGCTGGGGCTGAAGGAGCTTATTTCAGCGCAGCACTACACCCAGCCGCCGCCGCGCTACACCGAGGCCAGCCTCATCAAGGCCCTGGAGGAGAGCGGCGTGGGCCGCCCGAGCACCTACGCGACGATCATCAGCACGATTTTGCACCGCGGCTACGTCACGCGCCAGCAGAAGCAGCTGCTGCCCACGGAGCTGGGCGAAGCCATGGTGCGCCTGCTCAAAGACCGGTTCCCCAACATCGTGAACGTGAAATTCACCGCGCAGATGGAGACCCAATTGGACGAGGTGGGCAGCGGCAAAACCGACTATGTGACTGTGCTGCGCGACTTCTACGGCGACTTTGAAAAAACCCTCACCCGGGCCAAGGCCGAGATGGAGGGCGTGAAGATTCAACTGGAGGAGGACCAGACGGATATCCCCTGCGAGAAGTGCGGGCGCATGATGGTGATCAAGACCGGACGCTACGGGCGCTTCCTCGCCTGCCCGGGGTATCCCGCGTGCAAGAACGCCAAGCCCCTGGTGGCCGAGACCAAGGCGTCCTGCCCCCTGTGCGGCCAGACCGTGGTGCAGCGCAAGGCCAAAAAGACCGGGCGCGTGTTCTACGGCTGCTCCGCGTGGCCGGAGTGCCAGTTCACCACGTGGGACGCGCCCTCGGGCGAGAGCTGCCCCCAGTGCGGCAAGAGCCTGTTCCAGAACAAGGGCGGGACGGAGCGGTGTTTGAACGAGGGGTGCGGGTATACGAGGAAGGCGGAGAAAAAGTAAGGGTGCTCCGCACAACCACCCCGCCTCTGCGAAGGCACCCCTCCACAGAGGGGAATGGGGGGATTAGGCGGAAGCGGGCGATTCATTCATAGGGAGCAAGTATGGTTGATTTATCGCTGATCACAGCCTGCGGCGAGTGCTGCGTCGGCTGCAAGAAAAAAGACGAGGGCCTGTGCGAGGGCTGCATTGAGTCCGACGGCCATTGCAAGGAGTGGGCGCAGTCGGGCGAATGCCCAATACATAGGTGCGCCAGGAACCACGGGGTGCAGTTCTGCGGCCTGTGCGCCGAGTTCCCATGCGGGGATCTGACGAAGATGATCCATTGGAACCCCAATGTGGTGGAGCATTTGGAGGGGCTGGCGAGGGTGTATCGCGGCGGGTGATAATAACTAGCGGGCGGCAAAAATGCCGCCCCTACAGCTCTGTTTCTTTGCCCTCCAGAACCTCGCGGGCCAGGTAGATCGGCCGGCGCTTGCTCTCCACGTAGGTTTTGGCGAGGTACTCCCCCAGGATGCCAAGGCCCAGCAACTGCAGGCCGCCCAGGAACAGGATCAGCACCGCCAGCGTGGCATACCCCGGCACGTCGATTCCCCAGGCGAGCTTCTGGATGATCACCACGAGCATATACACCAGCGAGGCCAGGGCGCTGATCACCCCGGCGAAGGCCGCCAGGCGAAGGGGCATGGTGGTGAAGGATACGATGCCGTCGAAGGCCAGCTTGAACAGCTTGCGCGTGCCGAACTTTGTCGTCCCGGTGTGGCGCTCGGCGGCCTTGTAGGGGACGTAGTGCGTATGGAAGCCCACCCAGGAGAAGATGCCCTTGGAAAATCGATTGTGCTCGCCCAGGGACAGGACGGCCTCCACCATGGAGCGACGCATGGTGCGGAAATCGCTGGCGCCCTGCACGAACTCGATCTCCGTGATTCGATTCATGAGCTTATAGAAGCAGTCCTTCATGAAGGTGACGGCCTTGCCCTCGCTGCGCTGCTCCTGGAAGGCGGCCACGCAGTCGAAGTCGTCGTTGGCGTCGAGGAAGCGGGCCATCTCCAGGGCCAGGGCGGGAGGTTGCTGGAGGTCGGCGTCGATGAGGGTGACGTAGTCCCCCCGGGCGTGTTGCAGCCCGGCGTAGATGGCGCTCTCCTTGCCGAAGTTGCGCGAAAAACGCACCACCGTGACGCTCTGCGGGGATTTCTCCCGCAGGGCCTTGAGCTTTTCAAAGGTGCCGTCTGAGCTACCGTCGTCCACGAAGACCATCTCGTAGGCGAAGCCGCAGTCGTCGAAGGCGTCGAGGATGGCGTTGTGGACGGCGAAGACGTTCGAGGCTTCGTTGTAGCAGGGGAGGATGAGGGAGAGGTGCATTGGTGGGGCCTCCTATGATTAATGTTCCAATATGAGTGTCGTTATACCATTGCCGGTCAGATACACAGTCAGTTGTGGGTAGCCCGAATTAAGGTTAAATAGACCAATTCTCCACATGTCACAGGTATCATCATAATCAGCAGACGCTTCACTAAATTCAATGGTGGCTTCGTTTTTTGCCAGGCGAATGGCTTCGTCCTTGCCTGACACGATGCTCTCCGTGACATTTTTGAAGCCTTCTGTCCGCCTCCACTCATTTTTGATTTTTACATCCTGTTCGTATGAGAATGCTCGTATTTCATCATAGTCAACCATTTCGGTTATAGCGGTCGTTTTCGCAGTGGTTTCAACGGTAGGCACTGCCCACCCACAGGCAGACAGCAACAGGCAGGCCAGCAGGAGAATGGCGAGGCATTTCATGGGGACAACTCCTCTCTCGTGAAATAAAGAGGAGCGAACCATGCTACTGCTCCTCAAAAATAAAGTATTTATTGCTATTTTGAAATATAGTTGCAAAATGAACATAGCGGTCTTGACAAGTGGGCATACTCTGAATATAATATGAGTATGATTTTGCAATATATTTGCAGAATGGAGGTTGCTATATGCTTCTTGAATTCAGAACAGAGAACTATAAATCCTTTAAGGATGAACTCGTATTCTCAATGATGCGTGCGCCAAAGCAGTCAGGACTCGACTATAGCTTATTCGAGCCTAAAGTTGGCGCTGCCGTGTACAAAGTCTTGTGTTCGGCAGTTTTATACGGCCCGAACGCTTCCGGAAAAACCAATGTAATCGGAGCGATGGATACATTCAAGACCATCATCCTGCGAGGCAATATCCGCAATGGTACAGAACGCGAATTCCCTAATGCTGCTGCTTATAACTTGGAATTGATTCCAAACAACGTAACAGAGGATAAGCTTCCTGTTGGGTTTTCAATTACATTCATCGAAGACGGCGTGCTTGTGGAATACACCCTTCAGGCTGACATTGGCGGCTTCATGGAAAAAAACTACAGGCGTAAAATTATCTTTGAGCAGCTAAAAATTAACAACAAGGTTATCTTTACGAGGGAAGGCGGTTTGAGCTTTGATTCACTTGCCACGGTTAAAGGCTATTTAGTAAACGAGTTCGGGAAAAACAAGGACAGCGCCATTTCCCTTGCAGCGAGCAATCTTGAAGATGAAGAGCTATTCCTTACCAATGGGTTTAAAACTATGTTCAGCACAAAGCTGGTAGCCTTGATTACTGGCTGGCTTGATAACAAATTCATGGTTATTTACCGGGCGGATTCTATGCAGCTTATCAGGAAGTTTGCCGACCCAAAAGCGAAATCGGTGTATATTGAAAAAACATTGAACGAAGCGGCAGGTCTCTTTGGCGTCACATCCAATATGCTTGGTTATGCTGTCGACGATAGCAAAACCGACGCAAAGCTACATTCGATCTTTCAGGACTTCAACAAGGAAAACGGGTTTGCGATGCCGGCTGATGTGTTCGAGTCATATGGGACAGTCCGGTTTGTCAATATCTTTCCGCTTGTGGTGAGCGCCATTATAAACGGGGGCACGTTGGTTGTCGATGAGTTTGACGCATCCATTCATCCGATGGCACTTATGAGTATTATTAATATATTTCATAACGATGAAATCAACATAAACCAGGCTCAACTAGTCTTCAATACGCACAACCCTATTTTCTTGAATTCCAACCTTTTCAGGCGGGATGAGCTGAAATTTACTGAGCGCGATGACGAAACGGGGTTCAGTACGCATTATTCGCTATCTGACTTTGGAACTGCAGGCGAAAACGGTGTACGCAAAAATGAAGATTATCTGAAGAACTATTTCGTCAGCCATTATGGCGCCATTAAAGATATAGACTTCACACCTATTTTTGAAAATCTCATTAGCGAGCGGAAAGAGGTGTGATTATGGCGGACCGAAAACTGACGCGGAAATACTACTTCTCAGTCGATGGGGAAACTGAACAATTTGAGAGTCTGGACCAGTTCAAGCATGAAGACAACTTTAAGCGAGTTTTGAGGAAGCTGTGTCTGCAGGATGTTCAAGACGCCGTACGTAGGTCGCGCGAAATTACATGCCGGAACCAAGAGCATGGGTATTCGCTCCTAAGCTATAAAGGTTTTTCTTATTACCGGGAGAATCCCTCTTTGTCAATTTGGGAGCCCATAGCGAAAACCCTCTCGGACTGCAGCTTGATTGACTGATGAAAAAGAGCTACCGCTTTCTTTGCGATTGCTCTTTTTCAAAAAAGTCTAAGGCTAACAACACTAAGGCTAAAAGGCTAAAACACTCGTTGCCGCGCTTATGTTTCTGTGATATACTAACTGCCGCCGCAGTCATTATATGTTGATTTTAGCCCTTTCGCTCCTCGCTGCGCGAGAACCGCGAAAGATGAAGTAATATATCATCTCCGCTTTGCGGATGTGATATACTTTACTCACAAGGTTTAGCGGCAAGACGTTTGGATAATGGAAGCATTCCTTGGAGGGATTGAAGATGAAGAAGATTTTAGCGCTTGCATTTATACTTTTACTCGCCCTCTCCCTGCTTACGGCTTGCGGCGGGGACGGCGGCAGCAACACGCCGAATAGTTCACCGAGTAGTTCACCGAGCAATGATGGAAGCGCCAGCACCCAGCAAGAAGAAAACACCGGCGGCGGTGCAGAGACGGGAACGGCGGCGATCACCGGGGAAAAGATCATCAGCGAGAAACCCGACCCCTCTTTACCCTTTGTCGAACTTGGCAAGGGGGAAGTGTTTGAAGATGATTCGATCCGCATTGAATTTGAAAACTATGAAATCATAGACATCCCGGCGTTGCGGGAAGGAAACTTTGCGGACACCGACCCATCATACTCGCATTATATGCAAT
>Ga0082212_10005171_pt1 | contig 17879 bp, 22 predicted proteins | sample TergutNt197P3_FD_71548 | JGI IMG/M metagenome (GOLD analysis project Ga0082212, IMG submission 71548) | Neocapritermes taracua P3 segment gut microbial communities from Petit-Saut dam, French Guiana - Nt197 P3 | ecosystem: Host-associated > Arthropoda: Insects > Digestive system > Gut ...
CGGCACGAACAACACGAAGTTATTCGCCGAGTTAAGCACCGCAACTGCGTCCGCTCTTTTCATCACCATATTTCCCATTGTCGCGTTCCCCCTTGCCCGGTGGCGTTGCCCCACCTGCGGCTAAATCCTTAATAAAGGATTCTCTGAACACAGTATAGTCCTTATTTAGGGACTTGTCAATCCCTAATTGAAAATTTTTTTTATTTATGTTAAGATGAAGCTAAGGGGGAATTTAATATGACTTTTTCTGATAACCTTAAAGCGGTTCTTGCAGACCGTGGACTAAAGCAAGTTGACCTTTGCAAAAAGACAGGTATTTCCACATCCATTATGTGTAATTACATTTTAGGAAACAGTGAACCCGGCCTTAGCAATTTATCCGCAATAGCTAATGCCCTGAATCTTAGCATTGATGAACTAATCACTTATACGGACAAAGCAAAAGCGCCGGGGTACGACCCGACGCTTGAAGAATGGAAAAGCAGAAATGAGTTTCTTATGAATCTGGTTCCCGTTGATATGCGTCCGGCTGTTCTCTCTCTGATAGAAGCGACATTAAAAAGCCGAGGATTACTTGATACGTAGCCTCCTGCGCTTCTATCTCCCTTTGATTCTCTTTCATCGACTTATGTACCCCCTCTTGTCGTTTGCGAACGTGTGTGCTATTATCCTAGCACCGGACAGGCAGCTTGTCAAGTACAAAATATAGGGGTGAATTTTGTGACGAATACTATTAGTTCTTTTTTATTAGGTGACAATCCTGTTGGTTTACGGCTTTATTATGCTGGCCTTCTCATTGCTTTAATTTTACTGATCTATGTCCTCTACAGATATAAGGCACGATTCAACCGAAAAAAAAGGAGCGGTTTCCAGCCGTATGTAAGTTCAAGGAGTAGTTCAAACTGGAATAATAATCATGAATACCTAAGAAGCCGTTTTGATGATCTCAAAACTAATAACTCAAGGAAATTTATTCGAGTACAAGATATTATTCAGACATATATCCGAACTGGGAGCATACCAAAGACCGCAAAATCAACAGGTTACTCCAAACGGAAGGTAAAGCGCGTTCTTATCCTTACAGGAAATTACACGACAAAAAAAGAAGCAGCGCGGATATTTAGCAAGTATAAATAACCAGGAATCTATAGAGGTGAGCCGCCATGCCTAAGAAAAACAACGTCTTTGCTCATTACCCGTGGATTGAGTCCAAGAAGCGATTCAGGGTGCGGGTGCGCATTGGTGAGCAGGAACACGCGATCACCGGGAAGTCACCGGACGAGATCGACGAGAAGTATGCCACTATGATGGAAGCGCATGAGGCTGGGCTTGTGCTGAACGATACGACCACCGTCGCGCAGTATATCAAGAAATGGTTTCCCGTTAAGATGGCCGGAATGTCTCATAGCCACACCACAAACATCCGCGCAATAGCAAACAATCATATCGCGCCATCGTTTGGCAATATGCGGTTACGCGACGTTAAGCCTTTACACATTCAAGCCATGCTTGCCGACCGCCAGCACTTGTCACACTCACATTTATCCAAGATTCTTATATACACCCGACAGCTTTTTGACTCTGCTCTAGATAACGGGCTTATACTCCGCAATCCGTGCGACAAGATTGCCGCCGCAGGGAAACCGTCAATTAAACGAGGCATATTATCAGAACGACAAACCGAGGAATTACTTGAAGCTATAAAAGATACCCGCGCCTTACCCTTTGTAGCAATTGCGGTTTATACAGGAATGCGGCGCGAAGAAATATGCGGGTTACAGTGGGATTGTGTTCACCTTGACGGCAACGCCCCGTATATAGAGGTCAGGCGCGCCGTCCACTTCGAGGGAAACAGAGGGGTTATCAACGACACCTTAAAGAGCAAAGCGGCATACCGCAATATCCCGATACCTCAAATATTGGTTGCCATCTTGCGCGACGTTCGCAATACCTCTAGCAGTTTTTTTGTTATTCCTGCCGCCGATGGTCAACACATGAGCCTCATGGCGTACCGCCGCATTTGGGAAGTCGCTTCCAAACGTGTTCCATTTCGCATAACTCCGCATATGCTCCGGCACACCTATGTAACTAAGCTATGCGACAGTGGTATGGACATAAAGAAAATCCAGTATCTGGCCGGACACTCAAAGGTTGAATTGACCTTAAATATATACACCCATGCCATCAACAACCGCCCCGACGAACTAACTCACGACATTGTCAATATATTCGATAAAGGTTCAAGAGAAGGTTCAGCGGCAAACGTGAAAGCTTGAAACACTAGAACCACAACAAATACAGCGCACGAGAGCGTAACCTTGACGTGCGGAGGGTCGGGGATTCGAGTTCCTCATCGTCCACCACAGGAAACGCTTAAACTGTAATGGGTTGAGCGTTTCTCTTTTTATCGTCTTCGCCCGATTTTATCAAGCGAGTACAACTGGGAGGGCAACACGGCAACGCTCCCGCCGTTGGCATCATCCTTTCCGGCGCAATATGCTCTTACCCTGAGGGCAAGGGAACACGGCATCCGGCATTGGGTAGATTTCATGCCGGTCCGCCGCTTTTCAATATGCTGAACCCACCTGTAAAGGTGGGTTTTGATATGTATCGTTTTATCTACCAGTCGATGGTCACCACAGGCTTGATTAGATCCCTTGGCTTATCTTTCATCAGCATAAGGGCTTCCCCGATCTTATCAAAGCCTTGGAACCTGTGGGTCAGCAGTTTTGACGTGTCGATGCGCCCCGTTACGAGCAGCGAGGCGAGTTTTTCCATCCGGAGCCTGCCGCCCGGCATCAGCCCCCCGGCAATCGTTTTATGCCCCATGCCGACGCCCCACTCGGCCCGAGGGATATTCAGATATTCCCCGTCGCCGAAATAATTGACATTTCCGATACGCCCGCCCGGTTTCAGCATTTTGATCGCCGTCTCCAGTATTTCGCATCCGCCGCCGGCGATGATGACCTTGTCCACGCCCAGGCCCCCGGTCTTGTCCAGTATCTGCCGGTCAATCGCGCCGTCTTTATAGTTGATGATGTCGGTCGCGCCGTATTCTTTCGCGATCTTCACGCAGTCCGGCCTTGAGCCAACCGCGTATACATGGGACGCGCCTTTCAGGACGGCCCCGGCCACGCCCATCAGCCCGACCGGGCCGATGCCGATCACGCAGACGGCGTCGCCGTATTCCACCTGCGCCAGTTCCGAGCCGTGCAGTCCGGTCGGCACCATGTCCGAGAGCATTGTGGCGGCGGCGGGGTCCAGGCCGTCCGGCAGAAGGGCCAGATTGCCGTCCGCGTCGTTTACATGGAAGAACTCCCCGAACACGCCGTCTTTGAAGTTGGAGAACTTCCAGCCGCCCAGCATGACGCCCGAGTGCATAGAGTAGCCGGCCTGGGCCGCGACGGAATTCCAGTCCGGCGTGATGGCCGGCACGATGACCCGGTCGCCGGGCTTGAAGTCTTTGACCAGACTCCCGACCTCGACGACTTCCCCAACCGCCTCATGGCCGAGGATCATGTCGCTTCTCTCGCCGATGGCCCCTTCCCAAACGGTATGTACGTCCGACGTACACGGCGCGACGGCGATCGGGCGGCATAGGGCGTCCATCGGGCCGCATTCGGGTCTTGCCTTCTCGATCCAGCCGGTTTTTCCGATCCCCAACATGGCAAAGCCTTTCATCCAAGCAACTCCTTCATAATATAGTTTTCCCTAGTATACCATAACAACGTTTAACAGTCAAACCTTTGTAGTTACTGGCATTCAATAAAAACCTGTTCTTTGCGTCCGCTTTTTCCCAATCGGACCATATTCCAGCTATGTTTGCCTAAAACGGCGGTCAGCGCGCCGTTTTCCGCCGATGAACGTCCGGCCGCGCGCGGAGACACCGTTTCGGGCGAAATCTCTGTGTTGACAACTTTCATATCATCGTGTGTCAGTACGATGTGTTCTATGATCCTGTAATCGCCGAATTGGCGCAAATCACACCGAAGGGTGACGTCTTCCGCGAGATCCTTGTTTACCGCAAACAACGTCAGCGTTTCCGCTTCACCGTCCCAAACCGGAACAATATCCAAAACCGGGACTTCGCCCAGATTTTTCGTTTCGTACACGGGCGCGTCCACGGCTGATTGGAGCGCCGTGCCGCGTCCGTAACGGCTGGTGTACGCGAACGGAAAAAATATCGTCTGTTTCCAGGCCGCCGCGTCGCTGGTCATGATCGGCGCGATCACATTGACAAGCTGCGCCATACAGGCGATTTTGACGCGGTCGGAATGGCGCAGAAGGGTTATAAGCATACTGCCCGCCAGCAGCGCGTCCTCGAAATTATACACATCCTCCAACTGGCGCGGGGCGACGGACCAGCGTTCCGCTTTTTGATCGTTGGAGTGATACCATACATTCCATTCGTCAAAAGACAGATGGATGGTCTTTTGGGAGCGGGCTTTCGCTTTCTCGGCGTCGCAAATCGAAACCACCTCGCCGATAAAACGGTCCATGGCGATGTTGCTGGCCAAATAGTCCGGCGTGTTATTTTCCCTGTTGCCGTAATACTGATGAAGGCTGAGATAGTCCACGGTATCATAGCATTCGGAAAGCACGTCGCTTTCCCATTTTCCGAAGCCCGGCATTTGCCAAAACGAAGAGCCGCAGGCGACCGTTTCAATGTCCGGGTCAAGCGTCTTCATCACGCGGGAGGTTTCGGCCGCCAAACGGCCGTATTCGTACGCGGTCTTGCGGCCGATCTGCCACGGACCGTCCATCTCGTTGCCCAAACACCACAGCTTAATGTCATGCGGCTGCCGGCTGCCGTTTTGGATACGCATATCGCTGTAATGGGTACCCTCTTTGAAATTGCAGTATTCCAGCAGATTTTTCGCGTCGGCGATGCCGCGCGTACCCAAGTTGACCGCCATCATCGGCTGGGCGCCGGCTTGACGGCACCACGCGGCGAACTCGTCGGTCCCGAACCGGTTTGTCTCGATCACGCCCCAGGCAAGCTCCGCTTTGGAAGGGCGCAGATCGCGCGGCCCGACGCCGTCCTCCCAGTAATACCCCGACACAAAGTTTCCGCCGGGATACCGCACGACCGGCACGCCAAGCTCCCGCACCAACGAGAGAACATCCTGGCGGAAGCCGAACTCATCGGCCGTCGCCTGGCCGGGCTGATAGATCCCGCCGTAGACGCAGCGCCCGAGGTGTTCGGCAAACGAACCGTAGATCCGCTTGTCAACCTCCCCCAACAGAAAATGCTTGTCGATATGTAATATTGCTTGCTTCACGGACAAAACCCCCTGTTATGTTGGTCTTGCCCCCATTATAGCCTCGCGCCGCCGGCCTGTCAATCCAACGGCCCTTTCTTGACCTTGCAAACCTGTCTTTTTTCCTGTATGATAGAGAGGGAAGGATGTTTAAGGAGATGGTGAGAAGTTGAAAAAGATCCGCGGCTTACCGGTGCCGCATTCAAAACACACGGCCGGACATGCCCCCGAGCCGATACCGGCGCCGCCGGAAGTGACGCTTCCGATGAAGATGCACAGCGGTTCCCCGGCTAGGCCGGTTGTAAGCGTCGGCGATCTTGTCAAGGTCGGGCAGCTGATCGGCGAAGCCGAAGGCAGGGTTTCCTCTCCGGTACACGCCAGCGTCTCCGGCAAGATCAAAAGCATTGCGGAACTTGACGGCAACACGGGGCAAAGAGCCGTCTCGGTCACCATCGCGTCGGACGGCGAGCAAGCGGTCTATGAGGGCCTTGCGCCCCCGCCGGTCACCAATCTGACGGAGTTTCTCGACGCGGTGCAAAACAGCGGCGTGGTGGGGCTGGGCGGCGCGGGATATCCGACCGCGCCCAAACTCACGCTGAAAGAGTCCGTCAAACTGGACTATATCCTGATAAACGGCGCCGAATGCGAGCCTTACATAACCTCCGACACGCGGACGATGATCGACGAAGCCGAATATGTGGCGTTCGGCGCGCGGCTGATGAAGGAATACTTAAAACCGAAAAATATCCTCGTTTGCATTGAAAGCAACAAGCCCGAAGCCATCGAAACAATGCGGGCGCTTACCGCGGGAGACGAGGGGATTTCCGTCCGTGTGCTGCCGTCTAAGTATCCGCAGGGAGAGCGGAAGGTGCTCGTCTACAACGTCACGGGGCGGATCGTGCCGGAAGGCGGGCGGCTGACCGACGTGGGGTGCATTGTCATCAACTGCACGACGGCGGCGGTTTTCGCCAAATATATCAAGACGGGGATGCCGCTGGTGTCCAGATGCGTGACGGTGGACGGCTCGGCGGTCAAGTCTCCCAAAAACGTTGTCGCGCCGATCGGGACGCCGATCCGCGCGCTCTTCGACTACTGCGGCGGGCTGAAAGACGATGTTCAGAAGATCCTGCTCGGAGGCCCGATGATGGGGGCGGCGGTCCCCAATCTGGATATGCCGGTCGTCAAGGTCACCAACGCCGTGCTGGCCCTTTCGGAAAAGGACGCGAACCCTCCGAAACCGACGGCCTGCATCCAGTGCGGGCGGTGTATCGCGAAGTGTCCGATGCGTCTGATGCCGTCGTCTATCGAGAGCGCGTATGAACTGAAAAAATTGGATTTGCTGACAAAATATAAAGTGAACATGTGCGCCGAATGCGGCTGCTGCGCGTATCTTTGCCCGTCCAAGAGGCCGCTGGCGCAAGTGATGACGCTTTCGAAGAATATGCTTTGGGAGGCGCGGCAGAAATGAAAAATATGACGGTATCGTTCTCGCCTCACATACACGATAAAATAACTGCAAGCCGTATCATGCTCGATGTCGTGATCGCGCTGGTCCCCGCTTTCGCCGCCTCGCTCTTCATTTTCGGCCCCCGGGCCGCCCTTGTCACCGCCGTTTGCGTGAGCAGCTGTGTTCTCTTTGAGGGGATCTACCAAAAGCTGATGAAAAAACCGGTCACGGTCAACGACCTGTCGGCCGTCGTCACCGGATTGCTGCTCGCGTTCAACCTCCCGGTGGAGATACCGGTCTGGCAGGCGGTATTTGGCTGCGCCGTGGCGATCCTCTTTGTTAAGCAGCTTTTCGGCGGTCTGGGCAAAAATTTCGCCAACCCCGCGATCACGGCGCGCGTCGTGATGTTCCTCGCGTTTTCCAAAACCATGACGACATGGGTGCAGATCGACGCCGTTTCCTCCGCGACGCCGCTGGCGCTGATGAAACGGGGCGAGTTTGGAGACCTGCCCGGACTCTGGAATATGCTCGCCGGTTCCCGCGGCGGCTCCCTCGGCGAAACCAGCGCGCTGGCGCTTTTGCTCGGCGGTATCTATTTGCTGATCCGCCGCGTGATTACATGGCACACCCCGGCCGCGTTCTTTGGGACGGTCTTTGTTCTGGCGGCGGTATTCGGCCAGGAGCCGCTGCACCACCTGCTGGCCGGCGGACTGTTTTTGGGCGCGTTTTTCATGGCGACCGATTATCCCACAACGCCGAAGACCAATGCCGGACGGGTCGTCTTTGGCGCGGGCTGCGGCGTCCTTACCGTCATCATCCGGCTTTACGGAAACTACCCGGAGGGCGTGGCCTTCTCGATCCTCCTTATGAATATGGCGGTTCCCTATATCAACAAAAGCACGCTGCGAAAAGCGCTGGGAGGGAAAAAGGGTTGAAAAAGGATTTTATCATGCCGATCCTCGTCCTGTCGCTGATCTGCCTACTGATGTCGGGCGCGCTGGCCGCCGGCCATTCGATTACGCGGCCCGTGATCGAGGAGGCCGCCGCCGAGCGGGCGGAAGCGGCCAGAATGGAGATCATACCGAACGCGTCTGCGTTTGTCCTCATCCCGCCGGAGGGGCTGCCCGGCAGCGTCGTCGAGGCTTACTCGGTTGACGGGGGACAGGCGGGCTTTCTTTTTACGGTTGTGACCACCGGCTACGGGGGAAAGTTTACCATCCTTTGCGGCGTCGGCCCGGACGGGAGGATCCTCAAAACGAAAGTGCTGGCGCACAGCGAAACGCAGGGCTTGGGGACGGTCGTATTCGATCAGAAAGCGCCGGAATATGAGGGCAAAGACGCGGACCACATCTCCGGCATAGACGCGGTCGCCGGGTCGACGATCACATCCAAAGCGTATAAACAGGGCGTAGAAGACGCCTTTAAGGCTTATGAAATCGTAAAGGGGGCGCGGCCATGAGCAGGCTTTCGGTCCTGACAAAGGGGCTGCTCCGGGAGAATCCCGTGTTGATCTTTCTTTTGGGGATGTGTCCGGCGCTGGCCGTATCCACGCAGGCGTCAAGCGCGGTCGGGATGGGGATCGCGGCCACCTTTGTCCTCGTCTGCTCCAATACCGCGGTTTCTCTGCTGCGCGGCGTCATTCCGGATAAGGTGCGGATCCCTTGCTATATCGTTCTGATTGCCGGGTTTGTCACCCTTGTCCAGATGATCGTCGAGGCTTACGCATACCCGCTGTATCAGGCGCTGGGGATCTTCCTGCCGCTGATCGTCGTCAACTGCGTCATCCTTGGCCGCGCGGAAGGGTTTGCCAAAAAGAACACGGTCCTAGACTCCGTTTTAGACGCGCTCGGCATGGGAGCGGGGTTCACACTCGCCCTGCTGGCCATCGCTTCGGTACGGGAAATCTTCGGCAGCGGGACATGGTTCGGACTGGAGTTGCCCGTGCTGAACGCGGCCAATATCCCGATCCTCACTATGGCGCCCGGAGGGTTTGCGGTATTCGGGTTTGTCATTGCCGTCGTCAACAGGGCGTCCGGAGGAAAAGCGAAAAAGGACTTCGGCTGCGCGGATTGCCTGTCCGCGGCGGCTTGCGGGAAAGGGGGCGCCGCATGATGGATTGGAAGGCGCTTGTTGTTATCATGATGAGCGCGGTGCTTGTCAACAACTATGTTTTAAGCCAGTTCCTCGGCATATGCCCGTTTTTGGGGACGTCGAAGGAGTTAAAAAGTTCGGTCGGCATGGGCTTCGCGGTCATCTTCGTCATGTTGCTGGCCACAGCCGCCACCTGGCCGATCCAGACATATCTCCTTGACCAGAACGGGCTTGGCTACTTGCAGACGGTCGTCTTTATTCTGATTATAGCGGCGCTTGTGCAGCTGGTCGAAATCATACTGAAAAAGTATATACCGGCGCTGTATACGGCGCTGGGCGTCTATCTCCCGCTGATCACGACCAACTGCGCTATTTTGGGAGCCACCATCGCAAACATACAGAAAGAATACGGATTTGCCGAATCGCTGGTAAACGCGCTGGGCGCGGGGCTGGGATTCCTGCTGGCGATGGTGCTGTTCTCCGGGATCCGGCAGCAGATCGAAAACGCCGACCCGCCGCCGTCGTTCAAAGGCGTTCCGGTCACGCTCTTTTCCGCGGCGATCCTTTCCCTCGCGTTCTTCGGGTTTGGCGGCGTGATTGAAAATATGTTCGGCTGAGAGGGGGCTTTACTACGATGAGTATGATCCTTACCGCGGTTGCTTCGGTGACCGCCGTCGGCGCGATATGCGCGGCTATGCTCAGTATAGCGGCCAAGGTCATGGCCGTCGCGGCCGACGAACGCATAGCGCTCTTGGAGGACTGTCTGCCGGGATCCAATTGCGGCGCGTGCGGCTATCCCGGGTGTTCCGGTTACGCGAACGCCCTCGTTTCGGGCGGGGATGTGACCCCCAACCTCTGCATACCGGGCGGAGCCTCGGTCCTGACGCGGTTGAGCGAAGTTCTGGGCGTCGAGGCGGGGGAGGCCGCGCAAAAGGTGGCCGTCGTTCATTGCAGGGGCGACTGCAATGTGTTGCAAAGGAAGATGGACTATAAGGGGATACAAACCTGCGCGGCCGCCAAACAGGTCTTCGGCGGCGAGTGGGCGTGCGCCTTCAGCTGTCTCGGGTTCGGCGACTGCCAGCCCGCCTGCCCTTCCGGCGCGATTTGCGTGGAAGACGGCTTGGCGCATATCATCAAAGGGCGCTGCACCGGCTGCGGTCTGTGCGCCAAAGCCTGTCCGAACCGGCTGATCTCCATAGAGGATGCGGCGGAGACCAGTTTTATCCTGTGCAAAAACGTCGAAAAGGGCGCGGTCGCGAGGAAAAAATGCGCAAACGCCTGCATCGGATGCCGAAAATGCGCCCGTGAATGTCCGGCCGGCGCGATCACGATAGACAACAACCTCGCGAAGATCGACTATGAGAAATGCACCCACTGCGAACACTGCGCCGAAACCTGCGTGACCAGCTGCATACAACTGGGGATCAGCAGAGCGGGGATCGCAAGGGAAACGGTGAACGCAGGCTGACAGATACAGCGGCGTTTACGCTTGATGTTTACGGTCACGGAACCGAACGGGTGAGGAGAGGACCCGCCGACCGTGGGGAAGTTTATATAAAGAGTATTAGGGGTCAGAAACGCTCAAAAAAGCACAGAAAAAATCCTGTAACCGTTGCGGCTACAGGATTTCACAGTGGTGCGGCGAGCGCACATAAATCCGAACGGTTCTCAGCCTTTGCCGTTACTCCCGCAACATCTTTGAGCGTCACGGTTTTACAGCCCTCTTTGTAGTTGAACGTGATAACGAGCCTGTCATCATAGAGGTAAATCGCGTTGATGAAGCTATCCACCAGCCGCTGACGGTGTTCCGGGTTTCTCAAATCTCCCTCGCGGAATTTGTGAAGCCAAAACCGAACCTTATCCTCTGATACGAAGGGGCGGAACAGTTCCTCCTGTAGAATATCCATTTCCAATTCTTCTTTGCTCTGTTCCAACGATTCAAGCCGCTCTTTGGTGGATGTGGTGAAAATGCCCTGTTGGATGGCGTTTAAGATGTTTTCAATGGCTTTCGTGGTTTCGTCAAGCCGCTTCTGCAAAACCGGGACGGCGACGTTTTCCTGATTTTGTGAGTCCATCACCATGTCAATGATACGCTCAATGATGGTATCGTCAAACAGCATGGCTGTTAGTTCGGTCATTACAAGGGTTTCAATCCAATCTTTCTTGACGGATTTCTTCTTGCAACCCTTATGGTTCTTAACATTCACGCATTTGTAATACTGGTGGAACTTGCCTGTTCTGCTTGTGCCGCTCTCGCCCACCATGAATGCGCCGCACAGACCGCAATGGAGCTTCGTTGAAAGCAGGTACATTTCCGCTTTCGCCTTGTATCGGGCGGGAGCTTTTTTGTTTTTGGCAAGCCGTTCACCTACACGGTTGAATAGGTCAAGATCAACGATGGCGGGAACACCGTCCGGTACAATGGTTTCGCGGTATTTATACTCTCCAATATATTTGCGGTTCTTTAGCAACCGTTTCACTGTGTCAATGCTAATCCTCTTGCCCCTCTCAGGTTTCAGCCCTTTTTCGTTCAGCCAACTGACGACTTCCACTACGGTTGCGCCGCTGTCGTACTTCTCAAAGGTTTCTTTAACGACGGGGGCAGTCACGGGGTCGATTTGGTAGTGTTGTTCCTCGTCCACCCTATAACCAATCGCCACACTGCCGCCATTATATTTGCACTTTAGCGCATTCTCCGTCATCCCCCGGATAACCTTCTCAGCCAGTTCTGCCGAATAATACTCCGCGAAGCCTTCAAGCATAGATTCAAGCAAAATCCCTGTGGAATCAGCGGCGATATTCTCGGTGGCAGAGATGACTTTTACGCCGTTCTTCCGCAGGATTGCCTTGTAATGGGCTGAATCATAACGGTTTCTCGCAAACCGATCCCGTTTAGCCGTAATATCAAAACTATCATCAAAAAAATATAACGCCTCGTTTGCGCTCGCCTATAGCGTACCACAGTTCCGTCCCCCTGTCAAGCATTATTTTCAAAATTCACAAAAAATTCATACATCAATTTAGCCATATTGTCATCGCCTATAATTTTCCAACCCACTTCTATATTCCAGCCACTCGCTTTCAATTCATTATATATCGCCAAAGTCTTGTCTGTCATAATGTGTTCATGCCTGTTGACTAACTGTTCAAGTTCGGCAAAAGTCTTAAACTCTACGACTATACTCTTGTCGCTGTGAACCATAATGCGTTTTATATCCTTTAAGATTTCCCCCTGCGTAAATTGTTTTTTCGGTGTCTTGCCTGAAAAGATTCCGCTCCGAGTAAGTTCATTTTTCGTCGCAGTATCAGAAGACGTTGCACCAAGGTCATACATCTCGTCTATCCTGCTCATTAACTCTAATATGCTTTCACGGATTCTTATCACATCTTGTATTTTTTCTTCCTTGGGTTTCCTTATCTCATCTATTCTCGCAGTTACTTGTTCATTCTCTTGCCGAACAGGCGCAAGTTGTTTTTCTACGCTCATTTTGTCAATAGTTCCGTCAAGATAAAGCTCTACCCCTTTATCTATCTTCGCCTGGTATTCTCTTTGTATTGCCCCCAGTCGTGCCAGTTCTTCATTTGCGCTCTTATCTCTAATCGCCGCTGTTATATCAGCCATCAACTGAAATAAAAACTTTACCGCAACCATAAAACTCGCCGCCAGCATTTCTGTGTACTTTTCGCTTTTTAATTCATTATTCAAAAATGTTTCCGATACGTTCGGACTTTTGCATCTTTGGCTTCGGTCTACATTCTGTTTGCCTACACAACTATAATACCGCTCTGTCCAGTTTCCCTGTTTTCTTGTCGCTTGCGCCCTGTATTGCTTATTGCAAGCGGCGCAAAAGACTTTATAACCATACGGCGATGTGCCGTAATTAACGCCCTTATCACTTCTGCTCAATCCAATTTGTTTACTGCTCTGTATTCTGCTCAACCTTATTTCCTGTGCCTTGTCAAACAATTCTTGGCTGATAATCGGCTCTACTCTGTCCGACATAAACCTAACTTGATCTTCTTCTTCTCTTTTATGCGGGTAGTGCTTATTAAACACTACACCCGTATCATATTTCATTCTTGTAACCATTCCATAATACTTTTCATTCGCAAGTATGCCCCTGATTGTATCCTCTCTGTAATGCTTGCCGCTCTTGTTTAATATGCCTTCCTCGTAAAATATTTTCGCTATTCTATATGCCCCTATGCCGTCAACATACATTTCATACATTCGCTTAATATGCGGTGCATATTTCGGGTTAGCCTTTAGTGCATTATTTACTGTATCATAATCATAGCCGTGAATCTTACTGTTACATAATATCGTGTTTTTCGATTTCGCGCTCTCACGCATACCAAAACTCGTCTTTTTGCTTTTATCCCTGCTGTCGCGTTCGTCAAATGTAGCAAAAATCTGTATATACGTTATATCTTCCGTGTTTTCAGTCGTTTTGTTCAAGTCCAAAAAACTAACGTACACTTTATTTCTTGCCAATGCTTTCAGTATCACATCAACCGATACATTTCTTGCAAATCTGCTTGTGTTCTTAGTTACAATAAGGTCAAACTTAGGTTCGGCTATTACCTTATATCCATTTTCTATATCCAATCCCGCATCCGTCAGCATCCGGTTAAAGTCAGGACGCTTTTCTAATGTAGTGCCTGATATACCTCTATCGGCATATATGCCGCAATATTCATAATCAGCGTTATTCCTAATTTCACGCTGAAAATAACTCTTTTGATTGTCAAATGAATTTTCTTGGTCGTCACTTTTCGTTGACACTCGGCAATATGCCACTACTCGCTTTTTCATAATGTAAAGCCCCTCTCCTTTTGGATTCGTTGATACCGGCTTGTTATTGAGTGCCTATACTAATCGCCTTTACTTTTCGATAATGCTCAAATACTTAAAAATTGTCGGGTAACTCAATTCACACAACCTTGCAAATTCGACTTTATTCAGCTTACCGGCTTTATACTGCGGATAATGTTTATATACTATCTGCGGTATGCTTTCCCTTGTAGTTTCGGGTCTGCCTAACTTAGAGCCTTTTGCCTTTGCGTTCCTCATTCCGCTTTTAACTCTCTGGCTTATCATGTTTCTTTCCAGTTCAGCAAACACGCCCATCATCTTTAACATTCCCTCAGTCATTGGGTCAAGTGGCTCGGTACAGTCAACCACGAATGTTCCAATTATCAATTTTAACTGCTTCTCTTTTGCAATATTTATAATCTCGCATAGCTGTTGTGTACTGCGGGTTATTCTGCTGACCTCTAACGCTATAATTGTGTCCCCGGGTTCTGCCATATCCAACATGGCTTGAAATTTTACCCGATCCGTTTTAGTTCCGCTTTCGTATTCATCAAAAATCTTTTCTGCGCCCATTTGTTCAAGTTCTCGGATTTGCCTGTTGATGTCCTGTTCTTTCTCGCTTGTACTACATCTGGCGTAACCGTATTTCATTTCGTCAACTCCCTACTTGGCAAATATTTATCGTCCACAATAATATTATAATATATAAATGAAAAGAAGTCAAGACTTTCTTTTATATTATTTGCCAAAATCACCATTGTTTTTAATATGCGCTTATATCAAATGCGGCTACACAAATTATTAACTGTATGAGTTCTTTTCTTTTATACGATAAAACACAAAAACTGCCGAGGTCATATCCCGGCAAGAGTGGTGGAGGGTGATGATAAAAATATAACTTTTTCTGAATCGGAGTTGACAGTTTTATGCAAGTTTAATAATTGACCATCACCCACCACCACCCCAAAAGCATTTTGTCATAAAAAGGGCATTGAATCAATCCCGGTTCAATGCCTTTTTGCGTGGCTGTACCTGTACCCCGACACTTTATATAGCCGTGGTTAGCAAACTCAAAGCACGGGGTGAGTGCTGTGGTATGCGTGGCTTTTGGCTAACCTCCACCTTGCCTTTCGAGCGACAATGTATATTCGGACTGGTCGATGATGATTTTATAACTGCCGTCACTGTATGGGATAAAATCAATGTTATAATCTTCCAACTCTTTCACAGTCAGAAGCAAGTTAATAAATGCCGTGATTTTGAACACAGGTGTTATTTCGGGCATTTTTTCCAGCGCATGGGCGGGGTTGACTGTTTCCATTATCAAGAATTCCTTTCTTATGCGGTGGCTTTGCTATATATGTCAGACCCCAACGCAATTATAGTCAGTGTCACCAATGGAAAAAACAGGCGTACCCTCGGGCGAGTAGTCAAGCCCGATATTGTAGTCGCTGAACTGCGGCAACTGCGAGAGCATTTCCGCGAAGTTTTCAGGCGTGAATATGGGTAGACTGCCACTAGACGCAGTTATTTTAAGCAACGGCAATCTCCTTGCCGTGTTTTTACTGCTTTTGATGTATCGTTGCAATCACAATACGCGGCAGATGGAGCATACCCCGTCTTTTGATTGAACCGAAGCAGCGTTTCAAGCTGCTGTTCTATCACGTCCATGCCGCCGTTAGCGGTGCGGCAGTACAATACTGTATTGCTCATTTCTTTGCCCTCCGTTTAATTTTGGTTTCGCCGACAAGCTCGGCGATTTTGGCGTACTCGTCAGCGTAGTTCAAGACAATCTCAATGCGGTCAGCTCCGTAGACCTTTATCTCACGGACAAATTCCTCAACGGACGGTGTACTCGCCGGCTGTCAACTCCTCGACGCCGAGGGTGTCCATCTCGCTGATCATGGTCTGCTTCAGCGCGTCGGCCTGGGCCTCCAGCTCCTTGATTTCGGCTTGAATCTCGCGGTAGGTTCTCGCGGTCACGGTCATTTCAATGTTGGTCATGGTGTGTGCCTCCTTTAATTTTTAGGGCAAGAGGTGGGTAGCGTTAAACCTATCTGCGCGGCTCTCCGGGCTTTTGCTTATCTGTTCCCACTCTTACGTCGTAGTCTTGATGCTATCGTCTACGTTCCCTTGCCCTTTCTGATTACAGTATACACTGAATTGCCGTGCTTGTCTATTGGCGATATGCACGAATTATTAGTGTTTAATTTGTGCATATTGTACACTTGCTTTCCGTGTCTGCACATGATATACTATCATGTAGAAAGGGGAGCAAAAACATGGCTGTAAGACTAAAATCCGACATTTTAGATCGTCTGCGTGATGCCGGTTACACATCGTATCGCATACGAATGGAAAAAATCATGGGGCAGGACGTATTGCAAAAAATTCGACGCGGTGAAGTAGTGTCACCGGCAAATCTGTCAACTATCTGCGCCTTGATTGGTTGTCAACCTGGGGACATTATGGAGTACATCCCGGACGATCCGGACACCGCGAAAGGAGTTGAGGTCAATGTTACAAGCGTATGAGGGCTATTTACAGAGGGGGCGTGTTTACCCTCTAAGACCTTTGGCTAACACACAAGACCGTCGCCGTGTCATTATCACAGTATTGGACGAACCGCAAAGGGCGGACACCCAACCGAACTCGGCGGCTTGGGCGGACGAATTGCAAAATATGATAATGGATTCCGGCGACGAGAAGCTACGCATGGAAGATTTCCCCCGCGCCAACTTCACTCGTGAACATCTTGAGGTGAAGCCATGACATGTGCATTAGACACAAACACCATAATTGATTACCTTAACGGCGATACGTCTGTAATGGAACATTTTCTCAGTACGGCTAAAAGCAATACGCCTATGGTGATACCTTCTGCCGTCGATTATGAAATATCGCGGGGCTTTTACCACACGCCCAACCCTCGCAAAGAAGCCGTTTATAACAATATGCGCTTAAACTGTCCCGTGATTGAGGTAAATGCGGATATATGGGACTGTGCCGCTAAAGTGTGGGCTAAATTACGCAAAAACGGTTTTACCGTCGGGGACGCTGATATTCTTATAGCGTCGGTCTGTCTCACAAACGAGTATACCCTTGTTACCCACAATACAAAGGACTTTGTGAATATAGACAGCCTACCATTGATTGACTGGGCCGAATAACCACAACGCAGTCGAGCGGGCCGCCGTAATGGTAGCCCGCTCGTTTAATTCCCGCCCATAAAAGAGAGCCGCCCCCGGATCGGAGACGGCCCGCTGCCCCCCTCACGGAAAGACAGCCCCTCAACAGAGATAATTATATCATGCCGGTGCTGGCTACACAACTGCCGCCGGGTCTTTTTCTGCCCTACTTTCACCCTGCTTTTACATAACCCGTCTGCGATTGGGGGGTAAGCGTCAAATAAACCCGCCTCTGTACAGACGCGGGTTTATTTGACGCTTACTATCCAACTCATGCGGCTCCTTGCCGCTGTTCGCTGTACCCACCAAAATAGCGATGCCGAACCCATAGCCCTCCGGGAATTGCAGACGCTTTTTCAATTCATCCCCACACGGGCCGTTCAACGGTATGCCTGCCATGCCGCAAATGACGCTGGCAAGGCCGAGGGAATGGGCGGCCAGCGAGACGTTTTGGCTGAGTATGCCGCAATCCATTGAGGCGAAAGTGGAACCGTCCGACGCCACCATCACCATGCAGGGTGTGTTGTAGAAAATCTTGCCGCCGCGTGATTGGATGCGCTCGTAGCTAGACTTATCCTCGGCGGCGGCGAGGACGTTCATGCCCTCGGCATCCAGTTCCTCGATGAGTGCCTTGTCCGTGACCGTGATGATATGCCACGGTTGGCGGTTCATGGCACTGGGCGCGGCAAGGGCGGCGTCCACAAGTGTCTTGATCTGTTCGTCGGTCAGCGGCGTGTCCGCGAAATCGCGGCAGGAGTAGCGTTCTGCGATGGTTTTCAGTGTTTCGTTCATGTAGCGGCCTCCTTATTCATATTGCAGTTTGCGCGGTCATGTACCCCAGATACCAGTTTTTCAAACGCGGCTTCAAACCGGGCGTCGGCGTCAACTAATATTTGCATGAGCTAACCCTTCTTCTTGTTAAAAGCGGACGGCACAAACCTATGCGCTTCTTTCTTATCCATCTTGGTGATGTACCGCGTGGCGATCCGCTCCCCGCATTTTGGGCAGAACAGTGCCCCGTGGTACTGTGAAAAGTCGATGGAGCCGTCTATGATACGGTCATTGTACATCTTCAC
>Ga0082212_10005172_pt1 | contig 17874 bp, 13 predicted proteins | sample TergutNt197P3_FD_71548 | JGI IMG/M metagenome (GOLD analysis project Ga0082212, IMG submission 71548) | Neocapritermes taracua P3 segment gut microbial communities from Petit-Saut dam, French Guiana - Nt197 P3 | ecosystem: Host-associated > Arthropoda: Insects > Digestive system > Gut ...
TGGAGCTGCACGGCAAGCTCGGCACCGGCAAGATGGGCATTTGCCCCCAGATCCGGCCTGGAACCGTGGGTCTGCGCTCCTTTGGTAACAAAACGCGCCCATATCAGATTCTTTTCGGCGATTTCAATGCCCTCGCCCCGCCTGTCACCGGAATCGGGGATCAGCGCCGTGTCGTTATTTTGAAACAGTCCGCCGTGATTCTTCAACAGCCAGTCGATGCCCAGCACGCTGCCTGTTTCTTCGTCGGCGGCAAACAGCAGCTTGACCGTCCGGCGGGGCTTAAGTCCCTGTTTTGTAAAGGCGAGGGCGGCAAGCACGGAAGATGTCAGCCCCTGCTGGTTGTCTTCCACTCCCCTGCCAATAAGCCTGCGGCCAGGGGGATCATTCGCTTCTACCGCCGTCCAGGGATCGGTTTTCCAGTGAGAAAGCTCGCCGGGGGGGACCACGTCAAGATGGCTGATTATCCAGAGGCGGTTTTCTGTACCACCGTCGCTGCCGGGAATGGTGGCGATAAGGTTGGGACGTACCCCGCCTTTGGCGCGGCTGTCCGGAGCATCGAAGCGTTCCAGTTGAGTAATGCCATGCGCCTTCAGCCAGCTTTCAAGAAAATCACATTTGTCCAGTTCGCCCTCGCCCCCCGAATCGGGAGAAACGGCGGGACGTTTGGTCAGTTCGGTTTCCAGTTCAACCGCGAGAGAAGATGCGTTGTCGATCCATGCAAAAATTTTATCTTTCATTGCAGCGTTCCTTATAAACTTCCCAGCTTGTTCGTATGAGAGTCTCCAGGTCGGAATACCGTACCTTCCAGTCCAACAGTTCACGGGCAAGGGCAGAAGACGCGGCAAGCACTGCCGGATCGCCTGCTCTTCTGCCGGCAATTTTCGCGGGGATGGGTCTGCCGGTTACACGCCGGGCAGTTTCGACAACTTCTGTAACGGAACTGCCCGTTTCGCTGCCAAGATTTACGACGAGGCTTTTACCGTTTCTTCCGATGTAGTCCAGCGCGGATGCGTGACCGGCGGCAAGATCGCTGACATGGATATAGTCCCGTATGCAGGTTCCGTCTGCCGTATCGTAGTCGCTGCCGAAAATTTGAATCTCCGGCCTCATGCCGCAGGCCGCCTCCATAACAACCGGCAGCAGGTTCGCAGGATTCTGCTCCAGCCCCCTTATCTCTCCCGTTACGTCATAACCTGCGGCATTAAAGTAACGAAGGCTGGCATAGCGAATGCCTTTGAGTTTTTCGTACCAGTGCAATAAACGCTCAATTTCCAGCTTGGTAAAGCCGTAGAAATTTTCCGGCTTTGTGGGGTGTTTCTCGTCGATGGGAAGATATTCCGGCTCGCCGTACACTGCCGCGCTTGAAGAAAAAATTATGTTTTTAATTCCCGTTTCCGAGGCGGCATTGAGTATATTTATCGTACCGGAAATATTGTTATGCGCATATTTTTCTGGTTTCAGCATTGATTCCCCTGCGGCCTTGGATGCGGCAAGATGAATGATCGCATCAAAGCCGCTTTTCATGGCCTGCACAAGACCGGGGTAATCGTGAATATCTTTATGGATAAAGGCGGCGTTGGGCAGGAGGTTTTCCCGCAGACCACTGGAAAGGTTGTCGTACACCGTCACCTGGTGTTTATTATCAAGAAATTCCTTTACCACATGGCTGCCGATATACCCCGCACCGCCGATGACCAAAACATTCATTGTGCAATTATACCATCAACAGAACGTTATAAACTAGTATTCTATATTTTCTGCGTGCCTCTGCGCCTCTGCGTGAGTAAACAGAGATTCCCATTCGGCGTTTTTCTGTGACAGGGCAGCGGCGCATGCATCCAGCTTTCGCTTTGTTTCGGCTGCTTTTTCCCCAACGGAATACACCTCGGGGCGGGACAGTTCGGTCTCAAGGCGGGATTTTTCGCTTTCCAGTTCCCCGATTGCGTTTAACAGTTCGGCTTCCTGCCGATCGAGCCGCCGCATCAGCGCCTGCTGCTGTTTGTTCTGCGCCCGCAGTGCCGCCGCGCTGCCTGCTGCAGTATTTGCTGTGCTACTGACATTTTCCTGCTTTATGCTGTCAAGCGTTTCGCCGCCGGTTTTTTCAAGATAATAACCATAGTTACCGTAAAAAAGTTTGACGCGGGCGGGACCGCCATCGTCCGCAGGCAAAAGTTCCAGGGTTTTGGTGGAAAGCGCTTCCATGAAGGCTCGATCGTGGGAGACAAAAATTATCGTTCCCCTGAACTGCCGCAGGGTGTCCAGAAGAATGTCCTTTGAGTGAAGGTCGAGGTGGTTGGTCGGCTCATCCAGAATCAACAGGTTCATGGGTTTAAGGAGCATCTGCAGCAGGGCGAGACGGCTTTTCTCACCGCCGGAAAGCACCGAGACCGGTTTATACACATCATCGCCGCGAAACAGAAATGCTCCCAGCATATCCCGCACTTTGGGGATCAACGCTGTGGGAGCCTGAGCCTCCATGAACTCAAGTACCTGCTCGCTTGAGGACATCGCCTCCGCGGCATCTTGCGAGAAGTACCCCGCGCTGATACCCGCGCCGTATTGCACCGTGCCTTCGAAATCACTGTCGCTGCCGGCAAGAATACGCAGCAAAGTCGTCTTGCCCGCACCGTTGGGGCCGGCGACCACCAGCCGCTCGCCGGAATCGATGCCCATATCCAGGGCGGAAAAAACCCTGCGCGCACCGTAACTTTTGCCGAGACCTTCAATGGTCAGCGCAACTCTGGGCGAATGGGGCGGCGGCGGAAAAACAATGTTGATTTTTTTCAGGTTTTCGGGAATTTCTATGCGTTCCATTTTTTCAAGCCGCTTGATTAGTTCCTGGGCAAAAGCCGCCTTGGTTGCCTTGTAGCGGAAACGGCGGATCAGCGCTTCGGTTTTGGCGATTTCTTCCTGCTGCCGGGCGTAGCGTTTCACCAGGCCGGCAAGTTCCGCCTGCCGTATTTGTTCGCAGGCAGAGTAGTTGCCCGCATAGCGTTTCAGACTCCCCTGAAAAATCTCATAGACCTCGTTCACAGTGACATCAAGAAAGTAACGGTCATGCGAAACCAACAGGCAGCCGCCGGGAAATTTGGTGAGCCAGTTTTCCAGCCAGGCGCGGGCTTCGATGTCCAGATAGTTGGTCGGTTCATCAAGGAGCAGAATGTCAGGCTGTTGTAAAAGCGATTTCGCCAGGGCAATGCGCATCTGCCAGCCGCCGGAAAATTCGTCCGTATCCCGATCAAGGTCGCCGGCGGAAAAGCCAAGCCCTGCAAGCACCGAGGAAATGACCGCTTCGCGGCGGTAATAGCCGGAGGATTCAACCTGTTCCTGCAGGCGGTGATGCTCCTCCACAAGCGCCGTCACCTGGCCTCCGTCTTTTTTTGCGTTTTCCAGCAGCGCACCGATTTTTTCCGCTTCGGCAAGCAAAGAGCGCATCGGGGCAAACGCCAGTTCAGCTTCGTCCCGTAATTTTTTTCCCCGGTGAACAATTCCCGACTGGGGCAGATAAGAGATGCGAGTGCCGCGCTGCATGGTACGTTCACCGGAATCTGCGATGAGTTCCCCGGCGATCACCTTCATTAGCGTTGACTTTCCTGATCCGTTTGCCCCTGCAAGGCATGCCCTTGATCCCGCACTCAGGTGCAGGCTTACATCCTTCAGGATGTCACGATCGCCAAATGCGAGGGAAATTTTCGAAAATTGAACAAAGCTCATTAAGCCTCTTCAAAACTAATACAATGCAGAAATGTATGCCCTTTTAAAGAGACAATCGGGAAAACACCCGATTAAAATTACTTCGGGACCCGTCGTCGCCAACTTGTTGGCGCGGCCAAGCACTCGTGCTGATCGCACGGCACGCTTGCCTCCGACACCCCCGTTACATTTACTGGGGTGTTTTCCCGCATACACTCGAAATAGGCATACATTCCTGAATTTTTTCAGTTATGCATCGTTGATATAATAAGGTAGATTTTCCAAAACGAAAGTTTTGGAAAATTTCCTATTATCTACCACAGCCCCGAGTCCCTGAAGAAGTACAGAACCATCGGCGACGCGGCACGGCGCATCACGGTAAAATCATCAATACTCGATTCCGGAACGATCTCTATCCTGAAACCCTGGTTGTCCAGAAAGTACATACAGCGAAGCAGCGCCGCTTCACTGCTGCCGGCAGCGCCGGGGGCGTTCGCAAAGCGCAGGGTAAACGCGCCGCTGTAGCGATGATCCTCAAGCAAGGTGTCAAGAAAGAGGTCCATTACAACCGTTCCTTCTCCCTGTACAGCCGCACCGATATACTGCGGAACCAGGAGATCAAATCCACTCCAGTTGAATGAACCATTTTCGGTGAACACGATGGTTCCATAGTTATTGCTGGTAAAAACCGGCCCCTGGCTGTAGATGGCATTGTACAGTCTTTCGCGCCGCGAACTTTCCTGCATGATAAGGTCGTCAACGTCATTTGGCAGCGAAATAAAAACAAGAGATTTCATACCGCCGGTTCCTTCCGGGAACTGCACCGCAAGAGTCGTGTCGTTCCTCAGCTGCATCGAAAGGCTGGAACCTTCAAAGCGCCATGACCGCGATCCGCCGGGACGTATGCTGGTATATGAAAAACTCCGGTCAAAACCGGGCGCATATATATGGGCAATGCCCGTTTCCTGTCCCGGATCAAAACGCCAGTGGCGGGACAAATCTTCAAGGTTGATTTTCCGGCTATTGATCATGGCAGAATAAATATCCGGTGACCATGTTTTTGACAAGAGTAAATCAAGATCGGGATCATCGGCGACATTTTCACTGATAACCGGAACGGAGGAGGCAAGCGGCCCGTCCGTATGTTCAAAAAGCTTGAGCCGGTAGGAAAAACAGTAGCCGATGGTGCCGTCTTCGGTAAGCACCCTGTACCAGTCTCCGGGCAGAGGATCTCCTGACGCGCCGATTGCGGGTTGTCCCTGGGTACGGGAAAGAATCTTGACAATCTCGCCGACTCTCAGCTTGTATATTCGCCGTGCATTATTGTCGGGGTTATCCCGAATTGGCAGACCGTCCTGCAAATTTTCCGCGTAGGCAAGCGCGTAAGGTGCAAAAGACTCCACCCTTCTCCTCGCCTTTCTTTTGCTTCCCAAAAGCTCAAAACGCGAAAGGGGAATTTCAATTTTATCGGCTCCGCCTGTACCGCTTTTTTTGCCGCCGGGAACGCCGACAACCCACACCTTGTCGATGTTTGATCTGATGTACACCGGCATCACTGTCCCCGACGGAATCGGCGGGTCATCCGTTGACCACAGTAAAACACCCCAGCCCAGCTTTGCCGAGCAGGAAACGAAGCATATACAGACAAGCAAAACAGCCGCAAACGCGGGAAGCGGTGAGGCGCTATGTTTTTGCAAAGCGCTTGTCCTCAAATCTCGTCCCGTTTGGTTACTACCCTGTTGATCAGGCCGTACTTTACCGCCTCCTGTGCACTCATCCAATAGTCACGGTCGGTATCTTTTTCAACCTGATCGACAGGGTTGCCGGTTTCATCGGCAATGAGGTGGTTTATTTTGCCCCGCAGTTTGTCCAGTTCCCTTGCGTGAATTTCAATGTCGGTGGCAACGCCGCGAATCCCCGAAAGGGGCTGGTGAATAAGATAATGGCTGTTGGGCAGTCCCAGCCGCCGATCTTTGGGCGCGGCAAGCTGGATGATCGCGGCGGCACTTGCCACCAGCCCCATGCCAATGGTAAACACCGGCGGCCTGATAAAGCGGATCATGTCGAATATCGCATAACCGGCATCGGCATCTCCTCCGGGCGAATCTATAAAAATCCGCACCGGATCGTCGCCCAGCGCTTCCATCAGGACAAGCTGGCGTATTGTTTTTTCGGCAAGGTCTTTCCGTATTTCACCGGAAAGCAGAATCGTCCGGGTTTTAAGCATCTTCCCGGCCAGAAGCTCCTGCCAGTTTTCCGCCCTGTCCCTGTCTATGTCATCATCGTCTTCATCTTCAATTTGCGGCGCTGCCGCCTGGCTTTGTATCGAAAAACGCATTATTTTTCCTCCATGCAGGGTTATTAAGGTGCCCCTAGTCTTCTTCGATATCCTCAACGCCGATAACTTCCGCCGACGCCAAAGCCTCGGCCTTGACTGCGGCCTCTTCAATCCTGCGTTGTTCGAGAATTTCCTGCATCTGTTTTTCCAGATCCTGGCTGTCCCGGTCGTAGAGCTTGATGTCGCGGTAACGCCTCATGCCGGTACCGGCGGGAATCGGATGGCCGATGATGATATTTTCCTTCAGGCCGCGCAGATAGTCGGTGCTTCCCGCGATGGCGGCATTGGTCAGCACACGGGTGGTTTCCTGGAAGCTGGCCGCCGAGAGGAACGAGTCGACATTGAGCGAAGCTTTGGTAATGCCCTGGAAAATCGGCCGCGCAATGGCGGGCTGGCCGCCCTCGGCGATAACCCTGGCGTTCTCTTCGTGGAAGCGGTACTTGTCCACCAACTGGCCGTAAATAAAACGGGTATCGCCGACGACCCGAATTTCAACCTTGCGCATCATCTGGCGGATAATAACGCCGATGTGTTTGTCGTTAATCGTCACACCCGAATCGCGGTACACCTGCTGTATCTCGTCCATCAGGTAGCGCTGGAGGGTACTTTCGCCGAGGATATTCAAAACATCATGGGGATTTTTCGCGCCGGCGCAGAGTGCTTCACCCGCTTCCACCAGGTCGCCGTCACTTACCAGGAGGCGCTTGGTAAGTGGGATGAAGTGAACATGCTCGCGGCCAAACGTATCCTCAACAGTGATCTTGCGCTTGCCTTTAACGATACCGTGGAAAGCAACCGTGCCGGATGCCTTGGCAAGCTCCGCCGGACTTCTTGGCTTTCGTGCCTCAAACAGCTCACTGACGCGGGGAAGATCAGAGGTGATGTCCATCGCGCGGGAAGACACCGTAAGTATCTTGGCAATGGTTCTTCCCGCCTTGATCTTTTCACCGTTGTCAACCTGGAGGATCGCACCTCCGGGAAGGTGGTACGAAGCAAGCTCATTATCGTTCTCATCCATGATGTATATTCGGGGCTGCTTGTCTTCAAGCTGGAAATCGGTTATGTGCTTTTCTATATTCCCCGATTCTTCGTCAACCTCTTCCCTCAGGGTTGTGCCTGAAACAATGTCTTCATATTTAACCGTTCCGGTTTTTTCGGCGATGATAGGATCGGAAAGGGGATCAAAGGTGGCAATGGTTTTTTCCCTGTCAACAACAGTTCCCTTTTTCGCGGCGAATTCCGAGCCGTTCCTGATATCGATTTTCTGCTCCTGCCCGACAAGGCACAGGGAAACCGGATGTCCATCCGGACCCTTGAGAATCATCGAATAGGCTATTTCCGGCGACAATATGGTCTCCCCGCCGCGCTTGATGATTGGATCGTCCCGGATAATCCGCTTGCCGTCACCCACCAAAAGTTTATCACCGGCCTCAATTTTATATTCCTGCATTACCTTGCTGACCATCGCATGGCCTTTTCGGGTAAAGAGCCAGCGTCCGTCCTCAAGCTCTACATAGGTGCCGGCCACTTCCCGAATATAGACCGGATATTTCAGTGAAATGCGGCTTTCCTCACTCATCTTGGTGGCTGTACCGCCGGTGTGAAAGGTGCGCATGGTTAGCTGGGTTCCCGGCTGGCCGATTGACTGGGCGGCAATGGTTCCCACCGCCTCGCCAATGTCCACAGCGCGGTTGGTGGCCAGGTTGCGTCCATAACATCTGCGGCAAACGCCGTGCTTCGCCTCGCAGGTCAGAACGGTGCGTATCTGCACGGTTTCGACCCCGGCTTCGTCGATTTTTTCCGCAACCTCGGCGGTAATTTCCTCATTCACATCAATGATGATATCGCCGGTGATGGGATGCTTAACCCGTTCCAGGGTATACCTGCCGACAATACGATCTTTCAGGGGCTCGACAATGTCCTCGCCTTCCTTGATCGCCGTATAGGTGATGCCGTTGATTGTACCGCAGTCGTCCTCATTGACCACTACGTCCTGGGCAATGTCCACCAGGCGGCGCGTCAGGTAGCCGGCCTCGGCGGTTTTAAGGGCAGTATCGGCAAGACCCTTGCGCGCGCCGTTGGTTGAAATAAAGAATTCGATAACGGAAAGTCCTTCCTTGAAGTTAGATCGTATCGGCAATTCGATAATTTCACCGGAGGGCTTGGCCATAAGACCACGCATTCCGGCAAGCTGGCGTATCTGATTACGGCTTCCGCGCGCTCCGGAGTTTGCCATCATGTAAATCGAGTTGAATCCGTCACGATCCTCTTCCAGCGTTTTCATCATTATATTGGTAAGGTCTTCGTTGGTCTTGTTCCACAGATCCACGACTTTCTGGTAGCGTTCTTCCTGGGTCATAACCCCGTCCCGCCACTGTCCCTGTATTTTTTCAACTTCCCTGTTGGCCTTCTCGATCATTTCGGCCTTTTCTTTCGGAACGACAATGTCGTCAATGCCGATGGTCGCGCCAAATACTGTCGCGTAACGGTAGCCGGTAGACTTGATCGCGTCCAGCAGTTTCACCGTGATCCACGAGCCTCTCCCGTTAAAAACATGCTCAATAAGGGTGCGCAGTTCCTTATCCTTCATTTCGTAATTGATGAAGGGGATCTCCGGCGGCATCTCCTCGTTGAACACCAGCCTTCCGGCACTGGTTTCAATGGTTCCGTCAGCTCCGACAATCGCCTCGTGACCGATTTTGTCCCAAATGGGGAACTTCACCGGTTTAATTCGAATGAGCGCTTCCCAGTCGAGGATTTTGTTGTCCACCGCCATGAGCGCTTCTTCGGCGCAGGAATAGTAGGGAATCTTGTCTTTCGTCTCCGGTTTGGTGGAACCGGGGCGTTTGGCATGAGGTTTGATGCGGGTAAGAAAATTTATACCCAACACCATGTCCTGCGAGGGGAACACTATCGTCTTGCCATTGGCGGGGTTAAGGAGATTTCGTACGGAAAGCATCAATGTCCAGCACTCCATTTGCGCCGCGTGGGTAAGGGGAACATGAACTGCCATCTGGTCGCCGTCAAAGTCCGCATTAAAGGCATGGCAGACCAGCGGATGCAGCTTGATCGCCTTGCCTTCCACCAGCACCGGCTCAAAGGCCTGAATACCCAGGCGGTGCAATGTAGGCGCACGGTTCAGCAACACCGGATGTTCCTTTACTACCTCGTCGAGAATCGCGTACACTTCCGCGCTTTCTTCTTCGACAAGCATTTTTGCTTTTTTTATGTTGTAGACAATATCCTTGTCAACTAGTTTCTTCATGATAAAGGGTTTGAACAATTCCATCGCCATTTTGGTGGGAAGCCCGCACTGCCACATTTTCAGATCCGGCCCGACGGTGATAACCGAGCGTCCCGAATAGTCAACGCGCTTGCCCAGGAGGTTCTGGCGAAAACGCCCCTGCTTGCCCTTGAGCATATCGCTGATCGACTTGAGCGGCCTGTTGGACGAGCCTTTTACCACTTTCTTCTTCTTGGAATTGTCAAAGAGGGCGTCTACCGCTTCCTGCAGCATGCGTTTTTCGTTGCGGATGATGATGTCGGGCGCGTTAAGCCCCTGCAGCCGTTTGAGGCGGTTGTTCCGGTTGATTACCCGGCGGTACAGATCATTCAGGTCGCTGGTGGCAAAGCGCCCGCCGTCCAACTGTACCATGGGGCGAAGTTCCGGCGGTATTACGGGAATCACGTCAAGGATCATCCATTCCGGTTTATTTTTGGAGTTGCGGAAATTTTCGACGATTTCGATACGCTTCAACAGACGCCGGTCACACTTTTCCTTTTTCTCGTTCATCTTTTCCCGCAGTTCGGCGGCCATCTTGTCCAGGTTGAGGTTTTCCAGCAGAGTGCGGATCGCCTCTGCGCCCATATTGGCGGTAAAGCCGCCCCCGTATCGTTCCTGTTCCTCGGCGTATTCGTCCTCGGTAAGCATCTGCCCCCGTTTAAGCTCGGTGTCGGCGGGATCAATAACAACATATTTTTCATAGTACAGCACCGAGCGCAATGCCGTCATGGTCATATCAAGGAGCAGTCCCATGCGGCTGGGAACGGAGCGGTAATACCAGATATGCGAAACCGGGGCGGCAAGTTCAATATGCCCCATGCGCTCGCGGCGTACCTTGAAGTGAGTCACCTCAACGCCGCAGCGGTCGCAGATAACTCCCTTGTAGCGGATTGATTTGAATTTGCCGCAGTAACATTCCCATTCCTTGGTCGTCCCGAAGATCCTCTCGCAGAACAGGCCGTCTTTTTCGGGGCGAAGGGTGCGGTAATTTATCGTTTCCGGTTTTTTCACTTCACCGTATGACCAGTTCCTGATCATCTCCGGAGAAGCCAGACGAATCATTATCGAATCAAAATCCTGTATGTCCCGCATTCTAACCTCTACTCCGTGCGGGCGCATTTGCCAACTTTGTTGGCGCCCGCACAATAAAATCGAACATGAAACACCGTTTCATGATTTCTCCTCAAATCCATGCTAGAAATTGCTTCCTGATTTTGCAATCAGTTCTTCATCCTTTTCGGTAAGGGGTATCTGCTTGTTCTTGTTATCAAAAATCGACAGGTCAAGGGCAAGTCCCCTCAATTCCTGCACCAAAACGTTAAACGATTCAGGAATACCGGCGGTAGTGGAAGCCTCGCCTTTTACCGTGGCCTCGTAAATTTTGGAACGACCGGTCATGTCGTCCGACTTGATCGTCAAAAGCTCCTGCAGGGTATGCGCCGCGCCGTATGCTTCAAGCGCCCAGACTTCCATCTCGCCCAGACGCTGACCGCCAAACTGGGCCTTGCCGCCCAGAGGCTGCTGGGTTACCAGCGAATAGGGGCCGGTGGAACGGGCGTGCATCTTGTCGTCTACCAGATGATGCAGTTTGAGAAAGTAAATAATCCCGCAGAAGATTGGGTTAACGAAATTCTCACCGGTTTTGCCGTCGCGGAGCATAGTCTTGCTCGTAACGGGCAGACCGGCCTCTTTCAGTTTTTCCTCAATCTGGCCGGTGGTGGGGGACTGGAATATCGGCGCAGAATACCACTCGCCCAGGGTAGAACCCGCCCAGCCCAGCTCGGTTTCCAAAAGCTGGCCGATGTTCATACGGGAAGGAACGCCCAACGGCGTAAGGCAGAGATCAAGCGGGGTGCCGTCTTCCATGTAGGGCATATCTTCTTCGGGAAGAATCCTCGCCACAACGCCCTTGTTGCCGTGCCGCCCTGCCATCTTGTCGCCTTCGCGCAGTTTGCGCTTGGTGGCGACCAGCACCTTGACCACCTCGTCAACACCGGGGCTGAGGTCGTCGCCTTCGGTGCGTTTAAGCCGCTGTATGTCGATAACGGTTCCCTCTACGCCGTGCGGTACCTTGAGGGAAGAGTCCCGTACTTCCTTGGCCTTTTCGCCAAAGATCGAGTTCAACAGTTTGAATTCCGGCGTGGTTTCCGTCTCGCTCTTGGGCGTTACCTTTCCCACCAGAATGTCGCCGGAACGAACTTTCGCCCCGATGCAGATAATGCCCTCCCTGTCCAGATTGTCCAGACTCTTCTCGGAGGTATTGGGAATTTCATTGGTTATCTTTTCCGGCCCCAGCTTGGTCTCGCGTACCTCGGTGGCAAATTCTTTTATATGGATCGAGGTAAACATATCCTCTTTTACCACCCGCTGGGAGATAAGGATCGAATCTTCGTAGTTATAGCCGTTCCAGGGCATGAAACCTACGAGGATATTCCTGCCAAGGGCAAGCTCCCCATACTGGGTTGCCGGGCCGTCGGCGATGACCTGCCCGGCGGCTACCTTCTCGCCCACTTTAACGATGGGACGCTGGTTGTAACAGGTGTCCTGGTTGGTGCGTTGGAACTTTACCAGCCGGTACAGATCGTTGCCGTTTTCGTCGGATGTCACCTGGGAGGACAGCCGTGCCGCATTCGACCTTTCAGGTTTAATGATAATCTCCTGCGAAGTGACGCGAACCACCGTCCCTGCCCTGCATGCCTTGGCAAGCACACCGGAGTCGTAGGCGCATTTTCCTTCCATGCCGGTACCAACCCTCGGCGCCTCGGGAAACACCAGCGGAACCGCCTGGCGCTGCATATTGGAACCCATTAGGGCGCGGTTAGCATCGTCATGCTCAAGGAAGGGAATCAGGGAAGCCGAAACCGAGATGATCTGCTTTGGCGAAACGTCCATGTACTGAATATCCTCCGGCGCACGGGTGGCATAATCGCCCTGCTTGCGGCAGGAAATTTGATCATCCTCAAAGGAATTGTTGTTTCTCAGCCGCGCCGAAGCCTGGGCGATAAAGTAGCGATCCTCGTCCATTGCAGAAAGATATTCTATGTCTTTGGTCGCAATGCCCTTGTGAACCTTGCGGTAGGGAGTTTCAAGAAAACCGTATTCATTGACGCGGGTATAGTTGGCGAGTGACACGATAAGTCCGATATTCGGACCTTCGGGCGTTTCTATGGGGCACATCCTGCCGTAATGGGTGTAATGTACATCGCGGACCTCAAAGCCGGCGCGGTCGCGGGAAAGGCCGCCGGGACCAAGAGCGTTCAGCCTCCGTTTGTGAGTCAGTTCAGCGAGGGGGTTTACCTGATCCATGAACTGCGAAAGCTGGCTTGAGCCGTAAAATTCCTTGACGGCAGCAACAATCGGCTTGATGGAAACCAGTTCCTGCGGCTTGATTGTATCGGTCTCTTTAAGGCTCATCCGTTCCTTGGCGATGCGTTCCATACGGCTAAACGCGGTCTTCATGACATTGGCCATCAACTCACCGACAGAACGTACCCGCCGGTTGCCAAGATGATCAATATCGTCGTAGTTTTCATCGCCTGTATAAACCTTAATGAGAAATTTCATTGTAGCGACAATGTCCTGCCTGGTCAGAGTCAAATCCTCAAGGGGAGGATTAAAGTTGAATTTTTTATTGAGTTTGTAACGTCCTACCTTGCCCAGATCGTAGCGCCGGCTGGTAAAGAACATTCCCATTAGTTCCTTGTCCGCAGCGTCAACGGAGATCGTCTCTCCCTGCATCAGCACCGCAAATACCGCCATGAGGGCTTCTTCCCTCGACGGCTCGTCCCTGCCGGTACCTTCCTTGGTGTATTTGAACTCTTCCCGCTCGAAACATTTAAGCAGCATATTGGAATCCAGCGAGCGGTTTACCGATTTATCATCCGAGGGGTCTTTGAGATCCTTAAACTTGATAAGCTCGACAGCTTTAATCCCGTTTGAAAGTATCGCGTCGACATCGTGGGGATGGAGCTTTTCTCCGGCCTTGTACAGCTTCTTCATTCCCTCATGGCCGTCAGACCTGGCGCTTTTCGAGGCGGCATTTTCATCCTTTACCCACACGGCGGCTGCAAGCATCCGGCCGGAAATTTTTTCCCTGGTTTCGCGGTCGTCTCGTACCTTGATGGTCTCGGTTGAATAGAACGCTTTGATGATCTCTTCACGGCTGTCAAAACCCAGGGCACGAAGAAACAGCGTTCCAAGGATGCGTTTTTTCCGGTCGATTTTGGCATAAATAAGTTCTTTCTTTTGGTCGATTTCAAATTCCAGCCAGCTTCCCCGATAGGGAATAATGCGGGAGGAGTACATACCTTTTTCATGGCTGAAAATAACGCCGGGGGAGCGGTGTATCTGAGAGACAACCACCCGCTCGGCGCCGTTTATGATGAAGGTTCCCCGTTCGGTCATAATCGGGATGTCGCCCATGTAAATATCTTTTTGACGTATCTCTCCGGTCTGCGTGAAAATCAAATTGACTCTTGCCTTGAGGGGTATCGCGTAGGTAATGCCTTTCTGTTTGCAGTCCAGCTCGGAGAATTTCAGACTGTCTTCGTCCAGGGAGTAATAATCGTAGGTCAGCTTCATGTCTCCATTGGGGCTTTCAATCGGGAACGTTGACTGGAAAACCTCTTCCAGCCCCTGCATGGCGATCTTTTCCTTATTCCGTATCTTTTCCCTTTGCAGAAATCGTTCGTACGAACTCAGCTGAATATCAATAAGATCCGGCAGTTCCATGACATCCTGAATGTCTTTCCCGATATATGTCCGCTTACCGTTCGATCGTTCTTTCGTCATCAGTTACCCCTTACTCGCCAATTAAAAACCCCGTTTGGGTTTTTAATTGGCTTTGCAGTTTCTCGTTCTTAATGAACGAGAAACTGCTTTATTTGGATGTAGCAAATGCAAAACTGAAGTTTTGCATTTGCGTCGCTGTTTTTTTCTATATAAACCAAGTCTGCAAATACCATTTTGCGGCGTTTACAGAATTACTCGATCTCAACAGTGCCGCCGGCTGCGGTGATGGCGTCCTTGATCTTTGCGGCTTCTTCCTTGGAAACATTTTCCTTGAGGGGCTTGGGCGCACCTTCAACCAGGTCTTTGGCTTCCTTAAGACCGAGATTGGTAACGGTACGCACTTCTTTGATGACCGCAATTTTCTTGGATTCATCGAAAGCCTTGAGGATAACATTAAACTCGGTTTTTTCTTCCGCTGCCGCCGCAGGCGCCGCGCCCGCTGCAGGACCGGCCGCTATTGCCACAGGGGCCGCCGCCGAAACGCCGAATTTCTCCTCCATCATTTTGACCAGTTCGGAAACCTCCAGAACAGTCATTGAAGCAATTGCTTCCAGAATTTCTTCTTTTGTGGCTGCCATTATCTTCTCCTTAAAACATGTTACGCGCCTCATACGAAGTGCGCTTGCCTGACCACTGTTTCAAACAAGGTGTTCAGGGTTATTCCAGGCCGACAGGATAAGGCAGCGGCGAACAAAAGTTCGTCGAAGCCTGACGGCCTTTTTTACGTTATGCGCCGCCCGCTTTTTGATCGGCGACCGCCTTGATAGTCCGCACCAGCCGGGACGGAATATCGTTGAGGGCAGCGGCAAGATTCCTTGCCGGGCCGTTCATTACCGACATGAGCATGGAAATAAGCTCCAGCCTGCCGGGCAGTTTGGAATACGCCTCAGTCCTGGCACTGTCGTACAGCGTCCCTCCGACGAGGGCACCTTTTACTTTCAGAGCCGGTGTCTCTCTGGCAAAATCAAAAAGTATCTTTGCCACTTCGCTTGAATCCTTCGGTGTAATCGCTACTGCCGTCGGGCCAACTAGATAGGACGATACCTCCGCCGGTGCGGAAAGCTGCTCAAATGCAAGCCGGGCAAAGTTGTTTTTTACCACCTTGTACTCAACCTCTTTGGCGCGGAGGTTCTTGCGCAGGGAGGTGATCTGCTCAACGGTAAGGCCGCGGTAATCGGTAAAGATAAAATCTTCCGCTACGCCCAGAGATTCTTTTAATGCACCGATGGCCTTGGTTTTGCTTTCCTGTATTTTTTTCGCTACAATAGCCATTGTTAGCTCCTTCCAATTAATTCGTGGAGTTTGCAAAGCAAACTCCAATGTGAAAACCGCAGGTTTTCACACTTATTCCTGGTCTGTTATGGAAACCCACACGCCGGGCCCCATTGTCGAGGCTACAGAGACCGTCTTGATAAACTCTCCCTTGGCATCTGCCGGACGTTTCCGTTTAATCTCGGCGACAACTACTCTGACATTCTCGGTAAGCAGCTTCGGCTCCATGGAAACCTTGCCCACCGCAAGGTGAACCACGCCGGTCTTGTCGGCGCGGAACTCGGTGCGGCCCTTTTTCAGCTCTGCCAGGGTGCCTTTCAGATCGAAGGTTACCGTGCCTGTCTTGGGGTTGGGCATCAGCCCCTTGCGTCCCAGCACCATGCCGAGCTTGCCGACATCCTTCATCATGTCGGGGGTCGCAACAGCAACGTCAAAATCGGTCCAGCCGCCCTTTACCTTTTCGATAAGGTCGTCTGCTCCGACAAATGTCGCGCCGGCATCCTGGGCTTCCTTTTCCTTTTCCGGCTTGCAGAACACGAGAATTTTTTTCTCGCCCCGGAACTGATTGGGTAGCACTACGGTGTCGCGCACGGATTGGCTTTTTTTCAGATTCAGCTTGACCGACAAATCAACCGTTTCGTCGAATTTGGCAAACGCCATTGATTTAACCAGAGTCAGCCCCTCGTCAAGGCTGTAGGTAACGGCAGGGTCGTATTTTTTTGCGGTTTCCCGGTATTTTTTTCCGCGCTTCATTGCTCCACCTCCACGCCCATCGACCGCGCCGTACCGGCGATGATCTTCGCGGCGGCATCAAGATCGTTGGCAGAAAGGTCGGCCATCTTTTGTTTGGCGATTTCTTCGACCTGTGCGCGTTTGATTTTGCCAACCTTGGTTTTGTGGGACTCCGCCGAGCCCTTTTCCAGGCCGATTGCCTTTTTAATCAGGACAGCCGCCGGCGGCGTCTTGAGAATAAAGCTGAAGGACTTGTCCCCATAGACGGTGATAACCACCGGAATGGTCAGCCCCGGCTCCATGCTTTTTGTCCGATCGTTGAACTGCTGGACAAACTGCGGCGCGCTGACCCCATGGGGACCCAAAGCAGGTCCGACAGGCGGAGCCGGCGTTGCCTTTCCCGCCGGGCATTGCAGCTTGATGTAAGCTGTTACCTTTTTCTTTGCCATGTAATACTCCTTAATGGTGTGCCAGTTGGCAACTGGCTAACGCCGGCCGTATAATTTCGAATATGCGGTCAGGCTCCCATTGCTATAGTTTCTCCACCTGGAGAAGATCTACTTCCACAGGTGTGCTTCTGCCAAAAATTCCTACCATTACTTTAAGCTTGTTCTTTTCATGGTTCACTTCGTCGATGGTTCCGGTAAACGACTCAAACGGCCCGTCGATGATCTTGACCTGTTCGCCCTGTGAAAAACTCTGGCGGGTACGGACAGGACGCTCCCCTTTTATTTCACCGGTCTTTTGCAAGATGGCACGGGCTTCATCGCCGGAAAGCGGCTGCGGCTTGCGGCCGGCGGGGGTTCCCACAAAGCCGGTAACACCCTGAATTTTCTTTATTCGGGAACATGGTTCTTTCCAGCCCATGTCGGCATCGGGAAGATCCATTTCTACGAGAATATATCCGGGGAGAAATTTTTTGGTTAAGGTGCGTTTTTTACCGTCCTTTACTTCAACAACTTCTTCACTGGGAATTTTCACGTCGCGAACGACATCCTTTTCAAGTTCGCCGTTCTCAATCATCATGCGGATAGTTTTCTCAATTTTGTTCTCATAGCCAGAATAGATATGAAGAACATACCAGCCTGTTGCCATCTTTTCCCTTTGCTGCCTCAGGAACTGTGCCTTGAGGAGCGCCCCCTTAGAATATTGCCCTTATGCCAAAAAGCAGGAGAACGTCTATCAGACCCAAAACCGCCGCCACAATAACAGTGGAAATGATCACAACTTTTACCGAACTAATAACATCTTCCCTGCTCGGCCATATTACCTTCCGCAGTTCAGCGTATGATTCTTTGACAAACTGAATTAATTTCCCCATGCTTTTTCCTCTTTTTCGGCGGCGTCCAAGCCGCTTTCAGGCGCAGTAGGCTTCGAACCCACGACCTGCGGTTTTGGAGACCGCCGCTCTACCAACTGAGCTATACGCCTTATTTTATTTTTGTCTCTTTGTGGAGCGTATGCTTCCGGTCAAAGGGACAATATTTTTTAAACTCCAGTTTTTCCTGGGTATTCCGGCGGTTTTTACTGGTAGTATAATTGCGCCGTTTACACTCGCTGCACTGCAGGGCTATCAGTTCAACCACTTGCTTTTTGCTTGCCATACATTAACCTCTCTCGTCTATCAAATACAGGAACTAACATCCCTTTTCTTTATGGCTTAAGTTTTGCAAAGCAAAATCCAAGACCAAAACGCTTCGCCCAATAAAGGCATGGATTTTTGCAACGCAAAAATCCAAGACGAAAACTTCGCAGAAGTTTTCGT
>Ga0082212_10005173_pt1 | contig 17873 bp, 12 predicted proteins | sample TergutNt197P3_FD_71548 | JGI IMG/M metagenome (GOLD analysis project Ga0082212, IMG submission 71548) | Neocapritermes taracua P3 segment gut microbial communities from Petit-Saut dam, French Guiana - Nt197 P3 | ecosystem: Host-associated > Arthropoda: Insects > Digestive system > Gut ...
ACTGGATTGCTTCGTTCCTCGCAATGACGAGCGACTCAAAACGTCATTTCCGGCTGTTTGATGGCACATCATACCCATTCGCAATGACGGATGGGCGGGAACGTCATTGGTAGGTGGTTATTGAGCATAGTCGAAATAAACGAACCAATCCAGCACATTGATTATCACCGAATTGCAAAATAACGTCCTTCTTCATGAGCAGTATTCTGCAAATGAAATTCCGCCTTGCTTGAAATAGAGTCGTTTTTATCCGGATTCTTCGAAAATTTAACGATAACAACACTATCGTTTACATGATTGCCATCCTGTGAAAATGTAAACTGAACAAATGAACTTAACAGAAAAACGGTCAAAATTTAACCACCGAATATTGCATTTATTGTTTGACTTTTATTTCTTTGACTTTTGTAGGCGTTTTGGCCCCGTTTTCAAAATATTCTATGATGCAATCATCCGTGAATGTCACTGTTAAATCAGCGCTTTTACCGCTTTCATATACGGTAAATGTATTACTTCTCGTTTTAATATCATAGATGGTATATATCCAGTTCTCTACAGAAGATGGATAAAATCCTCCCCATGCATAATGGGGATCCTCCCTTTTTGTTTTGATGACAATTTTCAAACCTGCACCGGCAGGTACTTCGGCATTTAACGCATATTCTATCGGCTGCCCCGGCCGTCCGCCACCCACCGCTGTAGCTTCCACAAATTTTTCAGCCAAAATATTCGGTAAATTATATTTTCCTTTCACGGGATAGGTAATATCACCCTGCAATCCCTCGGTATTCGGCTGCTGTCTTTCGATAGTCACATCCGGCGACACATTAATCTCCTTTACTTTTGTAGGCGTCGTCGCTCCGTTTTCATAATATTCTATGATGCAGTCCTCCACGAAAGTCAATGTCAGATGAGCGCTTTTCCCGCTTTCATATACGGTAAATGTATTACTTCTCGTTATAATATCATAGCTGGTAAATATCCAGTTCTCTACAGAAGATGGATAAAAGCCTCCCCATACATGGCGGGGGTCCTCATTTTTTGTTATGATTACAACTTTCAACCCGGCCCCCGCAGGCGCTTCGGCAAACAACGAATATTCTACCGGCTGACCGCTGCCGCCACCTACTACGGTAGTTTCTATGGAACCGTCATCATTTCTCGTATATTCTACCTCCCGACTGTCGGCGTCCACCGGAGCAGCTTCGACAAAACTGTCATCCAAAATATTCAGCAAATAATATTTCCCGTATTTGGGATAAGTAATTACACCTTGCAATCCTTCGGTATTCGGTTGCAGTCTTTCGATAGTTACATCCGACATCACTTTTATTTCTTTGACTTTTGTCGGCGTCGTCGCTCCGTTTTCATAATATTCTATGATGCAATCCTCAATGAATGTGACTGTTAGATTAGCATTTTTTCCGCTTTCATATACAGTAAATGTATTACTTCTCGTTAAAGTATCATACCCTGAATATATCCAGTTCTCAATGGTTGATGGGTAAAATCCTCCCCATACATGGCAGGGTTCCTCGCTTTTTGTTATGACAACTATTTTCAAACCCGCACCGGCAGGTACTTCTGCATTTAACGCATATTCTACCGGCTGTCCGCTGCCGCCACCCACGACGGTAGTTTCTATGAAACCGTCTTCATTTCTCGTATATTCTACCTCCCGACTGTCAGCGTCCACCGGAGCAGCTTCTACAAAACTGTCATCCAAAATATTCAGCAAATAATATTTTCCGTACTTGGGATAAACAATCTCACCCTGTAACTCCGCTGTTTTTTCGCCTTTTTCGCCTTTTAGCTCTTCTGTATTTTCGCCTTCCTGCAGAATTTCGGATTTCAGAATTACTTCTAAGGATTCCTTTTGATCGGTTTCGAGTTTATCGTTACAACTCATCATTGTGCCCAGCGCAACCATGCCAAGCAACATGAAAAAATACAAGTTTCTCATATTCTTAAAATTTTTAAATAAACATATTAAAATTCGCTTAAAATGGTCATATACTTTTTTTCATCTAATTGATTATCGCGAATGTCCGTAATGATTTGCCTGCAAAGATCAACCATTTTTTGAACATTCTCATCAAGTGGATTGCGAATCCATAAAGACCACACCTCATAATCAATTACGACACGAAATGATACAGAATAACCGTCAAATGCAAGCTTGTCTGAAAAACTTTTCACCCTAAAATTAACGATGAGCGAAACCATTTTTTCGTATAACCGCTCCGCAAACTGATTGCTGACGGGTATTAACAGGGAATCAGCCTTGTAAAGATCAAGACTCTCCACTTTTTGCTTTTCGCGTGCAGCCTCGTTATGCTCGCGTATCAGTTGCCGCACTTCGGCAGATTGAAAAGAATCGGTCAAGCCAATAGTAGGGTACCTGTTAAATAATTCTCTATTAACCTCTTTAAAATTCGAAATAGATTTAACTTCAAGCGTCCATGTATTCAATGAACCCTTTACGATACGAAAACTGGAAGGCGCTTCAAAACTTGAGTTGATGAAAAATTCAACCGGAGCATTATAATCTCCCAAAAGCAATTTTTCAATATCCCCTTTACTTTTGAGATTATAAAAATCTGATTCCCCAAACGTATTGGATTCAACTCTTTTTAAAAAATCCGGCGAAAATGCATTCCGGATAGGAACTCCTTCTTCATGAGCAGTATTCTGCAAATGAGATTCCGCCTTGCTTGAAATAGAGTCGTTTTTATGCGGATTCTTCGAAAATTTAACGATAACAACACTATCATTTACATGATTGCCATCTTGCGAAAATGTAAACTGAACAAATGAACTTAATAGAAAAACGGTCAGAACTATTCTTTCATAATTTTTCATGATGATAACAAGATTTCATCATCAATATTGACTAAAATGTACTATCTTTAAGAAATATGTTATTCTTGTAGAACTGTATTATAACCATAAAAAGTAATTTCTCCACAGGAAAAATAGTTCGTGTTTGGATTCACCGGATGCAGGGCAATCTGACGGACAAAAATCCTGACATACCGTACAGGCCCTGCATCAATAGGAACTAAACACTCATGACCGCTTTGAGATAATGCAGCAGAAATATCTTGCATGGCTTCATTATCAAACGCCCCTTCTTTATCAAGCGGGCACGGAACGCTGTGATAGCCCAAATACTGCCAGTCGTCCTTAAATGTCCGGGCTGGTAACTCGCTCAAAGATACTCTATCTTCACCATTCACTCCCTTAAAAATATGTCCATCAGCAACACTTAACGAGTCTAAATAGTAATTCGGATTGTCCTTAAGGTGCGAAAAATCGATTTTATCAATTCCCCATGCTTCGAATTCAGTTATGTTTGCCTGACTATACAAGGAATTTACATGATAAGGGTGCATGACAATACGGCTGAGATTAACTATCTGTTGCATATCAATCGTAATTGATAATCCACTTTCACCTGACATGGTCAACCAACCATGAACGGGAGTATTTACTATATCGTCCCATAGCGCCGAAAAATCACGACCGATAAAATTCGAAATATTGTCATATGGCATGTTCATGCGAAAATCTGCATACGGTTTCGGTACCTGCATTTCAAAGACAGGAATATCATCGCCTTGTAGTACCTCTGGAATCTCGTCTTGCTGTTCACCGGCGAACTCGGTTTCCAGCACGATGTCGGTCGTGCTCACATCTTTGCCCTGATCGGTTCCTGCTATGAGTTCTTCGTCCGGATCAGATCCGAGCATGTCTTCGCCATTACAGCCCGCTATTGTGCCCAGTATAATCATGCCAAGTAGCATGATAAAAAAATATAATTTTATTTTCATGGCAAAAATTATTTATTGATTATTAATTGTTTACTTTCCAACTGATTCCCAGAAGAGGCCTTAACGATATATGTACCCTTTCCCAATTCGCCAACTGATACCAGAACGTTGTACGTTCCCGCCTTCTGGTTTTGAAACTGCATAATCGATTTTAGCCTCTGACCTGACATGTTGTATAATTCAAAAGATATCGGAGCATCCACGTTAAGAGAATAATTAATTGTTACAGAACCATTTGCCGGATTTGGAAATAGAGAAAAAGACAAGTTTTTATTGACTTCGCTATTATCAATAACAACTGTTCTTTGGCTATTCAAAGCACTTTCCAATTTATCCAGTCTTGCAGATAATTCGTTTACCTGTTCCTGCAATTTGTTGTTTTGATCGCTTAGTTCCTGAACAGCTTTCACTAATGGCACTACAAATTCGGCATACCTAAGCCCGTAGGCGGTATTGTCGTTTGTCGGCACATCTACGCCACTGAAATCATAGCCGACGCTCTGTGCGGCTTTTTCTACATCCTGCGCAATAAAGCCGGAATAAACCTGCTTTTCCTTTTTCGCTCTCGATTCTGCAATAAATTTCTTAATTTCGGGTGAAAGTGAATCATTTATGGAATCCTTAATTCGGTTGATTTCGGGATCATCTGATTTTTGGATTTCATCAAGTGCTTCCAAGTTAAGGCTATACGTAACCGGTATTAACAAGTTTACAAAATCAAGTCCCGGCACTTCCGACCGTATGTTTTTCTTTATTCTGCCATCAGAAACAATTGTCACATTATTATAACCAATGATACTAGTAACGTAGGTATTACCTATTACAACCTGATTGCTTGCAGTAGTTATTGCATTATAACCGATAGCTGTAGCATTACTATTACCTGTACCGGAAGAACCTGCGTTAGAACCAACTGCGGTATTAGAATTACCCGTAACGTTGAACGCAAGCGCGTAAGCGCCGTTTGCGGTATTATTGGATCCCCCCGTATTAGTTGAAAGCGCCTCATAACCTGTTCCAGTATTATCAAAACCAGACGTATTGGCATAAAGCGATCTTGCTCCAAACGCGGAATTGCTAGTACCAATCGTAATACTATAAAGCGCATTATTGCCAAAATAAGTATTAGACTGCGAAAACATTACCACTGGGAATAAAATAAATAACGCCAGTGAACTAAATCTTTTTACAAGTAAACATAAATTTTTCATATTCTTTGAATTTAAATTAAACATACTATAAAGACGACTAACATCGAAAAAAAATACATCGGAACGAAAAAATAATCGTTATTGTTCGGATTAGCCAAATGTACCCCCGGAACGAAAATAATCTCACTCTTTTCGTTTTTTGCGTATTTTGGCGATACTGCCCCCCCCTAATCTTGTAACATTCACATATTCAATATATTTCAACACTTCATTTTTCGCGCGGATAATTTTCGGGCCGACCGAACCGGGCGGTATGCCTAATTTTTCGGAGATTTCATCGTAACTCAACCCGTCATACAACACCATTTCCAATATTTGCCTGTGGTGTTTAGGTAGAAGCGCCATCACCTTTTCCATACTGTCCGCATGTTCCTTTTCTATCAGGATGGATTCCGGATTGTCGCTGTCAGGAATCTGCGATTCACCTCTGTTTTCGGATATGCTTTGGGCATAATCCAAGCGTACCCTGTTGAACTTCCAATAATCTAAAATGGCATTATTCAGGCTTTTGTTCAAATATGGCTCCCATGATACCACCATTTTACGCTTGCGATTTTCCCATAGTTTCACAAAGAGATCCTGCACAATATCTTTTGCAGTTTCCATGCAACCTGTTTTTCGCGCTGCCAAAAGCCGTAATTGATGAATATATTTATCATATACCCACTGAAACGCAATATCGGCTTTCTCAATGCCATTCATCAGGTCTTTAGCTGCTATATCGTCATTGTAAATCATTTTTGCGATTCCCGCCGGATATCATTCGCGCGTCCATGACAAAAAAGGTTTTATCAAAAACCGGTCTCCCATTCCAATGTTGCATATCCAGACTTCGTCGCCCCGTTCTAATGGGGCGGCAACAGGTTCCATTAACGTTATTTTTTCGTTATTATATTGCTGAAAAAGAGCCAGCGGGCGAAAGCCGTTATCAAGAATTGTGGCGCCGGCATAGTGTTGATGAAACGGCAGCGTCGTATGGGTCGTAACCACATTTCCCTCGACTTCGTCCACCCGAAAACGTCCGATCAGCAGGTCATCCTTCACTTTGGCATCCATTTTCTTATCTGTAATACCCGCTAATGACAGGGGATGCACCGTTGTTCTCAGCGCATTTGTGAAATGCGCAATACATCCAGAAAAGTCCTTTGCAGGAATCGCTTCGGAATCATCCAGCACAACCTGAAACGTCCGATCCGGAATGTCAATGGCGACTACTTCACCTTTGACCGGCGTGGCAGTGAATTTCCTGTTTTGACAGTGAAGGAACGAACCGCAACTGAAAAATACGCGAGCCAACTTGCCCGATTTGTCGAAGGTTGCCACCACGCTGACTGCATCCGTCTGTAGCCCGTAACGGTTCAGTTTTTTCATTGATGCGGAAGGGTCATATAGGATTATATCCGTATAATCGCCCCGTTTTACCGCGACGACATGTCCGGCACCCTGATCGGGTTTGGTTATTTGCGCATCCGTGAGGATATGATTTTCGCCTTTGAAGGGTTCCAGTACGCTTACAAACGTGCTTTTTAAAGGTGCGCCCCCGTCGGAACTACGCGAACAAATCATATATTTGAGCACGTTGTCCTTGGCCCTTGGCTTATCGTAGGCATCGGCAATATGGATTTCCTGCCCTTCGGCGGATAACGGAAAAATCCGTAATCGCGCGTCTTCGTCGTTCACATGGCGGTATTCCACCAGGCCGTTTCCGCTTTTCAACTGCCTTACATTAAATAAATTTTGAAAGCCGGAACCTTCATAAGCGCCATATCCGATTTCCGGCCCTTCACGCTGAAGCTTTTCGTTGTCATACAAATAGCCATACGGTACGGTCGGTCCGGCATACGTGCCCGGCATGACGTCGCTCCATTCGTCGACAGCGTACGACGTTTTTCCCGGCGGGCCGTGCAGGGAATAATCATGCCGCGTGCCGCCACAAACATTGAAAAAATCGACAAGATAGCTTTGTCCGTCTTCCACGTCTACCATGATGACGTTCCGTCTGTATTCCGTCGTATTCGTATAGGCAGGGTACGACGCATCCATCGTACGGGCAAAGCCTCCGTCGGTAAAGTCATGCAACGCGCCGGGCAGTTGTTGCTGCTGCCGTTTCCGGTCGACAACCACCGTATTGTGCGAGACCGTATTGGACGACCAGGTGTATCTGCCCGCAACGAAAGCGTTCGCCGCATCGGGATAGCCCAAGTCGGGCATCATCTTCTGCCCGCCGGCAAAAAGTTCGATGTTCAGGTAATCCCAATGATAGTGTGCGTAATGCGTGTTGTACGAAAATGCAACGGCTGTCGCGTCCGACCGGTTGTTCAGAATGCCAAATCCGTAACCCGCAAAAAGACGCGATGGCTGAACGTCGACGGCACGATTGTTTTCAGGCGCCTCGGAAGCGGGAAGCGGTCGGCGAAAGAGGGACTGAAATGAATTAAAACTTTTTTCTTCCGGCAAATTGAGCCACGACAAATAACGCGGATCGTGAAATGTATCGTAAGCCGGATGATAGATAGCGGATGTTTGGGCGATTAATCCTCCCAGTACGCTTCCCGAATCTCCAAAATCGGGCGTATACCTGCCGATGGCAACCATATTAAGAAAACCGTCTAATATCTGCTTGAACCGAAAGCCCGTAAACAGTTCTTTTGCGTTTCCCGACAGTTTATCGGCAATCACCATAAACCTGCCGAGCCAGCCGACATTGTAAGCCGGTGATTCCAACGGGATACCATCCCGAAATATTTGATTGTAAACCGTATATTCCAGTCCATTTTTATACCCCTGATACATGCCGTTCCTGTACGCATGGGGAGCCGGCTCGTGAAGCATTTTGTCAACTGCTTGCTCCATACCGGCGTGCTGACGTGCCAGATGCAGGGAAAGCATGGCGCTCTGGTGCATTCCCGTATTGCCTAAGATTTTATCCTGCTCAAGGGCATCCAATCCGTCTTCCAAAAGATTGGCTTCAATAAACGCCCGCAGTTCGACGCCCGTCATTCCGGTTCGTTTTTGCAGCGACTGGTCAGCATCAATGGTTTGCCAAACCATATCGTAGGCTTCCGCAACCTGCTCAATCACCCCCGTTTCCTGGATATGATTCGTAATCTTGCCGGGGTAGCGTACACCCCGACTTTTCATCATCAAGCCATACCGCGACTGTTCCTCGTGATTCATCGAAGGATAGACCGTCGCCATGCAATATAGCATGTAAGCAGCCTGGGAGGCATACCGGTGCTCGCCGGTAAGCATGTACGCCTTCGACAAATCACCTATTCCGTTTATAACTTTAGCCCACGTCTGCTGATTGGCATAAGCGACAAACCAGTAGCGTTCGCCATCAGGCGCCGTCCAGCCAAATCCATCGTCCGTGTAGGACGTGTCCCAATCCTTTTGCTCCGTGAAACCGCTTTGGTAATAAGCGGCATAATCGTTCGACGGAAACACCTGCCCGTCAATGGGACACTTCACTTGAAAGGGATGTTTCAAATCGACTGTCCAGGCTGACCTGCCGCCAACGTTGAACACGGAATCCCCATGTACGGGACATCCCTTGGCCGACAACTCGAAAGCGCGGGGAACGCGGGCATCCGTCATCAAAACGGCCAGTTCGTCGTCGGTAAGCGCTGCCATGACATCGGCTGCCTGAACAATTTTCTCTTTCATCAATCGCGCCGCGGGGTACTGCCTGATATTTTCATGCGCCAGCAAAACAAGACTGTCGGTAAAAATCATGCGCTCCGTTTTCAGCGGAAACTGCGCTTTTCTTTCAGGCGCCTGCCGAAATGGAGGGATAACAAGATCGGCATTTTGTGCACAAAGGATTTGATATTTTTCGCCGGAAAGAACGGAACTGGCCAATATCAGACACAATAAAAGTTTTTTCATGAGTTTCTGTTACATTAAAGTGTCAAATCGAAAAAGTCATATTTTTCATTTTGGGAATCGCCTACTTTCAGGTATCTCCTGCTGATAACCGGCTGATTACTACCTTCGGGATAGTATTCGGCGATTAACAGATACCCGCCTTTTTCCACGGGTAACGTTAGCTTGCACGGGAGGTATTTTTTGACGAACGGATCGATACGGATGGATGTATCGTGCTGCACAGCCGTGTTTCCCCTGCCGTCGATGAGTTTAAGGATAACCTTGCCTGTTGCAGGGGTAATCAGATCGTTGACGCCCACCACATTAAAGAGCAGCTCGCTGCCCGGCTTGCAGGGAGCGTGATGTTTCATGTAGCGCTGGTCGGCCAAATTGACAAACACCGCCTGCGGTGCAAAACAGTGTCGGAACCATTTCAGCGTAGGCGACAGTTCCAGGTCACTGATATGGTTGATGAACCAGTCGCCTGTGTAACTGTAATTGTTCGACAGGTAGCAGAAGGCCAAAACACCGGCAAACGACCTTTCGGCACGTATCCATTCCGTTTCTAATTGCAGCCAGTAGGCCTGCATTTCGCGCCGCTGTTCGGGCGTGGCATTTTCTCCCAAAAAATAATTGTAATTATGAACCGATGCTTTTGCCGGACGTCCATCCCGCCATAACCAGACCCAGCCGTATTCGTTGACTAACTGCGGTACGCCGGCTTCCATAAATCTGCGGTAATCGTTCCAGTCGTCGAGGTATCCCAGGTTATAGGGTTTCGTTTCAAAAAACTCGGCCACCTTATCGGCGGCCATGGTGGCGATCGCGCGGTAAGGATGCGGTTCGTCCATTTCGTCATTGCTGCCCATTTCGCGTGCCGTCATGTAGCCGGCATCCCAAATACGGGTGGGGTCCAGTTTTTTCAGTTCGGGAATCAGTACATTCCCCATCCACGGATAATAGTTTTCGTTGAGGGCATCCCAAATGATGATGGAGGGATGATTGCCGTCGCTCCATATCCAGTTGGTGTACTCCTTTCGTATCTGTTCCTCCCATCCGTGGTGCTGCCAGTAGAACCATTCATTTTGCAGCATGATGCCGTATTCGTCGCACAGGTCGTACCAGAAATCGGGAAGGATGCCAACGCAAATGCGCATCGCGTTCCAGTGCATGGATTTGGGTATGTCTATCAGCATTTTTTTCACCCATTCCCTGTCCCATGCCAGATTGCCGCAGTCGGGGTCTTCAAAGAACCGCTGGAGGGTGATGTTGCCGCCCCTTAAAAAACACCGGCTGCCGTTCAGCCAAAAATAGCGGCTGCCTCCGGCAACAAAATCCCGCATCCCGAAGTTTACGGAATAGGTGTCCGACAGCAGGTTGCGTTCATAGATTTTCACTTCGCCCTCGTAGCGGAAAGGTGCATCGGGCGACCAGGCAACGGGCGATCTGACAGCTATCTCCGTTTCAAAATAAGTGTTGTCGTCCCTTTTTGAAATCCCCGTTATCGTTTGTGTAGTCACTGTTTTTCCGGTGTTCTTTTCCCTGATCGTAAATTCCATCCGGCAGGAATCTTCCTTCACGCCAAAATTGATCATTTGTGGCGGATAGGCATTTTTGACAAGTATTTTCGCGGTCACCTTTCTTTTCGCCAGCGACGGCAGGAACAACACCTTGTCTACCTTGAGCTTCCCCGTCGCCGAAAGAAAAACGTCATCCCATATTCCGGGTATGTAATGAACTTTTTCCTTGTCGGTACTGCCGGCTGTTTCGCTGGGAAGCCAGGCACGGTCGCCCACCTGTATCAGGATTTCATTTTCTTCGCCAAACCTGACGGCGCCGGTAATATTGACGTCAATAGGCGTGTAGCACTCCACCGAGCGACCCATGAACATCCCGTTTACATAGATCATGGTGACATACTGGCTTTTTTTGATGGTCAGATGTACTTGTTTGTCGCTCAGGTTTTTATCGATTTTGATTTTTCGCCTGTACCAGTTGTACATCGGGGTATAGTCCATTCCTTCCACAAAATTAAAGAGAAGCGCCATCTCGGGAAGTTCCGTCGGGTGCGGTTTCGGAAAGAACAGGTCATACTGCTCGATGCGGGGCCGGGCGAGGTGCACCAGTCCGGGCACCGGTATCCTGCGGGTGAATTTGGCAGGGGGAAAAGCTGTTTTCGTCTGTTCAAACTCCCATTCTCCATTCAGGTCGATGACCGTTCTTCCTTCCTGTGCAAAATTCAGCAAAGAAAAAAAACTGAAAATAAAAATCCATACTGTTTTCATAAGTTTTTTGTTTAAAGTGATACATGTCTGTCGTAATCATTGTCGGGGCAAACCTCAGTCGACAACGACTTTTTCCAAATTAATTTCCCGAACGTTGCGCGTCTCCGCTTTTTCAACCGAATAGGTGATGGCGGCGGGAGCGCTTCCGGTATAGATTCCGTTCATGAACGCGCAATGGGCAATTGGCGCCTGCACAAGAATCAGGGATTTTCCGTCGCCCATCAGGTTCTTCGCATAGATATTGTTGATTTTCCCCGGTATCGAAGCCTGCCCGTAACCGATACCGCCGACGAGCAGGCTATAGGGGCTTCCTCCGTAAGGCGGGGGTATATCCGGCCTGGCCTTTGTGATGATTCCGTTGATATACACGTGATGAATACTTGCGCTGTCGCTCGCCCGAATAGCAACACCGGTATAGTTGGTCTGGCAATTGGTGATAAAGACTTGTTCCGTATCATCCTCCGGCCCGTACCATTTGGTGGAAGTCACCTGGTAGGAATCGACGTCGCCGTTCGCATGAAAAAAAGGCGCCACGTCAAGGCTGGAGAGCGCGATTAAATCATCTCCGTTGATGCCGGTTATGTTATTGATACGAAAATACTTGCAGCCGTGTCGCAGGTTGATTCCGTCTTTGTTGAATACTTTTTTACGCTCGCCCGCCACCCATATCGTTTCGGGGTTGTGGAATCGAATGTCGGAAATCTCCACGTTCCGTGTTCTTTCAAAGCTGATCGCCCAGGCATGCGAATTTTCTATTTTGACGTTCGTCAGACTAAACCCGTCGACACACGCTATCTGAATCAGATTGTTACGCCAGTCTCCCTTTTGTTTCAGGCCTTCTTTGCCCGCATCGCTTCCATAGCTGACGCGTCCGCTTTCGGGCGACAGCATCAGCGTTCGGTAGGCGTCGCCCGTCGAACGGGGGTTGTCGGATCCCTTGAGCCGCACATCGCCGATTCCCGTGATATGAATTTGATGACTCCATGCCGGATTCGTTATGCCGATCCCTACATTGTCGCTCCTGAACATGTTATCTCTGCATGAATCCGACAACTGTATCACACAGTTATCAAGAATGACGGTGATGTGGCCGGGCAGTAAAATAGCGCGGTCAATTTTCCATACCTGGGTTCCATTCGAATTATTCGCCGGTATGACGATCTTTTGCGTCGTTTCGCTGGCCGCCTGAATGGCGGCCTGTATGCGTTCAATGTCGCTTCCCTGAAAGTCGTTGGGCGTAATAATATGCGGCGAAACCGCTGTTACGCACGAACTGCAAATGATTACCCAAAAGAGTATACAGGATATGCATGGATTGATTATCTTACTTTTCATTGCTTCAATAGCGTGTTAAAAATTTGACAACAAGTTAATATTCAAATAAGTAGATGAATATCCAATGATTAATCATCCTTTCATGCTACTTTTCGACCCTCAAAGATAGGAAATATTTACGATATTAACCGAATTTCATTTAAAATGCACCCTGTTCAAAGGGTGCATTTCAAATTTTTTGCTCCCTTGAAACTCCAGCGCTGTCCGGATAGTTTCATTTTTTTGTATAACCGTCCTATGCGCTCATGCACATCATTGTATTATGGTATTACACACGGGAATTTTTTGGGAAAAACAGTAATGACCGCATATCGCTTATTTATTAACTCTATAAACGAATACTCTTCAATTTCCGAAAGGTTGTATAATCTATCTCCACATTTAACTGCTTTAACTGTTGGTTGAAGTATTACTGTACATTCAGTCATTATCCAACCATTTTTTTTTCTGAAAAAGGGTACAAGTTTTCTTGAAACCTTACCTATTAGCAATGTATCATGTATTGTATCCAACTCTATTTTTTTTATATATCTTGCAGATTCAAAATTACAAATCAACAATATATGATTTGATTTGTCATAATACAATTGTACAGAATCGTTTTTAGCGTCTGACTTGCTTTCACACATCGAAAAGGTAAAAAACATAAAAAAAATGTAACTAATAAATTTTAATAATTTCATCATGTTATTAATTTATTGATTATTAATCCAATCATTTACATGACTTGGCGTTGTTATTAATCCACCGCCAATAGATTGCCCTGTTACTGCTTTCCATGCTCCAGTAGCATAACCAGCACAATTATACGTCAAACCCCAATTTGTATTACCTGGTTGGTTATTGTAATTTAATAGGCTTTGCATCTGATTATATGTAATATTAACGCAATGCATAGAGCCAGATCGGTTTAATTCTGCATTAATGTAATAACCGCTATTACCGGAACCAGTGTTAGGGTTGAATCCCCAAGTTCCAAATGTCATTTTATTACCGTAACTATCAGTAAATGTCAACCATGCATGACCTGACGTATTAGAACTACTACCGCTTCCAGATGCATTTGCCATAATACACATATTTCCTGCGTTTAAATTCCCACTATATCCTGAATTACTCCCATTTGCCGCATTATAAAGGTCTTGAGCGTTTCCTCCATTTGTAAGCAATTTTAAGGCCGCTTGATGCGATTCGTTTCCGTTTTTTAACCTTGTAGTAGATTTTAATCCATTTTTATCATGCAATAATTTACTATCCAATGATAATATCCGATTTTCGGAGCTATTCACAGCAGACAGTTCTGTTATGACAGCTGTGATAGTTGCTTTCGTGATAACGCCGACAATACATTTTTTATTCTCGCCGTAAGTCAACAAGGGAACAACAATCATATTTTTAGAATTAATTTTTACCCATTGTAAATTTTCCCACACAGGAAAACCGTGCATCATAAGAAAACTTTCTCCCAAAAGTCCTTCTTGAGCGAGTAATCCGTCAACTTCTTTTTTAAGCATGAATTCATAATCACTCTTAGGTTTCATTAATCCATCTACTTCCACTTCTTTTTGGCAACCGGCCAACATGCCTGCAATAAATACTATTGCTGCAGCTATTACAGATAGCATACTTACTATTTTCACTTTCTTCCCGCGCGTTTCGTGCGTTAACGTACATGTGCGGCTACTGTTCTTCACCTCATTTGTAATTTGAATTTGATATTTCATTGCTATAAAAATAAATATAAACAAAAAATTAAACATTTTTGATACTTTCCATCACTTTTTTATCGGCAGCTCAACGCTTTGCCTGTCGAGTTCTATCGGCCGCCTACCACCAAACCTGCTCCCCGTTTTCGTAGGTAAAAATACGTTCTTCCTTTCCGCGAGTATGGTCATGCAACAACAACAGTGCGTTTTCAGGTACCCTGTCAAATTGCAGTTCAATGTCTTTTGCTTTCTGCCTTCCCAGCGATTGCCAGCCCTCCCTGCCCCAATACAGCAACTCGTATTCGTCGCCGATGCGGATGTTGTTGTCGTCGCCGCGAGGCAACAATATGATTTTTTCAAATTGAACGGGCAACCCGAAATCCACTCCCACCCATGCAGGTTCATCTGCTAAAAGCGATAGACAGTAGGTAAGCGGGTCGTTGTCAAACGCTTTTTCCTTCTTGTAGGCGCTATTGTTTTTATTCATCCTTTCTACATCCATCGGCTGACCCTGAAAAGGTAGAGAATCGTTTGGACGAAAAAACATCAGTTCGGCAATACTGCAGTATCCATTTTCAGGCCCAACGAATCGCCAGTACCTGTAAGCGGGAAAGTCGGCGCTTACCGGTATGGTTTCTGCCGCTTTCCATTCCAATACGGTATGGATGGTTACAGGTCGGGCAAAATCATTCGTTTCGGATGCTTGAATTTTGCCGCCCACCGACATCATTGTTCCGATGTACACCCTGTTGAAAACAGGATATTTCCGAAAAAGGGTCACGCTTCGAAGTCTTGACGTATCGGGAATGAAGTATTTCACCCTGCCCGAGTATTCCAGTACAAATGGCCAGTTCAGCGGTTTTAATTCCATTGACGGGTATGATACAGGCAGGTATACGATATCCATTGATATGTCGTTGAATTGAATCCTGTTTTTCCGTACATGCCCGTATGCGATCGGTTGCCAGTCCTGATCGTCGAAAACCGACAGGTAGGCATATTTATTCCCTGTTTTCATTTCGGGATGAATATCCAGAATGAGCGAAACGGAAGGAACATACTCGGAGGTAACGTCCCTGAGAAAAACATTTTGAAAAAAATCCGGAACCGGTTCTTTCGATTTCATGTAAATCAGTTCCCTGTTAATGGCATAAGTTTGCCTGTATACTTTTCCGAACTTTGAATCGGGGCGTATCTGACTGCCGACAGGCGTGTCGTTTGACGCGTCGAAAGCAACATTTTTCCGCATTTCGTTGCACAGCACGTTCCATGCATGACCTCCTCCACCGCCGCGACTTGGCCACTGCGGTACGATGTCTGTCACGACCGGCACGCCCTTACTGCGCATGACGGCAAGCATCATTTGCGTAAACTCGTCGCATGTGCCTGCCTGAAGTTTTGTGAGATTATGCCATGCCAGCAGCGGAAGACCCGTATATGTGTCGGTGTAAACCGGATTCATCTGTTCCAGAAAATTTGCCCTAATCGTCGTTGCAGCTTTCATGGTGGCATGCCTGTAATGTTCGTTGTACTTCAACAAATTCAAATCTTCGCCGTACTTTTCCTTCAGGGAATCACGCCAGCTGTCAAAGGGTTGACCTTCTGCTACCTTATACGGAAGCAGGTATTCACAAAAGTCATCGAATTGTACGTGACGTGCCCAGGGTTCATTATGCCAGACATCAAACGCCCTTTCTATGTTTTGTATCAGATAATCACTTGTGATGACCCGGACGTCTTCCACCTGTGTGCTCACAATGTGCCAGTATTTCAATGAGATTTGGTTTAAAAGTTCTACCTTTTCCTGCCAAGCGGCTTCGCTATTCAGTACTGTATCGATGTCGTTGTAATAGTCCTGTAACGCATCCGACGCAAGCGACCAGTGACCCGGCATATTTGTAATCAGGAACCGGGCGGCTCGGAGTTTCAAACTGTCAGCAGGGTTGCGGCTATAGTAATCAAGCGTTTTTTCCAGTTCCGGTCGGTTCTCGCCGGCAAGCGCCAACGCAACCTCTATACTGCTTTGATTATAGGTACAGGCTGCTGCGACAGCAACAAAAAAAAGAGTAATAAAATGTTTTTTCATGTTTTACAGTTTAATGTGTGATTTTTCAGTATCTCAATAGAACTTGGCAATGATGAAATATGGCTTATCGAAACAGTAGAAAAAACCCGCTATCCCTGCACCAGTCAAGTTGACGGTAAAAACTTTTCAGTTCGCCGGCATTGAGGATGGGAATGTAACAACTCAATCCGCAAAAGGTTGTGATAGCATATTGTCCGAGAAACTCCGGCGTGTGCGCTTTGTAAAGTACTGTTTCATCCAGTTGCTGTTTCAAATGCGCTGTATCGGAATCCGGAAAGGCTTTCTCCATGAAGTCAAGAAAATCGAACGTATACTGTTCTCTGTATACATCCAGTCGTTGAGCAGATGCTCGGTCAAACGTTTCGGCGTCGAATGTGCGGCTTTCAATCAGCTGATTTGTAAGAGCTGCCAGATTTTCAAGTCCGCCTGTACTTATGAGTGAAATGGATGCGGAACGGAGCGCAAACGGTAACTGGTCGTAATAATTATAATAACTGGTCGCAACTTTTTTCAAATCCGGCTCTGGCTGTAACAGTTCGGGAATGATTTGGCCGTAGGGGAAGCCCGAATACATGGTTTCGGTAGGCGAGGCAATGATGAAATCCGTTTTGTTCCTCAGTTCATAAGCCACTTCCACTGCTCCCATCAGGCAGGCGTCAAACAGGATGAAGTCGAATTTGACGGGTAATGCGGCTGCCAGTTCCTGAATATCCATCTGACGTCCATTGTCCTCGCCAAACGATCTCAACCGTACACCAGCCGGTAACCATGAAGTTCCGTGCGACCACAATATCAACCCGTAACCTGCGGCAGGATACATCCGTATTACATCATCCAATACCATTTTCATATTTCCGGCATCTGCCGAGTTGAACTCGGGATAGGTTTTTACCCTTGCGAAACCTCCGCGCTTTATCTGCAGAATCTGCGGTGGATCATCCGAAGGATCAATGAAGACTATCAGGTTTACTCTTTTATCCATGTATCCGTTTTGCATCTCACTTATATTTTCCCATGCGTCTTCCGACAGGTCGTTATCTGAAGCCATGTACACGATGACGGTGCGATTTGCCGATACATCATCCAAACCATCATCCTTACAGCACGAAATTATAAGTACAAAACAAATTGTTAAGAAAATCGAATATTTTTTTTTCATCTTTTTTGATAATGTAGTTGTCTGATTCTATTTTTCAGAATCAGACAACTAAATATTATTATATGATTAAAATGTATCCAATACAGGCAAATACTTTGATTCATCCAATTCGTTAATCATGGCATCCGCAATAATTTGCCTGCAAAGATCCGACATTCTTAGGGCATCTCCCTTAGGGGTATGAATCCATAATGACCACTGTTCGTTTTCATCTACGACAGTACGAAATACAACTGAATAGCCATCAACAATAATTCCCGGGATAACTTTTGCTTTGAAGGTGTCGATGAAGTAAACCATCTTTTTGAACAATTTCTCAGAAAAATGTTCACTGATGGGGAATGATCGGGTCTCTATATTACAACGTTTGTACACTTCGTTCCAATATTCT
>Ga0082212_10005174_pt1 | contig 17872 bp, 15 predicted proteins | sample TergutNt197P3_FD_71548 | JGI IMG/M metagenome (GOLD analysis project Ga0082212, IMG submission 71548) | Neocapritermes taracua P3 segment gut microbial communities from Petit-Saut dam, French Guiana - Nt197 P3 | ecosystem: Host-associated > Arthropoda: Insects > Digestive system > Gut ...
TAAAACTAAGTAGTAATATGAATACTATTGCCCTTTTTGCGTTCACGTTTTTTATTTCTTTGTCTGCTTGAATGTAGTTTTGCTCTCTTAATTCATGGACTATCATAGTTCTTCCCCTTTCATATTTTCTTCTCTATATTAATTATAGCATTTTATACAAAAAATGTCAAGAGTTATTGTTGTTTTTTGTGAATTTTTTATATAGGCAAATTTTTTAATATATAATTATAACAATTTATATTTAATAAATTTTAAAAAAATAATTTATTATTAATTATATTTAATTTTAGGAAAATTTATCTATTTTATAACAATTTATTTTAAAATTAAAAAAAAAGATTTGAAAATATTTTAATTATATAGAAAATTTTTATTAAAAAATAACATTTTATAAAAATTTTTTTAATATTAGAAAAATTATCATAATTTTTAGAAAAGTAAATTTATAATTACTAATAAAAATAAATTATAATAATCTATAAATAAATGAAAACAATTAAATATTTATATTTATTAAATAAATATAAAATATCTTTAAATTTCTTTAATATTATTGAAATATTAAATAAGGGAGACTTAAGATGAAGGTAAATACTTTAATAATTCACACAAAAAATTCAAAAGAATCTCTAACTTTTAAAGTTGGACAAACTTTAACTTCAGAGAAATTTGAGCTTTTGACTGTAGATAGTCCAATAAATTATATTAATATTAATACAAAAACCGGTTTTATTGAAATAAAGACTAACGAAGATAATTTCTTATGGTATTCATTAAATGATATACAGTTTTTGTCTTTTAATATCTAATTTATTTAAATGTCAATTGGTTTAAATTTACTAAAGTGGAGGAAATTTATTGCTCTTATTAATTAGCCCAATAAACAATGAAGAAGCACTAGAGTCTATAAAAGGCGGTGCGGATATAGTGGACGTTAAAAATCCAAAAGAAGGTTCTCTTGGCGCGAATTTCCCATGGGTTATTCGTGAAATTAGGGATTTAACTCCTGATGATATGTTAGTTAGTGCAACTCTTGGAGATGTTCCTTATAAACCTGGAACTGTTTCTCTTGCAGCTATGGGTGCTTTAGTTTCTGGTGCAAATTATATTAAAGTAGGTCTTTTTGGGACATCTAACTATGATGAAGCATTAGAAGTTATGGTAAATGTTGTAAAAACTGTAAAAGATACAAATTCTGATGCTATTGTTGTCACATCAGGTTACGCCGATGCTCATAGAGTTGGAGCTGTAAGTCCATGGGAGATTCCAAAAATAGCAAAAGAATCTGGTAGTGATTTAGCTATGCTTGATACTGCAGTTAAAGATGGAAAAACTTTATTTGATTATCTTGACTTAGATGATTTAAAAAAATTTGTGGATGAAATCCATAGCTATGGTTTGAAATCTGCACTTGCAGGTTCTGTTAAAAAAGAACAACTTAAACCACTTTATGATATTGGCTGTGATGTTGTTGGAGTTAGAGGAGCGGCATGTACTGGTGGAGATAGGAATGCTGGTAAAATTCACAGATCTGCTGTAGCTGATTTAAAAGATTTTGTTAATTCATTTGAATAATAATTTTAAATTTATAATTTGTATTAAATTAATTAATTATAAATTTATAAAAATTATTTTTAATTGATAAAAAAATTAAATATTAAAAAATTATTAAAGTATAAAAGATATTTAAATTGTAATTTTTATTAGAATTATTAAATAAAATTATATTAAGTATAAAAGATATTTAAATTGTAATTATTAACAAAATTATTAAAGTTATAGAATTATAATAAATAGTAATTTATTAAAATTATTAAAGTTATAGAAGTTATATTAAATTGTAATTATTATTAAAATTATTTAAATGATTTATTTAATTTAATAAGTTATTTATTTTTATAAATTGAAAGGTGAGCAAGTGTATTCAAAAAAATTATTAGAAGCTGAACTTGGATTTACTTATGATGACTTTTTATTAGTACCTAATGCATCAGATGTAGAAGCAAAAGATGTTGATACAAAAGCTAGAGTATCAAAAAGCTTCACATTAAATATTCCAATAATAAGTTCAGCTATGGATACTGTAACTGAATCAGACTTAGCTATAGCTTTAGCTCAAGAAGGTGGAGTTGGAGTTATCCATAGAAATATGACCTTAGAACAACAGGTTAAAGAAGTTAAAAAGGTCAAAATGTCCGGTGATTTAACCATAAAAGATGTTGTTACAATTACTCCTAATTCTTCTATTGATACAGTTAAACATATTATGGCTGAAGAAGGAGTTAGTGGGCTTCCTGTTATTGAAGATGAAAAATTAATTGGAATTATTAGTAAAAGAGATATCAAACCATTTTTAAATAATCCAACTGATAAAAAAGTGGTGGATATAATGACTTCTGATGTTGTAACTATTGAAGAACCTATTACTCCTTCAGAAGCATTAGATTTAGCTTATGAAAATAAAGTTGAAAGACTTCCAGTTATTAGGGATGGAAAATTAGCTGGAATTGTAACTATTCGAGACATTTTAAATCATAAAAAATATCCTAATGCTGCAAGAGATAAAAAAGGAAGATTTTTAGTAGCTGCAGCTACAGGACCATTTGATTTAAAACGAGCTATGGCTCTGGATGTTGCAGGAGCTGATATCATAGCTGTTGATTGTGCTCATGCACATAATATGAATGTTGTAAAATTTGCTGGAACTATAAAAGAAAATATTGAAGCAGACCTCATTATGGGAAATATTGCAACTGCCCAAGCTGCTGAAGATTTAATCGCTCAGGGTATTGATGGATTAAAAGTAGGTATTGGTCCAGGTTCTATGTGTACTACAAGAATTATCGCAGGTGTAGGTGTTCCTCAATTATCAGCTATTTCAAATGTAGCTGATTTAGCTCGTGACTATGATGTTCCAGTTATTGCTGATGGAGGGCTTCGTTATTCTGGTGATATAGCTAAAGCTATGGCAGCTGGAGCAGATTCTGTAATGCTTGGGAATTTACTTGCAGGAACTTATGAATCTCCAGGCGATGTTGTTGTTATGAATGGAAGAAAATACAAACAATATCGTGGAATGGGCTCAATGGGAGCTATGACTGGCGGATTCGGTGGAGGTGCAGATAGATACTTCCAAGAAATTAAAGGACACATGAAACATTCAAAACTTGTTCCAGAAGGAGTTGAAGGTGCTGTGCCATATAAAGGAACTGTAAATGAGGTAGTTTTCCAACTTGTTGGAGGTCTTAAAGCATCTATGGGCTATTGTGGTGCAAAAGATATTGAAACTATGAAAAAAGTAGCTAAATTTGTTAGGATTACTGCAAGTGGTATAAAAGAAAGCCACCCACATGATCTTATGATAACTAATGAAAGTCCTAATTATCCTACTTTAGAGTGATTAGTTCTTTTATTTTAATTTCCTTTATTTCATTTATTTTTTATTTTTTCTTATTTTTCTTTTATATTTTTTTTATTTTTATTTTTTTTATTTTTCTCTTATTCATTCTTTTTTAGTTTCTTAGAAAATTTTTGTGATATGATTAATGTTATAAATTTTATACCTTCTATTGAATATATAAAATGGTTTCTAAGAAAATTAAATATATATTATTTATAATGAATTGTTAATATTATTACATTATAATTAAATGAAATTTATTGTTTTTATGTAATTACTAGGATTAAGTAGAAACTTTTATATAGTGCTTTTTTTATACTATAATTATATATTACAATCGTTATTAGTAATTGTAAATTTTTAATAAATTGCTTTAAAGAGTTTTAAAAAAATTTAATTATTTTTTTATTATCCATTTGTTTTGGAAGATTCTCTTTTTAAGTGTTTTTGGGTGAACATTCATCCTGCTATTAAACACCAAATTATTCGTATTATAATCAAACATGGAGGAGTAATATGAGTTACCTTAATAAATTATGTATGGGGGGGGGAATTGAAACATAATCTAATCTTAGCTATTGCTTTTTCATTTTTAATTTTATGTATATTGTCCCTAGGAACTGTTTCTGCTGTTGATCGCACTGTAACTTCTGGAACTACATTTGATGATATAAATAATACTATTAGTATTTCTGGGAATAATGATCGTATTTTACTAGGTAGCACTACTTATACAAGTAATGGTAATCAGATGCGTGTGGTTAATAAGACTGGACTTATTATTCAAGGCACATCTGATTCTCAACGTGCTGTTTTAAATGCTGGACATCAGAATCGTATTATTGTGGTGGATGAGAATTCTACTGTTACTTTTAGGTATATTGATTTTATTAATGGTAATTCTGGTAATACTTCTGGAGCAGCGATTCATGTTTCTAATACAATTATTGTTGAAAATTGCTCATTTAGAAATAATTGGGGTGAAAGTGGTGGAGCTATATTCATTAGACCTGAAGCTGAGCATTGTTTTATTATTAATTCTAGTTTTATCAGCAATGAAGGAAGATATGTTGGTGATGATGTATGGGTTGAGGGGGGAGCTGTTGACTCACATGGAAACTATACTAGTATAATGGATTGTATTTTTCAGGGAAATAGTGCTTTGACTATTGCGGGTGCTGTTAATTTTGCTTCAGATACAATTGGAAATAAGTTAATTTCTTGTGATTTTGTTAATAATCATGCTCCACGAGGTGGAGCTCTAAGAGTTGGTGTTAGGGATGTACTTATTGAAAATTGTACTTTCACTAATAATTATGCTAATGAAAGTCATGGAGGAGCAATATTTATTGGGAATTCTGAGGTAACTATTAAAGGTTGCGTTTTTACAAATAATCGTGCAGTTTTCAATGGTGGAGCTATATATAACGATGGAAGTTCTAGTTTTTCATATTTAAACATTAGTAATGTGACTTTTGATGGTAATCAAGGAGTAAATGGTGGTGCAATATACTCTCAAAGTCAATTAAGTATTAATAATTCTAGTTTTATTTCTAACCGTGCTAATGGTGTTAATGCTGGTGGAGTTTACGCGTCAAACGCTATTTTAGTTCAAAATTCTAATTTTAGAAGTAATGTAGGTAGTGGTTTAGTATTAATGGGTGTTGGTACTAATATTTTTAATAATAATTTTTCAAGTAATAGTGGATATGGTCTTAGAGCTACTGATTTAAGAAATTCTGTAATAAATGTAAATACCTTTAGAAATAATGGTGGTGCAGCTTTATATATTGTTGGCAATGGAAATAGGGTCATAACTAATAGTTTTCTTTCAAATGGTTTGGGGATTCGTATTGATGGTAGTAGTAATAATATTTCAAATAATATTGTAGATGGTAATTTAGCTCAAGGAATATATTTAATTGGGAATAATAATTATATTGGTTTTAATGATATTAAAAATAACAAAAGAAATGCTATTTGGGTTAGAGGATCTTCTGTAGCTATTGAAAGAAATAATATTACAAAAAATTCAGTTAAAGGATATTCTACTGTATACATTAATGGAGCTAATGCTAAAGTCATAAGGAATAATATTTCTTCAAATAGGCATCGTGGAGTAGAAATTACAGGTAATGGTGCATCAGTATTAAATAATGTTTTTAATAATAATGTTGATACTCATGTGTGGATAAAAGGAAATACTATTTTAATCAATAGTAATTCTATAAGTGTTGGAACAGCTTATGGTATTTATTTAATTGGAAACTCAGTTAATATTACTTCTAATACTGTTAATAACAATAGACTAGATGGTATATATGTTGTAGGAAATAAGACAAAAATTAAAAGTAATACCATTAGTAATAATAAAGGAAGAGGTTTGTATTTAAAAGGTAGTAATTGTGATGTAAGTTATAACACAATAAATAATAATGTTAAAAATGCTATTAGGGGAATAGGAAATAAAAATATTTTTAATTCTAATAAACTTAATAATAACTCTATTAAAGGAAAGTTTTGTGCTGTTTATTTTGAAGGAAATCAGAATACATATAAAAACAATAACCTAACTAATAATGGGTATCATGGATTACATATAATTGGTAGTTCAAATACAGTATCTAAAAATTATTGTGATAATAATAAAGATAGTCATATAGTTGTTCAAGGAAATAAAAATAAAGTATCTGAAAATAAAGGATACAATGGAAAAAATAATGGTTTACATATTTCTGGTTCAAGTAATAATGTAACCAAGAATATTCTAAATAAAAATAAAAATGGTATTTTTGTTAAAGGGTCTTCTAATAAACTTAATGGTAATTATGTTCAAAGTAATTCTAATTATGGAGTTTATACTGAGGGTTCTAAAAATAGCTTTATTCAAAATGTTATAAGGTCTAATAATGTTGGAATTTATCATGCAAATGGAAAAACAAATAAATTTAATCATAACAATATAGTTAATAAAAAACAAAATCTATTTCTTAAAAAAGGTTCTGTTAACGCTGAATATAATTGGTGGGGGCAAAATAAGGTTGCTAAGGTTAAAAACCATAAAGTTAGCCGTTATGTTATTAGTAAAATCGGCCCTCCTAAAGTAAGTTATTTGAAACTTAATAAATATTATTCTGTTTCTGTGGTTTTAAAAGATGATAAAAATAAGAATTTAGCTAGAAATATTCCTGCTATGAATGTTAAGTTTGCATTTTCAAAAAAAGTTGGAAATAAATCTTATGCTAGCTATATTTCTCATAAAAACAAAACATTAGTTAATAATAAAGCTACTGTGACAATTAAAGCAGATGAACATAGGGTTCATGTTTTTACTAAAGTTATTGATAATCAGAAATTAAGTAAAACTTTTTATCCGCCATGTGATTTGAAGGTTTTTATGGTAGCTAATCCGAATCCTACAATTCAAGGTTTTGTTGTTACTTATACAGTTTATGTTAATAATTTAGGTCCTGGGGATGGATACAATGTTAGTGTTTCAACTAACCTTCCAAAGTTAAAAAATGCTTCTTATTCTTTTTCTGGGTCTAAATGGAATAAAATGGGCAAAACTATTAATATGGGTAGGATAAATAAAGGTCAAACTAAATATGTTTATATTAGGGGGGCATTAGATTCTAAATTTTATGGAAATATAAAAAGTACTGCTACAGTTAAAAGTTCTACTCATGATTTAAAATCTTCAAATAATAAATATACTGTTACTTTGAAAGTTCTTAAATATAATCCTAAGTCTAAGTCTAAAAAATATCTTGATGTTTTTGCTAATTGTGGACCTGTTGCCATGCAACATTTATTGGCATCTAAAGGGATTTTTGTAAGTAAGAAAGTTTTGATTAGTAAATTGAAACCTGTTAAAGGTCAAGTTTCGATGTATATGATGAGGAAAGTAGCTGCTGAATATGGTGTTAATTTAAATGCGGTTAAAACTCCTTTAAAAACTCTTAAAAAAGGAGATGTTGTTTTAGTAAATATTAGTGGACAAATGCATTATGTTACTATTCAATCAATAGGTAAAGATTATGTTATTTTCAATGATCCTGTTTTAGGACCTATTAAGATACCTAGGAAAGATTTTGACAAATGGTATACTGGATACACACTATCAACTGAAAATAAGGGAAAAGACATCTCAGAAGATAAACAAAAAGACTTATTGGGAGGTATACTTCCTGTTATTATTGTCATTGTCATTGGGGGGGTTGTTATTACATTGACTGCAGCTGAAATTGTAGCTATTTGTATTGGAATTACGGGGTTGATTATCATTGGTTATGAATCTGGAGCATTTGCTGCTATAAGTAAAGGACTAAATGACTTAGTAAATTGGGCTAGTTCTAAGGTTGATGATTGGAGAGGAGATAAAAATGTACAAAAAGCACATAAAGAAGCAACAACTCTGAAATTTGATAAATCTGATGGACAAAGGCTGGTTGAAGGTCTAATAAGGATTTGTGGTTCTCAATCAAATCCTCTTGTGAAGTCATTTTGTAATCTAGGATATATAGGATTAAGTATTCTTGCTGGAGAACTGGGTAAATCATTTGGTGATGTATGGAAACTTAATCAATTTAAACCAAGTAAGAAACCTTATCCTACTCGTCGTCAGGTGAATTCTTATGGGTATGTTGATAATTATGGGGTATTTCATCTTCAGTATGGTACTCGGACAGATAATCCTAATTTAAAAAATATAAAGTTGTGATTTTATGTTTAAATTTGTTAAAGTTTATAGAGCTAAATCTAAATTAATTTGTGGATTGAAAAATCAACGTGCTGGTAATTTTGATGAATCTTTAAAGTGTTTTGATGAGGTTTTAGAGATTTTGCCAGATTGTAAATATGTTTTTGGATTTAAAGGGGCTGTTTATGAGGATTTAAAAGAATTTAATAATGCTTTGAAGTGTTTTGATATGTCTATTATGCAGTTTCCTGATAGAATTCAGTCATGGAATTCAAAAGCATTTCTTCTTTCTAAATTAGGACGCTATGATGAAGCGATTGAATGTTTAGATAAAGGGTTGGAAATAAATAAAAATGATATTGATCTTTTAATAGTAAAGTCTAATGTTTTTTCTGATAAATGTGAATATGATAAAGTTTTAGAGGTTGCTAACGAAATTTTAAGTATTAATAGTAATGAGGAAAGAGGTATTCATCAAAAAGGCTTCGCATTTCAAATGTTAGGGGATTATAAGAATGCACTTGAGTGGTATTCTTTATTTACTGAGTTATATCCTAAAAATGTTGTTGCATGGTATGGTTTAGCTGGAGTGTATGATGATCTGGAGAAGTATGAAGATGCTTGTTTAACAATGAAAAAAGCCATTGATTTAGATAAACATGATTCTTATAATTATTTTATTTATGCTATTTATTTAGAAAAAAATAATGATTATGAAACTGCTTTGAAAATGATTAATAAGGCTTTAGATATAGAAGATTATGTTACTTTTTATTATGTAAAAGGTGTGGCTTTGGAAAACTTAGGAAACAAAGATGAAGCAATTGAAAATTATAAAATTTGCTTAGAAAAATATATTGAGTTTTTAGAAAATGAGTATAATTCTACAAATAATTATATGATTGGGCGTTTGTATGAAAGGTTAAATCAGCTAGATAAAGCTGTTGAATATTATGAAAATGTTTTAAAGATTGATTATAATTGTGAGAAAGCTAAAAAAAGGATTGAAAATTTAAAAAATAAAATACTTTGATAGAATTAAATGGATTTTATATTTTTTTAAATTTATAACTTATTTAATCAAATTAAAATCAAAAATTATTAGTTTATATAATTGACAATTATAAATTACAAGAAAAATAGACTTTTCAATGTTATTCATGATTATAAAAAGCAGAATGCAAATTACAGAAATAAGTTCAAATATTATTCAATGACTAAAAATAAATAATGATGTGTTTTTATGGATGACAGATATATTTTTTTGAATTTTTTATTAATTTGTTGTTTTTTATTAATTATACTTTCTGCTATATTTTTTATTGATGAAGTTGATATTGTAAATATATTTGTTTTAGTGGTACTGTCTTTTTTGGGGTGTTTTTTCTTTTATAAAGGATCATTTTTCCAAAAATTCTTGTTTGTTTTGTCTGTTCTTTTTTTATTGGCTTTTATATCCATCGTTAATGTTTGGTTTTTTGAGAGTTATAGTCCATATGTAATAGTTTTGAATTGGTGTTTTATATGGTTAATTTCTAAAAAGAGTTCTAACTTTGATTATATAATTGCAAAAAATGGAATGTTTTCGATATTTGTTGTTTTTTATCTGATATTTAATTGTATATTAGTTTTGCCCGCTGATGTTTTAGATATAATTATCAATGAGCCTTCTGAAATAAATTTATTTTCCATACCTTTGGTCATATCATTAATTTTATCTATATTCTTTGTAATCACAACTTTAGTTAATTATTCGGGTTATAATTTAGAAAATGATTAATCATAGATATTTTTTTATTTGAAATAGTTTTATTATTTAACAATTAATTTAATGAGTTAAATAGGATGTGTTATTAAAATGAAATTTGGGTTTAGATTAGTAGGTATAGTTATATTTGTTACAGTCATGTCTTTGTGTGTGTTGTCTCCAGTTAATTCTGGTACTTATAGTGTTAATTCGACTTGGGAAAGCTGGATGATTGAGGATTTGTTGGATAATAATGCTTCTATTACTGAGTTGCGTTTTTCTTCAATTACTGGTAGTTTGTATGAAAATATTATGTTGACTATTAATAGGGCAATTAATATTACTTGTGATGTTGGGGTTGTTCTTAGTGGTTTGGATAATGGTGAGTGTTCTGGTTGGGGCTTTGATGTTACAGCTAGTGGTGTTAATATTACGGGTCTTACAATGACGGGTTATACTCAGGCTATATCATTTACTGGTGCTAATAATGTTGGGGTTTATAATAGTAATATTTCTGGGAATAGTCGGGGTATTAGTGTTGACTCTGGTACTAATGTTGTTATAGCTAATAATGCTCTTAATAATAATTATGATTCTGGGATTGATGTTGAGTCTTCTCGTAATGTCAATGTGAGTGGTAATAATCTTAGAGGCAATTCTGGAGATTCTGTTAATGTTTATTTGTCTAATAATGTTAATGTTAGTCGTAATAATGTTAAATCTGGTGGGGAGAATGGTATTTCTGTTTCTGAATCTAATAATGTTAATGTTTTAGATAATAATGTCGATGGTAATGGTGGAGATGGTATAAGGGTTGATTCTTATGATAGCTCTTCTAATGTTAATGTGAAGGGGAATACTGTTAAAAATAATCGTGGTAATGGTATTAAAGTGGATGGTCCTTCAAAGGTTTCCCTAACTAGTAATGTTGTTGAAAATAGTGGTGAAGATGGAATTGCTGTTGTTTATTCTAAAAATGTTGATGTTAAGAGTAATAATGTTTCTAAAAGTAATAATGGCATTTCTGTTGATTCATCTGAAAATGTTAATGTTGTTGGTAATAATGTGAAAAACAATAGAGATAATGGTGTTTTTGTTGATTCTTCTAATAAAGTTGTAATTGATAGTAATAATATTGATAGTAATTCTGCTTATGGTATTGATATGACATATTCTGATAATTCTAAAATTTTTAATAATAATATTCGTAACAATAAAATATCTGGGATATCATCACTTTTTGGAAATAATAATAGTTTTTCCCAAAAATACTCTGCTAAATAATGTTCATGAGGGGATTAATATTGAAGGAGGTAAAAATACTATTAGTGATAATGTTATAGTTAATTCAACAAATGGTATTGTAGCTGATGGTGGAAATAACATCATCGTTTATAATAAGATAAATCTTATTAGAAACTATGGATTAATGATATATGGAAACTATAATAGTATTTTAGCTAATAGTTTGTCAAATAGTAAAAATGGTCTTTATCTTGATGGAAATCGCAATGCTATGTATAATAATAGATTAATAGTTACCTCTATTGGTATTTATATTAAAGGGGCATATAATATATTATTGTCTAATGTTGTTAATTCTGGAGGTAGTCATGGAATACGGATTGTTGGAAATAATAATATTCTTTTGAAAAATACTGTAAAGAGTAAAAAGTATGGAATACATGTAAAGGGTAACAAAAACAAGGTACAATCTAGTAAGATAAGTTCTAAAACTACTGGGATTTATATTAAAGGAAACAAAAATTCAATTTTGGCTAATAGTGCAAATAAACACAAAAATCATGGAATTGAACTTAGGGGAAATAAGAATTCTATTTCAAAAAATAAATTTTTTAAAAACAAATGTCATGGTATTTGGTTAAGTGGAGCTAGAAATAAAATTACTAGTAACAGTTTATCTAAAAAGAAAAATCATGAAATGAAAATATCTGGAAAAAAGAATGTTGTTAAAGGAACAAAAAGAAAATAAATAATTATTTTCTTTTGTTTACTTATTATTAGTCTATTTTTCTTTATTTGTTTTAATTTATTCCTTTTCTTTTATTTTTCTTATATTTTCTTATTTTTTTATTTTTTTTAAATTTTACAAAATTTTTTCAAATTTATTTATATATAAGATATTTCAAATTTTATATTGTATATAAAATTTTTAATGTATATTAAAATAATTTTTCAAATGATTAGTATACTTTTAAAATTTTTTTATTGGATTTATATTTATTTAAATTTTGTGTAAATAATTATTAATTATTGGTATCTAACATGAAAAATAAAAATATTTCATCAGCTATCATCTTATGTGGAGGGGATAGTAGACGAATGGGTGAAGATAAAGGATCTATGGAAATTGATAAAAAACCAATGATTATCCATGTTCTTGAATCATTAATATCAGAGATAAATGAAGTGGTAATTGTTTTAAATGATAGTAAAAGGATAATTAAATATAAATCTTTAATTCAAGAGTATCTTGATTCTTTTGATTTCGATATAATCTTTGTAGAGGATGAGATTAAAAATAAAGGTCCACTTTCAGGGATAATGACTGGTCTTAAAACAATAAATAGTGACTATGGCTTAGTTTTACCATGTGATTCTCCATATATAAGTTCAGATTTTGTTCAAACTATGTTTAATACTTTGTATGATTTCATTGATTCTGATAGAGATATTGAGGGAATTGTTCCATATCATATTAATGATGATATTGCGGATTTTGATTTAAAAGAAGTGATTTTAAAAAATACTGAGCCATTACATAGTATCTATAAGAAAAAAAATTATTCAATTATCGAAGATCTATTAAAAAGTGATGAAAAACAAGTTAAATCTTTTATTAATTTAATAAATAGCTATTTTATTCCTATCAATACAAATGTTTCTAGTAATAAAATAAATGAGATTAATTTTATAAATATAAATTATAAAAAGGATTTATAATAATAAACATTATTTATCCTTATTTCAATGTTTATATTCAATATAAAATATCGATATTGATATAGAGACAATAATTTGAAAATCAATGTTTGAGTAGGTTTATAAAATCTCAAAAATAAGAAAATTATTTAAAATTATTGATTATATCTTTGTTGATAAAATACTCTAAAATAAGAAAATTATTTAAAATTAGTTGATTATGTAGATTGATAAAACACTCTACAATAAGATAATATATCTATTTACACAGATTCCTTCTGCTATATGTATGGTTGATATAAAATGATATTTCTTTGAGTTTCATCCAATTTCAACAGATCTTGGACTTCTGCCCATTTCTAGAATAAATTTGTTCACACGTTCAATCATATTACTATAATCTTCACGAGGAATTTTAATATTACTTATATGAGCAAATTCTGGCATTTCACCAGTAGTATTTCTAATATCTATTATACTATCTACCATTTCCCTATATTCATCTAGTGTCAAATGTGTCATAGGTTATCACCATGATATTAAAAAATATACATGGACTTTTTATTATGATAATAGATATTATTATATTCTAGTATATAAATTATTTGTTTTAATTCTCCAAGTCTTGGTTTTTTATTGTTTAAAATTAAAATGATTGATGAAATGGATTATATATTTAATAATAATCAAAAATATATTAATACATATATTATTATTAAAAATAGTTTAAAAAATATAAATTATTATTTATTTTTGAATAATTTACAAGATTTTTATATTTTTATAGATATTTTTTCTATATAAAATTTATAAAGTATATTTAAATCCTATATAAAATTTATAAATCTTATTTAAATATTATATAATAATTTATAAAGTATATTTAAATCCTATATAAAATTTATAAATCTTATTTAAATATTATATAATAATTTGTAAAGTATATTTAAATCCTTATAAAATTTATAAATCTTATTTAAATATTATATAATAATTTGTAAAGTATATTTAAATCCTTATAAAATTTATAAATCTTATTTAAATATTATATAACGTTTATAAAATATGTTAAATATTGTATAAAATTATTAAATTCTTATTTATTTAATAAAAATTTTATATAAAGATATTCTTTTTATAATTTAATTATTATTATTTAATAAGATAAATTATATTTAATAAAATTATAATTATAGTTAATTACCAAATATTTGCAACTGCTATTTATATTAAAGTGATGCAAACTTTAAGTAATATACTATATATATAATTAAAAAATTATTAATTAATTATACTAAAGATTATTTTTTTCATACATATTTTATTATAATATTCTCACTAGTTTTATTATAAATAACATATTAATGTTGCATTTTTTATTCTGTTATATAGATATTAGCTTTTTCATCAAAAGGATTGGTGCGAATAGCATAAGAAAACATATACGGATAATGGAGCTTTAGGTAGTGTAAATATGTAATCCATTCATAGATTAAACTAGAATAAACCCTATCAACATCATTAATCACATGTTCATAGTCTGATTCAGGAATATTTGTTTTAAAGTCTCTTTTTTCAAGTTCTTCATCTAAGTGGAAAATTCCTAAAAGAAGTGTTGAAAAATCGTCTTTTTCCATTAGATTTGGATTTTCAAGTAAATTTATTAAAAATACTCTTTTTTCTATTAAGAACTGTCTCAATTCAATGAAAAATTTTTCCCTCTTTTCACCTTTAAATTGTAAACTAAATGTATAATCTGATTTTTTAAAGTTATTTAAGAATATTTTAAATTCTTTATCTGACCAATTATTAAGATTATCTACTATATCACAGATTTTATCTACATTAATGTCTTGTTTACTAAATCTAGATAATATTTCAGTTCCTACTTCAGAAAAAAAGACACTAAGAAACATATCCATTTTCTCTGAAATAGCTTCTTTTTCTTTTTTATTTATTACTCCTTCAACAATAATAACAACTAAAAGCACATCTAAAGGCATAAATGCTAAATCAATAACTATATAAAATAAAACCTTATCTGGTTCATGAAAGTTGAAATATGCAAATATATAAAGAGCAATTGATAATAATAGTAATATTATTCCTAATTTGATTTTCCAATTTATTTTCATTGTTTTTCACTCATTTTATTCATTTTTTCAGTTTTGAAACTTCTAATATGTATTTTAATCTATTTATTTGAATATATGATGGCTATTGGGTTTAGAGCAATCATCATCACTCCTCTTTCAAGAACTTTTCCTCTGGAAATATTAACTTCAATTATTTTAGGTTCATAACCTAATTCTTTTAGTTTATTGATAGCTTGAAGTTTAGTGTCAATTAATATTGAAGTAACAAGTATTCTACCATTAGGATTTAATTTAGATGAGATAATTTGGAGAATATCATTTAAATCCCCATCACTACCACCAATTATAGCTATATCAATATTTTTTATAGATTTCAAAGCAGAAATTCCATCATTTTCTATTAAATCTACTTTTTTTTCCACCCCATGTTTTTGGAGATTTTTTAATGTTAATTCAATAGCTTTAGGATTTTTATCAATAGCTATTACTTTTTTAGCTATTTTTGCAAATTCTGTTGTAATTCCACCAGTTCCACAACCTATATCTACCACTATGTCATTAGATGACACTTCACTTTTACAAAGCAATAAACATCTTATTTCTTCCTTTGTAGGTCCAGGAATTTCTTTTGAGCTTATAAATTCAGAATCTGCTATCATTTAATTTCCCCTTATTTTTTTTAAATATTATTAAGATTTAATTATAATTTTTTTTATTTTTAATTTTTCTTATAATGATTATTTTCCATTAAATTTTCTTATTTAAAAATTCTATAGCAATAATCGGTATTAATTATTTCCAACGATTAAATAAATTATTTTCAATATTCAATGAATCTAATATTTTTCCAACTACAAAGTTAACCACTTCATCAATATTTTCAGGTTTATGATAAAATGCAGGCATAGCTGGTAAAATGACTCCACCTTCTCTTGAGATTTCTAACATATTTTCAAGATGGATTTGTCTAAGGGGAGTTTCACGAGGTACAATAATAGTTTTTCTTTTTTCTTTTAGTGCAACATCAGCTACTCTTGTTATTGCATTGTTTCCATAACCATTAGCTATAGCTGATAGAGTTTTCATAGAACATGGTACTATTACAAGAGATTCAAATTTAAATGATCCACTATTTATAGAAGAAGTTAAATCATTTGCTTCATAGTAATAATCTGCTAAATTTTTGATTTTCTCTAAGTTCATTCCTAATTCATAATTGAATATTATTTCTGCAGGTTTACTTACTACAAGTCCAGTTTCTATTTTCAATTTTTTAAGTGCTTCTAGAAGTTTTAAGCTATAAATAACTCCACTTGCACCAGTAATAGCTACAATAATCATATAATCATCATTCAGTTCATATGTTTTTTTATTTCTTTATTATTTTTTTATTATTTTTTTATTTTTTTTATTAGATTTTTTTATTTTTTTCATAGTTTTTTTTATTATTTTTTTTAGAATATTTTCATAATATTATTCAACAAGCTTTGATTGTTTAACATGAGTAGTATCAAACTTATTTTCAGCTTTTTCTGGAAGATCCAAGTAATCATCTAGTTTAAAATGTTTGAATTTATATTTATCTTCTTTTGGAACATATAAACATATATCTGGATAGTTGAATCTTGCAGTTTGAAGTGCTTTTACAATACTTGAAATTTCATTGAGATGGAATAGTCTATCTTCAACAGCTACTTGAGTTTTCATTTCATCAAATCTTGGATATTCTGGAATATTTAAGATTATGTAATCTTTATCAATTTCCATATCTTCACTTATTTCTTCTTCAGATTTGTGCAATGTCTTTTTATCTATTTTAAATATTTCTTGTGGGGTTTCAAATTCATTTAAACGAACAGAGCAGATACTTTTTAAGAGGTTTCTATTATCTAACCTTCTTATCATATCTTTTATGAAAGCATTGTTTTTTGATTCAGTTTCATCTACATTTCTACACATACAAATTAAATCAGAATCATCGTATTTGTACATATCTTTACTATTAACAATTTTTTCTTTGAAAACTCGTTTAAGACATCTTCTAAACATAGCATTTATTATCCTGGTTGTATGGTGTTGATAAACACTAGGGTACATTTGATATCTAGCTACAAGAGCCTCTTCAGCTGCTTGAACGCCCTTTATATCTAGTATAAGATATTGTTCTAGCTTGAGATTAGCTATAATTCTATCAATATCAATAACTCCATATGCTACTCCAGTATAATGTGAATCTCGAATAAGATAGTCCATACGATCCACATCAAGTTCTCCAGAAACTATTGGGCCGAGCGGACCTTTTCCATTAATAATGTCTATAATTTCTTTCGAATCAAATTCTTTTGTAATTATATCATTTAAAGGGGTGTCTTCAATTACTTTAGCTGTTAATAATTCATGTTTCACATCTAAAACTGCTTCAGAAACATGGGAAAATGGTCCATGGCCTGCATCATGAAGTAAAGCAGCAATTCTAACTAAATTCTTATCATAATCAGATAATTCGAGATGTTCTACTAATTTTGAACCTAAAAACATGGTTCCAATTGAATGTTCAAGCCTAGAATGATTAGCTCCGGGATATACTAGTGATATAAATCCTAATTGTTTAATTCTCCGCAATCTTTGAATTTGTGGAGAATCCATAACTTCAACTTCAAACTCACTCAATGAAAGATTGCCATGAACACTATCTCTCAGAAACCTAGCTGAACTAACCATTTTAACACTTCAATATTTTCATTTATTAATGTTTTTATATTATTTTATACTGTTTTATTCAAATTTAATTCTATAATCAGAATATTAACGATAATTCTTTTTACTTAAGTTAATTTATATAATTTCTTTTATATTTAATTATAGTTCTTATTACTTAAGTTAATTTATATAATTTCTTTTATATTTAATTATAGTTCTTATTACTTAAGTTAATTTATATAATTTCTTTTATATTTAATTATAGTTCTTATTACTTAAGTTAA
>Ga0082212_10005175_pt1 | contig 17872 bp, 13 predicted proteins | sample TergutNt197P3_FD_71548 | JGI IMG/M metagenome (GOLD analysis project Ga0082212, IMG submission 71548) | Neocapritermes taracua P3 segment gut microbial communities from Petit-Saut dam, French Guiana - Nt197 P3 | ecosystem: Host-associated > Arthropoda: Insects > Digestive system > Gut ...
TGCGTAACCATCTTTACAGGATTACCATCGACCGTGTGAGCGGCGCAGGTTTCCCCAACGAGGAAGATGCGATAAACAACACAAGCAGCAGAATGGACATAGTGATTACCCTCTGGAACGAGTATGACCTTGGCGGCTCAGCCTTTGAAGGGTCGCACTTTCTTTCAATAAATCCGCAGGATATTAACTTCAACAATGAAGAACAAATAGCCCAAACGATAACTGTTAAAACGGATATTGGTTCGCAGATATCTATGACCAACATAAAACTCTCCGGTTCGGAGAACAACCCGGGCGCTCCGCTTGACGGCGGCTGGATTAAGAATCTTGCCCTCTCGGCAAAGAGCGAAGTAAACGGCAAAAACGTCTGGACACTTACTTACGACATTGAAGCAAACGCAGGCTCTGCCCGCACGGGATATATTTATGTAACCATTGGCCGCATGACAAACATTGTGCGCATTGCACAGGAAGAATATATTGCACCCTCTGTCTTTACTGTAAGCACTATTGCCGGCAGCGGCGTACAGGGCTTTGCCGACGGCATGGGAATGGCGGCGCAGTTTCATAATCCTAACGGTATCGCGACAGATATTTCGGGTAACATCTATGTAGCAGATGAGTACAATAACCGTATCCGTATGATTACTCCGCAGGGCGAAGTAACTACCATTGCCGGAGACGGCACACTAGGTTCTGCCAATGGACAGGGAACGGCTGCAAAGTTTTATTTTCCCTATGGCATTACAATAGATGTATCTGGTAACTTATATGTGACGGATAGGAGAAACCACTGTATACGTAAGATTACACAGGATGGAATGGTAAGTACTTTTGCCGGTGGTGGAACACAAGGTTATATCGACGGTCTGGGAGACGAGGCAAAATTTTATTCTCCTTACGGCATCGCGACAGATGTATTGGGCAATATCTACGTATCTGATGGCGATAATCACCGCATACGTAAGATTACTCCGGAGGGTATGGTTAGCACTTTTGCCGGCAGTACACAAGGTGGTACACAAGGCTATGTCGACGGAACGGCAGAGGAGGCAAAATTTAATACTCCTGTCGGCATTGCGATAGATGTTTCAGGTAATCTTTATGTGGCGGATAGTAACAACAACCGTATCCGTAAAATTACTCCGGAGGGTATGGTTAGTACTTTTGCCGGCAGCGGCGAATTTGGCTATGCCGACGGACATGGAACAGCAGCACAGTTTAGCAAACCTTATGGCATCACAATAGACGCATCGGGCAATCTTTATGTGGCGGATTACGGCAACAACCGCATCCGCAAAATTACTCCGCAGGGCGAGGTAACTACCATTGCCGGCAGTGGCGAATATGGCTATGTCGATGGCCCGGCAGGCGAGGCACAGTTTAGTATGCCTCAAGGCATCGCTATAGATGCATCGGGTAATCTATATGTAACGGATACCGGCAACCACCGCATACGCAAGATAACGATGGAGTAAGTCAATTAAGAATTAGGAATTAAGAGTTAGGAGTTATGAGTTTTCAGTTACTCAGTCAGGAAGTTATATGGTTTGAATTAGATACTATTTAGTTATTAGTGTTAATTAGTTGTGAATTAGACGGGCAGGAGAAATCCTGTCCGTTTTTTTTGTACCTTTCCCTATAAATTTTGAACCCCATTTTCTCAATTCATAACGGAGTAATTGAATAAAATCAAAAATCAAAAATCGTATTACAGGCCTTATTTGAATAAGAAATTATACTTTTACAAAAAATTACAATGTATTTACAGAATGAAAAATCAAAAGCTTATTAATATTTTATTGAAAGATATGGGAGAGTTGGAAGAATTGATTTCCGAAATAAAAGCCAAAAAGGAGTTTGATATTTTGGAAATGGAGTTTTTACATACCCGCTCGAAAGGAATTTTGCAGTTGATGCAAATGCTGAAAAATGTTGAGCCTGAGGTGGAAACGCCGCTTGAATTTAATAAAGAAGAAAAAAATCAAGTGGAAGATCCTGTTGAAACTAATGCCGTTTCTGAAAAAACTGTAGCAGAGGAATTAAACATTCCTGCTGGTGAAAAAAAATCGGAAATATCAGGTATAGAAGCAATTCAGACTGAAGAAGTTAAAACTGAAATTAAAGAAACGCCGGTAGAACCTGCAGTTGTTAAAGTTGAAGAAAAAACAGATACGGTCAGGCACGAAACAGAAGACTCGCTTGGTTTGCCTGAAAATAGTATTAAAATAAGCGATGTTGAACTGGAAGAAAATAAGGCGGAGGCCGGTCATCGTTTGGGCGACAGTTTTATTAAAGGGAAGTCGGTGAACGACATGGTTGAAGATCACAATAAACTTGAGTTCAAGTTGTCGAACCGTCCGGTTAGCAATATTCAGGCTGCCATTGGCATAAACGACAGGTTTCAATACATTCGCGAACTTTTCGATGGCAGTTCCGAAAAATATACAAATACGGTTGTTTCGCTCGATTCAATGAACAACATCAACGAGGCAGTAGCCTATATTCAGAAAAATTTTAAATGGAAAAAGAACGAAACAAGCCTGAAATTTATAAACCTTGTTAAACGGCGTTTTGCCAATGAATAAAGCGGGTAAACTTATACTTGTTCCAACGCCAATCGGGAACCTCGACGATATTACGTTACGCGCCATAAAAATATTGAACAGCGCCGATGTAATTTTGGCAGAGGACACCCGCGTGCTGTCGAAGCTGATGAAACATTTCGGTATTAAGAAAAAACTTGCCTCTCACCATAAATTCAACGAACACAAAACGCTGCATAGTATAATCTCAAAAATTGAAGATGGGCTTCAGGTTGCCCTTATTTCCGATGCCGGCACTCCGGGTATTTCCGACCCCGGGTTTCTGTTAGTGCGGGCGTGTATCGAACACGGCATAGAAGTAGAATGTCTGCCCGGCCCTACGGCGCTTATTCCGGCATTAGCCGTTTCGGGATTGCCTTCCGACAGGTTTGTTTTTGAAGGTTTCCTCCCACAAAAAAAAGGCCGGCAAAAAAGATTGCTTCAGCTTGCCGACGAAACACGAACTATGATTTTTTATGAATCTCCTTTCAGGCTGGTGAAGGCGCTTTCGCAGTTTGCCGAATTTTTTGGAAACGAAAGGCAAGCCTGTGTTTGCCGCGAACTTAGCAAAATGTTTGAGGAAATTAAACGCGGAACCATTAATGAACTCAAAGCCTACTATGAAATAAATCCTCCTAAAGGCGAAATAGTTATCGTAATCGGCGGGTTGTCAAAAAAGAAAACAGCTCAGGCAAACCAAGACGATGATTAATGCAGAAATACTCGCATATATTTTTTGATATCGACAATACTTTGTGGGATTTCGAAAAAAATTCCCGGTTGGCCATGCAAACAGCATTCAACCGTTTAATTGTAGGCAGTGAAGTTCCATTTGACACTTTTTTTACTGCATATTCAAAACACAATAAACTTTTATGGGAAAATTACCGCAACCGGCAGATTACAAAAAAGGAACTAACTCTGAAACGTTTTGAATTAACTTTTGAAGAATTAAGCATACAGCAGGCAGACTCGTTAAAAATGAATGAGTGCTACTTGGCCGAAATACCGGAACAAAAACATTTGAACGACGGTGTTGTCGAGCTTCTTGAATATTTAAAACAAAAAAGGTATCACCTCAGTATTATAACCAATGGTTTCCGCGAAGTTCAGGCGCAAAAGCTTGAAACGTCGGGAATATCAGGGTTCTTTTCAAGTATATTTATTTCGGAAAATGTAAAAATACCCAAGCCGGGGAAAGAAATATTTGAAACAGCTGTTAAATCGACAAACGCTAAAAAATCGAAAAGTATAATGATTGGCGACGACTGGGAAACAGATATACTTGGCGCGTATCATTACGGAATCGACTCAATTTATTACCGGCCTGATTGTTACGGCAAAGCTCTGCCTGAAATCGAAAAAAAAGGGAAAAACATAATCCATTCTGTTCAAAATTTTGATGAGATAAAAAAAATTTTGTAACACAGCGGTTTTTCTCAAAAAAAGCGGTCTAATGGTCAAAAAGCATATCGCTTTTACAAACTAAAGCCAAATAATAAAAAAACGTCAGAGATTTTTTTATCTCTGACGTTTTTTATTTTTTTGATTGAAATGTGTACTATATCAGCGTATATGTGATGATGCTGTTATTCATCCAGTTCATGAAGTTCTATTGATGATTGCAACTTACCCTTGTCGTTATAATTCTCGGATTTTACCGTACCGATACCGGGGGCATACCACGAAACGGTTTTCGCGGTTGTAGTTCTGCGCATCACGGTAGTTGTGCTTGTTTGCGTTACCTTGTGACATTTGAACGTACCTGCAGGAACAGTTACATCTTCAATGGCAAGACATTCCTGTTCGGTAAGTGATATTTCTGTTCTGATTCTGATACCCATGTTTAGTGTCATGGTGAATTGTACGTCATCAAGTTTATCTCCGGGCGAAAGAGACGAAGGTATTCGTAGTTTGTCGCCTTCAATTTCTATAATACCGTCCGTTCCGGGAGTTGCGAAAATTTTCATATCCCATTCCACCACACCGTTGGTAACGTTTATGGTTAAAGGCACTTCTAAATCGTTAGCCGGTTTACGGTTCTTGTCAAGCACCTGCGACACATAAGTGATAGACATGTTACCGCCCGATCCGTTCACTTGCCTGATAGTCTGGCGCGTATAGCTACTAACCTTGCCATTAGCACCCAGGTTGGCGTAAACCAACGATAATCCTTGCTTAGTAGGGAAAAATATATTTTGGGCAGTAACACCCCCTGTGGTCATAATGACCGAAACAATAATAATAAGTAGTTTTTTCATAAAATAATAAAATTAAAAATACGAATTTAAATTAAATCTTCTAAATAATATTTTTTGTGATAAAAAAAGTTAAAAAATTTTTTCTCCATTTTCCCCGGTTTCCACAATGTTGCGTTGTTCATAAAATAGTTCTTTGAAATTATTGTAATAGCTGATTTTAATTCTATTCCCCTAAATGCTATTCTTCCTGTAAATTCTGAACCTGTTTTGTCCGTTCGTCGATGTTAAAATACTGAAAAGCAATAAAAGTGTAACTTATTACGCCAAGAGTAGTGGAAACTAATGCCGACACGCCCATCATAAACCAGTGCCATTGCGGATATTCAACAGCGCCGCCCTGCTGAACGCCTGTATGTGCCGCAGAAAAACCCGCCATCATCGATGGAATTAAGAAAAATAAACTTGCTGCCCATATAACCAGCAGCCCTAAAAGATTAATCAAAAAAGTATTCCACCACTGTTTATTTACAAGAAACCATGAGCGCGAGAACGCACTGCCTATCCTTTTTCTTTCGAAAATAACGATAAACAGTGCAAGCGACAGCGTATTTGCAAAGTAAATGCCGGGTATAATAAATAAGGTAACGCCGAATATTGTTATAGCAAAAAGCAAAAGTATTGCGCCAAGCGCCGCTAAACTGTTTGTAAACAAAGCTCCTGTAATTTCGTGGGTTTCAAAGTTACCCTTACCCTTTTTTACGTATAAATCGATATAAGTGTAAAAAGTACCGGCCAGCAGTGAATTTACAAACAGTCCAAAAAAGGAAGAAGTTAAGAGATTCAGGTAGATTGGTTTTAAATTTGCCAAAACCATTTCCGGATCGTTAATATCAATTCTACCCATAATTTCTTTTTGCATATAAATTTGAAGTACGGCATAAACAATCACAAACGGCAGTACATAAACGGCAAAAAGTTTTGTAAGCGGTTTGATTTCCTGCTTCAGGAATAAAAACGAATCGGTAAAAATGTCACCTATTTCACGTTTTTTTCTGAATTGAATTTCTTGCATGGTTTTATTAAAAGTTTTGCAGGCCGTTATTCGAAAGTTTTTTTGTCGATTTGATATTTATTCCTGTCGGCAGCATTGCGCGAAATCAGCTCGCCTAAAAAGCCTGCAAGAAAAAACTGAACACCAATAATTACCGCAGCCAGCGCTGTGTAAAAATAAGGGTTATCGGTAATCAGGTTGCCGGTAATTCCATGTTTCAGCTGGTTTATTTTCTGAACAGCAATAACAGCTGTTGACGCCACACCCAGCAACATCATCAAAACGCCTAACACCCCAAAAAAGTGCATTGGGCGTTTCACAAAACGCGAAATAAACATAACCGAAAGTAAATCGAGCGGGCCGCGTAAAAAACGCTCGAGGCCGAACTTTGTAACGCCGTATTTTCGTTCGCTGTGTGTAACAACTTTTTCCCCTATTTTTTTGTATCCTGCCCATTTTGCCAGAACGGGAATATAGCGGTGCATTTCGCCGTAAACTTCAATACTTTTTACTACCTGCCTGCGGTACGCTTTCAGCCCGCAGTTCATATCGTGCAGTTTAATACCGGTCATCATTCGCACTGTTCGGTTGTACAGCTTACTGGGCAGGTTTTTTGTTAAAACGGGGTCGTACCGCTTTTTTTTCCAGCCCGAAACCAAATCGAAACCGTCTTCCCTTATCATTCGGTACAATTCCGGAATTTCATCGGGGTTATCCTGCAGGTCGGCATCCATGGTGATTACAACGTTGCCCTGTGCCGCACCGAAACCACAGTAAAGAGCCGCCGATTTACCATAGTTACACCTGAATTTTATTCCTTTTATGTTCCGGTTTTCCAAACTTAATTTTTCAACAACATCCCACGAATTGTCGGTGCTGCCGTCGTCAATTAATAAAATTTCGTACGAAAATTTATTTTTGTCCATTACTTTTTTTATCCGGAAAGTTAATTCAGGAAGTGATTCTTCTTCGTTATAAAGGGGTACAACTACTGAAATATCCATATTAAAATATTTATTTCACAAATATAAGTTTTTTTTACCCGTTTTGCACTTATAAAAATAGTTGTAATTTGCAGATAATTCAAATTTTTTTACTTTTGCGGCGGGGTAAGTCCTGTGCGACCAGCTCCTGCTGAAATCCCCCAGGGTTGGAAAGCAGCAAGGGTAGGCGGTTGAGCGGTGCGACGCAGGTAGCTTACCCTCTTTTTTATGAAAAAGGCGATAGAAGAATGAAAAAGTGTTGCATTTTAAAAAATTAATGTTTTACTTTGCGCCGCTGAATTTTAGAGCAGCAACCGTTCTTAACAAAGATTATATTCTGAAATAAAATATGCCGAATTAGCTCAGTTGGCCAGAGCACGTGATTTGTAATCTCGGGGTCCACAGTTCGAATCTGTGATTCGGCTCAAAAATTTCAGGGGAGTTACCAGAGTGGCCAAATGGGGTAGACTGTAAATCTATTGGCAACGCCTTCGGTGGTTCGAATCCATCACTCCCCACAAAAAAGGGTTCAATGCAAGTCATTGAACCCTTTTTATTTGTAATAATTGTTCCCGTTTAACGCAGCTGAGCCCCTAACTCACGCTCGAAAGCAGAGGTCAGTTTTTGCATGGTTTTGTCAATATGCTTGTCTTTTAGTGTTTGATAGTCGTCGCGCAGGATAAAACTTACGGCATACGATTTTTTACCCTCCGGGATACCTTTACCTTCGTAAACATCGAAAAGATTTACCGAGCGCAGAATCAAACGTTCGGCTTTAAACGCTGTATCTTTAATCTGACTGAATTTCACCGACTTGTCGATAAGCAATGCAAGGTCGCGGCGGACAGCATGGAATTTGGGCAGTTCTTCAAAAATTACACTGTGTTTTTTCTTCAGGTCAATTACACGCTCCCATTTGAAATCGGCATAATAAACCGGCATTTCCACATCAAATTTTTTCAGGAAATTTTTGGCAACAATACCCATTTCGAGAACGGTTTTGTTATTGACTTTGTAGTTTAAACCTTCTGACAGCAATTCGTTTTCAGTTTCGTCGATTTGCATTTTCTCAATGTTGAAACCCAATCGTTTCAGGATATTTTCGGCATAAGTTTTGATTGTGTAAAAACTAACCGGCTGTTCTTTCTCTGTCCAGTTTTCTTCTTCTTTGCTACCGGTTACGAATAGTCCGAGGTGTTCTTCTTCGTGGTAGTTGGTTTCGGGATGTTCTTTAATCTGCGTGCCTTTGTAAAAGTAGCAGTTGCCAAATTCGTACAGCCTAAGGTTTTTGTTTTGCCGGTTGGCGTTATAAGCAATGGCCTCCAAACCTCCAAACAGCAAAGTCTGGCGCATACCGTTAAGGTCGGCGCTAAGCGGATTAAGCAGTTTTACGGTAAATTCATCACCGAAATTTTTTAATCCTTCGTAATAACTTGTCTTGGTGAGCGAATTTGACCATATTTCGTTGAATCCCTGTGCGCTGAGCATTTCGGCAACGATGTTGCGCATTTGGCTCATATCTGGCTTTTCAGCCGTTTGCAACGACGCCTTAACCATTGTTGGAGTTTCAACGTTATTATAACCGTAAATCCTCAATATTTCCTCAATGACATCGGCTTCGCGTTTTACATCCACGCGATAGGGAGGAATTAACAGCGACAGCCCCTTTTCGGTTTCGTTTTCAATTTTTATTTCGAGCGACTCCAGAATATTTTTTATTTGCTCAGGACTAATTTCCTTGCCAATAAGCCTTGTAATGCAGGCATACGATATGTCAACTTTAAAATCTTCAATTGGCTGAGGATAAATATCCACAATTTCCGAAGAAATGGTTCCGCCGGCCACTTCTTTAATTAAAAGCGCCGCCCTTTTAAGTGCATAAACTACATCGTTTGGATTAATACCACGCTCGAAACGGAACGAAGCATCGGTGTTAAGGCCGTGCCGACGCGCTGTTTTGCGAATATAAACAGGATTAAAATATGCACTTTCCAAGAAAATATTTTTGGTTGAATCTTTTACCATTGATTTGTTTCCTCCAAAAACGCCACCAATGCACATACCTTCTTCTGTGTTGCAAATCATAAGGTCGTTTTCGTGAAGTTCGCGTTCCACTTTATCGAGAGTGGTAAATTTTGTACCGGCGGGCATTGTTTTAACTATTACTTTTTTGCCTGTAATTTCGTCGGCATCGAAAGCATGCAGCGGCTGTCCGATTTCAAAAAGTACGTAGTTGGTAACATCAACAACATTGTTAATAGGGTTGAGCCCTATAGCTTTCAGCCTGTTTTTAAGCCAGCCGGGCGATTCCTTTATTTCAACACCCGAAATGGTAACTCCCGAATACCTTGGGCAGGCTTCAGCAGTCACAACTTCTACCGGTATTTCGAAATTGTGATTGTCAACTTTAAAATGACTAACCGATGGACGGCTGTAACGGATATCCCTTGTTTTTTTCAGGAAAGCGGCCAAATCGCGGGCTACGCCTATGTGTGAACCGGCGTCGATTCTGTTTGGCGTTAAACTCACTTCAATCTGCCAGTCCGACTCAATTTTGTAATATTCACCGGCAGGTGTCCCTACTTTTGCCGAATCATCCAAAACAATTATCCCGTCGTGGTTATCGCCAATACCGATTTCATCTTCGGCACAAATCATTCCCTGCGAAACTTCGCCGCGTATTTTCGATTTTTTAATGGTAAATTCCTGCTCGCCCATATAAAGCGTGGTTCCTTCGGTAGCTACAATCACTTTTTGTCCGGCGGCAACATTTGGGGCGCCGCAAACAATGGGCAGCACTTCGCCCGTACCAATGTTTACTGTGGTTTTACTCAGGTGGTCTGAATTGGGATGTTTTTCGCATGTAAGCACTTCGCCAATGACTAACCCGCGCATTCCGCCTTTAACTGTTTCAACTTCTTTCACGCTGTCCACTTCCAGGCCAACCTGGGTGAGGATTTTTGCAACTTCTTCGGGCGACTCATCCAGCAGGATGTAGTCTTTTAACCAATTATATGAAATATTCATGTTGAAAAAATGCTAAACAAATATTTTGAAAGCGCAAAAATATGAAACTTTTCCTCTAAACCAATAAGTAAAAAAATCAAGGGGCGCGATATCGCATCCCTCAATTCATAACTCGTAATTAGCTTATCTCATTTCTCAAGAGCTTGGTGGTAAAATAATTAAAAATTACACATGAGAAAAATGTTTTTTCTTTATTGCACTATCATTTTTTAGGCATTAATACGGATATAAATTTACAAAATAAAACGCTAAAATTAAATATAGTGTTTTATATATTTCATTTTATTAACTTTGTCTGCCTTAATGGTATAGTATTATTTTATATTTGTATAAAAATATTTTATCATTCAATGCAGTAAATACTATGTAGTATATAAGACAAAAATACGGCGTTTTTTTATCGCGTAACCTAAGTAGTAATTAACAATTAAACTATATATACAAGAAAAAAAATTTTTAAAACCCAATTTAAAACTGACCTGACATGAACAGAAAAACAAAAAACAAATTTACAATTGCCATTTCGGTTATGGCGCTTGCGGCAGTTCTCCTATTCTCAGGCTGTCATAAGGATATGAAGGACGACATTAAAGATTTGAAGAAAAGAGTTGCCTCGCTTGAACAGGTAACAACTTCATTGCAACAACAACTTAATTCAGGTTCGCTTGTAAAATCGGTAACGGCTATTACTAATGGATGGAGAATTGAATTTATCGGTGGAACAAACCCTGTTTCTACTCTCGATATTATTACCCTTTCAGAACAGTCGGAACCGATAACGCCACAACTTGAGGTTCGCCGTAACACCAACGGCACCACTACCTTGTGGGTTAATACCGGCTCGGGCTGGGTGGATACTGAAGTTGACCTTAGAGGTCCCTCTGGAACGGGTGGTTCTGGTGGCGGTACAGGACCTGCCGGTCCAGTTGGTCCCACTGGTCCCGCCGGAACTAACGGCGCCGATGGCATCACACCTGAACTTGAGGTACGCGAAAATGCTGACGGCACTATAACCGTATGGTACAATGTATCGGATCCTGCTGACTGGATTGATACCGGCGTTGACCTGAAAGCCCCGTCAAGCGACGACCTGCTTTTTGCAATTATCGACAATATTGCTGCAGGCACCGTAACATTTGAACTTAATGACGGCGACCCCGCAACCTCTACGCCAAATACTCTGTTCACATTCTACAAAGCCTCTACGGCAGTCAGTTTCGAGCTGGCAATGGTTGGTGAGGAAATAATAGTTGCTTCCGGCAGTACGGGCACGGTAACATTCCGCGTAGAGCCTTCCAACGCATTTATTCCCACTGCTCTCGACAAATGGGAACTTGACGAACTTGGAACAAGGGGAGCAGGTTATGTGAATGTTTCTACCAACTTCGAACTCATTAGCATTGTGCCCGATGCAGGCGAAGGTCAGTATATAGCCACAATCGAAAATACAGGCGGCGCCGAGGGAGTTTTTGTACTCTCTCTTGTAATGGAGGCAGCACCGGACGCATTTATCTCCTCGCCAACATTTCCTGTAAGAGTGATAGATGCAGTAGCAAGAATTGGCTCGGTTTACTATCAAACTCTTGACGCTGCGCTAACGGCGGTAAAAGACGGCGAAACAATTACTCTGCTGAAAAATATCAACCACACAAGGATAGATATTAACAGACTGAACATTACTCTTGAATTAGACGGATATAACCTGAATATTGTAACCAACACCACTGGTCTTTATGCACAAAACGGCGGCGTCCTTATTTTAGATGATTCAGCCGGTGGCGAATTTAACATAACCAGCGATTACATAGCCGCATATGCTAATAACTTAGGTTCTGCTATTACCGTAACTAACGCTACGGGAGGAACAAGCAGCGGCGCGTATACTACAACCAGCGGCACTGTTACGGTAATCGGCGATGCAATCGGAATAGCCTATGGTGCGTATGCTATGAGGGACGGCAAGATTACCGTAGGTGGCAATGTAACCGCAACCGGAGCCGAAGGCATTGGTGCTGCTGTTAGTATGGGCGGAACCGTCAAAATAGGCGGTAATGTAACCGCAACCGAAGCCGGAGGCATTGGTGCGTGGGTTAATGCCGGCGGCGAGATTATCATAGACGGAGAAATTGATGCGGATATTTATATCAGACTTGGCAGTGTTGATTTAACCGCCGCCGACTACGATGTAACGCTGTCGCTGGCAAATACCGAAGGTTATCTTGTTTATACAGATGGCACCAATACTGTATGGGTAAAAGGAACACTGCCTCTCGGCACAGCGGGTAATCCCTTTTTGGTAGCCAACTTAGATGACCTGCTTGCCGTTGGCACACCGGATGCCACCCACGTCGGTTGGACTCTGGGCGCATTCTACCGACAAATCAACCCCATCGACTTGGGAACCGTACCCAACTATACGCCCATTGGCAACTTTACCGGCACCTACGACGGAGACAACTATACCATCAGCAACCTTACCGGCAACACCAGCACTAACTACCGCGGCCTGTTCGGGCGGATAATGGCAGGCGGCAAGGTAAAAAACGTCATTCTTACCGGTGTTAACCTCACAGGCAATGACGCTGTCGGCGGCATAGCAGGGGCGAACTCCGGCACCATAGAGGGGTGTTCCGTTTCGGGATTCATTCACTCTCAGGGGTCCTCAACGGGCGGTGGAATAACGGGTTTAAACTCAGGTACGGTAAAGAACTGCTCCGCATCCGTTTCGGCATCAGGAACGGGCATGAGGATTGGCGGCGTGGCAGGCGACAATTCCGGCACGATAATAAACTGCTACACCACAGGTAACATTTCAGCTCTTTCTTCAGTTGGCGGCGTAGCAGGCAGAACTACCGCTACCGGCAGGGTTCAGTACTGCTATTCTACGTGCGAGGTAAGCAGTACAAGCGGCGATGCCGGCGGGGTAGTTGGACTGGTAGCCGGAGCCGGTTTGGTAGAACATTGTGTGGGCTTGAATGCTGTCATTAATGTAACTGACAACAGCACCAATTTAGGTCGGGTAATCGGCAATGGCACAGGCGCCAGCAACTTCGGCAATTCCGACATGGTATTGACCTATAACGGTGGCGCTCTTACCTATTCCCCCACGAGCAGCGCAACGGGTAAAGATGGAGAAGACGTAACTTCCGGCACAACAAGCAGTCAGTATAACAATGCAGACTGGTGGGCAAATACCACAAGCGGGCCGGGCTTCCTCTTTGGCACAACAGATGCTGCTCCCTGGAAGATGACCACCGGAGCCGGCAATCTTCCAAAATTGTATTGGGAGTAGATTTAATTAAGAAATAATTGAATGATTGAATAACTGAATAACCGAAAATTCGTAATTAAAAAAGGCGCATTTGCGCCTTTTTTTTGTATTGTTGGAACACAGAGTAAAAATTAAGAACCTGTTTTGATTTTTTCAGTTTATTCTTTTAACTTGCCGCTGTTTATCGGTTAGATTTTATAATTGGTTTTGTGTATCTTCTTTGTGGTTAATTATCTTATAATTACAACGATATGCGTTGATATATAAAATACTTGTGTAACATTTTTAAAAATCAAAAACCGTTTATTATAATTACAGAAAAGTAAATAATGATGGAAATTGCCAAGGTCATAAAACAACACAAAGAGTTATGTGTGTTGGCTTCTGAAAAAAAAATAAAACAAAGTCTTGATATTCTGTCGGGTATAATTTCAAATGTAGCATCGGGCGATTTGCGCGATGAATACGATGCCATAGTTATGACCTACAAAAATATGCTGTCATACACAATTGGCGGCGTGAACGACCCCGAAAGAAGCAAAATTTACCTCCGTCTCATACAGTCAATTTTGAAACTGTCCGACCGCGCACGACAGGATATTTTGTCGCACTCATCGGGCTGGCACACCTATTGGGTAAAAAAACAGGCGGAAAAAGAACTTCGGCTCACAAACCAAACCATTGCCGAAACCGTTGATGGACTGCTGTTTAAACCCGAACTCGATGAATGGCTAAAAGTTAGCGCCGAAATACTTCCGAATCCCGAATCGGATATGTCGAAAAAATATAAGAAACTTATTACCAACATATTCAATCATCTTTGGCTTACCGACTATTATGGCGAAGCCGAATTGAGCCTCATAAATATTATATCGAAGTCGGAAAAATTCAGATGGCACGAAACAAGCCTGTTTGTATCGGCAATTACCCTTAGCGCATTGCGAACATGGCAAACAGACAAGTTGATGAAACTCCTTGACATTTATGAAGATAAGCAGGAACACGTAATGGAAAGAGCGTTGGCGGGGTTAATTCTGAACCTGCATTATTATAATAATAGGGTAATGCTTTATCCTGAAATTTGCAAAAGGCTAAAAGATTTGAGTGTTATTGATTCATTCAGAGAACATTGCCGAATAATAGTTTTACAAATCATAAGGTCGCGCGAAACTGAGTCGCTTGTTCGCAAACTTCACGACGAAATTTTGCCGCAAGTTGAAAAGTTAAGACCTCAGATTGAGGAAAAACTCGACCTCGACAATATTCTTCTGATAGATGAAAAAAATCCCGACTGGTCGGAGGTTTTTGATGAGTCGGGCGAGATTTTCAAAACAATGGAAGACCTTGCAAAGTTGCAAATGGAAGGCGCAGATGTGTATATGTCGGCATTTGCGAATATGAAAAATTTCGATTTTTTCAAAGATTTTCAAAATTGGCTTGTGCCGTTTTATCCCGACCACGAGGTTGTTAATGAGATACATAATGACGAAATACTTGGACCCTCGGCAAACGAACTTGCCGAAGCCCTGCATCAAACGCCATTTATCTGTAATTCAGACAAATTCTCGCTGCTGCTCAACTTAACGCACTTGCCATCATCGCAAAAAAACATGATGATGAAAGTTTTTAAAATGGAACTTGAAGGACTTCGGCAATTAAACGATGACGAAGCATTAATTGATCCTTATCGAAATTTCAGAATAAATATAACTCAATATCTGCAAGACTTTTACAGGTTTTTTAAATTGTCGCCGTATAAAAAAGAGTTTGAAGATATTTTTTCGGGCAGGCTCGACATATACAACTCATCGTTTTTCAGGCTTACCGGCAATGGCGATGAAGCCGAAGCAGGACTTGCCGAGTATTTTTTTAACAAAAATTTCTACAACGATGCGCTGACGCTCTATCTGAAACAGGTGGCAACAAAACCCGATGATGCGTATCTGTATGAAAAAATAGCGTATTGCTTTCAGGAACAGGCTAATTACAAAGATGCGTTGCAATATTATATGAAAGCCGAATTGATTGACCGCAAATCGTGGACGCTCAAAAAAATAGGATTGTGCTTGCGGCGATTGGGCGAAACCGAAAAGGCATTGGAGTATTATTTGCAGGCAAGCGATATGGAACCATCAAATATTCACACAATTATAATGATTGCCCATTGCCATCTCGACCTTAAAAATTATGAGCAGGCGTTGAAATATTATTTTAAAGTTGAATATACCGACCCGAAAAATTTGAAAATATTGCGCCCGATAGCCTACTGTTATTTTGCGCTTGGCAAATTTGACGATGCCGATAAATATTACGACAGGTTGTCGGTTGAAAAACTGTCGGCACACGATTTTATTAATAAAGGTCATTTGGCATTTTGCAAGGGGCAAATGAAAGAGGCTGTGGAGTTTTACAAACAGGGAATAAATACCGATAAGTTGTCGTCAGCGCAGTTTATAACAATGTTCGATGAAGACAGGGAACTGCTGATGTGCCTCGGCGTAAAACCCGATGACATTGCCATACTGCTTGATTACTTGCTGTTTAGCATTAGTTGAAATCGGCAGAGTCGTTATGCTCTCTTTTAAAAACATCGAAATCGGCTCGGTTTCCTCTTCTTCTCACTTTTACCAATTCTTTTCGCTGCTCATCAAGTTCCTTTAAACGAGCAATTTGTTCGGGCGTAAGATTAACCTCAATTTCGCTTCTGAATTTTTCCATTCTTGTTTCAAATTCTTTTCTGAAAGCCTCGCCTGTTTCGCCGTTCAACTTCGAATATTTGTCGAGTATTTTGTCAATTTTTTCTTTCTGTTCTTTTGTCGGCTGTATTGCCTGATACATTCCTTCTTTAAATCGCTCTTCCGAAAAAAATACTCTCACAGGTTTTAACCGCTGACTTCTTAATTGTGAAGAGGTTAGCATTCCCAATAAAAAACCTGTTATTAAAGTTGCAAGCGCCAGAATTATTGATTTTGTTGTCATATTAATCGCCTGTTAATAAATAAACTATACTTTCGCTATAATCGTCTTCAACTCCCAGCAAGGAGTTTACCGACAAGTTGCCTTCTTTTAAAAAAATAGATGTTGCCAGCAAAATTACTGCCACCGATGCAGCAATAGATACGCTTTTGAAGGCAAGTCTCAATCGTTTATCAAACTCATACTTGATAAGTTTGCTTCCGTTAAAAATTTTCGTGATAACATTTTTTTCAAAATCTTTACCAAAGTCATAATCGACCCTTGTTAATAACTCTGCTGTTATTTTACCGGTGTCGTTATCTTCTTTTAACGAATTGATAATAAGATTTTTAATTTCCATATTTTTCATTTCACTCATTATTTTTCAGATATTTTCTTAGTTGTTCCTGTGCTCTCGACAATCGTGAAAGAACTGTGCCTGTGGGTAATTCAAGAATTTCTGCGGTTTCTTTTGTCGAATATCCCTGCAACATTCTCATCACAACTACTGCTCTGAATTTTGGTTCAAGCGTTTCCAGAGCCTTTTCAACGGTTACCTTTGCATCGCGTTTATTTTCAGCATCATCACTTGCAACATCGTATTCATATAGTTCATTATCTTCTTGGCGAGAGAAAAGTGAGAAAAAACGTTTTCTTCTTTTCTGTTCATTTATTGTCAAATTGACTGCAATTTTTTGTATGTATGTTGACAGTTTTGCATCGCCTCTGAAACTTGATAATGAATAATATAATTTTATAAAAACCTCTTGTCCAACATCTTCCGAGAATGCCGAGTTGCCAAGTATTCCTTTTACGGTGCGGGCAACCATTTTTTTGTATCTGTTTACCAATACTTCAAATGCTTGCTCGTCGCCTTGCAGAGACGCTTCAACAAGACATTCGTCTGAAGAATTTATATATGTCTCTTTGACCATTAATTACTAATTAGACAACAGTAATCGGGTTTTTATTCCGCATTCAACAATTTTTTCTACCGCAAAATTTCAGGAAGCGTATCATCATCTAAAACAACGTTGAACTCTCTTGTATATCGAATTGGGAAAAGTTTTTGATTTTCGAAACCGCCGTCATAGCCTCTGCGAACAAAATAAAAATCGGTATGAAGCAACTCCGGTCTGTGAATATATGGGTATTTGAGCAAATCTTTACCGTAAAGCGCCAAGCCGCTGATGAAAAAATATGCTATGTCGTAGCCCTGCCACGCAAAACTCGTTTCCGCCGGTTGAGTAAAAAATGTTTTTCGGAAATTATTATTGAAATGCCTAACGTTAGGTTTGTTATAATCAATCCAATACGGCGAATAGATAAGCATATTTAAATCGAAAAAATATTGCGGCACAAGGTTTTCAAGTTCTCTGAGCAACGGATAGCCAAATACCTTTATATTAGACCGTCTCAATGTGTAAGCGTCCGTTATTGTTTCGCTTATCACCGGCGCATACTCGGAGGCTATTATCACAACGTTGCCGCTTTGGTTGGAAAGCGCATTTACCAGCCTTGAACTGTTGCCTGCCGATGCTCTGCTTAAAAAACGCATCTCTCTGAAATGTATGTCGCCGGAAGGCGAGTGGGCAGATAATTCGTTCATTATCATTTCTCTAAACCTGCTAACGTCTGCATTCATTCCCAGCGAATCGGCGTGTACGAAAATAAAATTATGGTCGTGATACTCTGCCATTTTTTTAGCCAACGCCCTTTGAGCAACCTCAAGCGTGGTGCTTGCCATAAACAGATTTGGGTTGTTGTCAAGAATTGAACTGTTGAACAACGGAACAGGC
>Ga0082212_10005176_pt1 | contig 17872 bp, 15 predicted proteins | sample TergutNt197P3_FD_71548 | JGI IMG/M metagenome (GOLD analysis project Ga0082212, IMG submission 71548) | Neocapritermes taracua P3 segment gut microbial communities from Petit-Saut dam, French Guiana - Nt197 P3 | ecosystem: Host-associated > Arthropoda: Insects > Digestive system > Gut ...
TTCGACCGCAAGTATTCAGGATTCAGTATTCAGGAATCAGAATGCGGGTAACTTTTCGCTCCACGAAAAGTATTGAACAAAATTCTTGTTTTTTGTTTACGACTCTACGCCGTAAGCTACTAATCTGCCTGCCCGAAACAAAATATGTACGAGGAGGAAATCCTATGCGCTTATCCACCAAACAACTGGTCACCCTGGCCATGCTGGCCGCCGTTTCCCTGCTTCTTGTCACCCTGCCCTTTCTCCGCTTCCCTATTATCCCTCTTGTATCATTTTTGGAATACGATATGGCAGATATTCCTATTTTAATCGGGACATTTCTCTTTGGCCCTTTATCCGGTTTGATCCTGACGGCAGTTGTTTCCATGGTACAAGGTCTAACTGTTTCCTCCGCTAATGGCTGGGTAGGCATTGTAATGCATTTTTGCGCAACCGGAGCCTTTGTCCTGGTTGCCGGCCATATTTATAAGCGTAAAAGAACCTTGACCGGGGCTATCATCGCCCTTTTGGCCGGTATATTTACCATGGTTTTGGCGATGATCCCTCTTAATCTGATTTTCACACCTATTTACTTAGAACTGTTTGTCGGTTTACCAAAAGATATAGCACATCAAACTGTGCGAAAACTACTGCTTCCTGGTATTATCCCATTCAACCTGATCAAAGCCGGAGTCAACGGCCTGGTAACTTTCCTGCTCTACAAACGCCTGGGTAAGCTGCTCCGCTTGGAAAGAAACTAAGGCGGTCTTCAACCGCAAGTATCTAGTATCTGTGTTTTCGCTTCTCGAGAGAGTAAACAACTTGTTTTTTGTTGATGCTACGCGTCAGTAGGTGACTAAATTAAGTAAAAATAGTCTTAGATAAAGGAATTTGCCGATAAACATAGAATAAATTACCAACCAAATAAATTCCAAATGTAGCAGAGGATGCTTTTAAGCGAATAAGAGACATTTATGAAGACAAATTGAGCCGTTGAGGTAAAAAAGCATATGAATAACAACTTAAGAATAAGAAAAATAACAATTATTGCCGCGATCGCTTTGCTTGTCCTTGGCTGCGGATCGATAGGCCGTTCCATTTGGCTTTTGGCATATCAACCTTCCGTCCCCTCTTCCAATATCTCTTTCGAAAAACCGGAAGAAAATATGGGAAACGAAGACGACAAGGCGGTCGCAGAGAAATCGGAAAGCGGACTTGAGGAAAAAGGCAATGAGATCTCTGCTGAAGGAACAGAAGCTAGCCAAACTGACGCGGATCAGGAGGCGGTCCTGGAGAACCCGGGCTATAGAGTGATCAGCGGCGAGGATGCCTTGGCTATGTATGAGGCAAATCCTGATGAGATCATTCTGCTGGATGTGCGCGGCAGGGAAGAATATGCTATGCAGCATGTAGCCGATTCGATCGTAATTCCTCTGGATGAACTGGAATCACGCTTAGACGAGCTGCCGGATAAGAAACTTGCTATTATAGTCTTTTGTGAAGACGGGGAGCTTAGCAAGAAGGCCTATGATATTCTGATCTCCCATGGCTATTACAATCTCTACGACATGCAAAAATTAGAAAACTGGCCCTCTCATTTCGGTTCTATCCTGGTTTGAACTAGAGCGGCTTCGCCGCATGGAATTAGGGGGTAGGGTAGGGAGTTGGAACTAAGCTCTCAAATTCGAACAAAAAAGTCACAAAATATACCTCATCTCTTGATTGACCTGCAAGGATGCAGATTCAAAATGATGCATGAAATAATTAGACACTGATTTTCGCAGATTTTAACGGATTTTCGCTGTTGTCTTTTGGATATGAGAAACTTAGGTGTTGTTGCTTTGAAGAAAAGATAAAAATAATTCAATACTTTTTATAATAAAAAAAATCCGTGCTAATCCGTTTGAATCTGCGTAAATCCGTGTCCAATTTGTTTTTATTACTTTTCCAGTTTATCTGGGGTAGGGAGTAGGGAGCGTTCAGTTGCCAGTTGTCCTTGTCAGAACGGGTGACTTTCGCTTCGCTAAAGGATCGAATTTCACTCTTGTTTTTTGTTGATGCTACCTAAAAGTAAGTGAATGAATGCTTAACCCCTAATCTTTTGCGGCACTGCCGCTTTGAAACAAAAAGGATACTATGCTTCACCACCGGGAGAAAACATAGTATCCTTGATTTTTTAATTAGGTTTATTGCTTTATGCAGAAACTATAGTACAGCAAGGAATAGCAGAAAACCCCCCTACCCCCTACTCACTCACAATCAGCGACTTTTCATACAAAGCCTCCACCTCCCTGCCAGGTCCTTTGCCGGCCAGGGTGACTATGATGCCGGCAATCATACTGGCGATAAAACCGGGGACGATTTCATAGAGCCCGGTGCCGGACAGGGCCGGGATGGCCAGCCATAATATGTCTACGGCAGCGCCAACCACGATAGCGGTTACGGCAGCCGGGAAGGTAAAGCGTTTCCAGAATAAGGAGAGCAAAATAGCCGGGCCAAAAGCCGCCCCGAATACGCCCCAGGCATTTCCTACCAGATCCATGATACTGCCGCTGCCCGGACTCGAGGCGATGATCACCGCCACGATCGCGATCGCGACTACCACAAAACGCCCTGCCCAGAACATTTCCCTGTCACTGGCTTTTTTCCGGATCACCGGCCGGTAGACATCAGCCGCAAAAGCAGAGGCAGAAGCCAATAGCTGCGAATCAGCAGTACTCATAGCGGCAGCCAGGATGGCGGAAAGAAGGATTCCGGAGATAATAGCCGGGAAAATAGTACGCACCATAGTAATGAATACCAAGGAACTATCCGAGATTTCACCAAGGAATAAGCGTCCGGCGCAAGCTGCCAAAACCGCAAAGATCAGAATCAAAACATTCCAGGTAATACCGATTGTCGCGCTTTTTTTCACATCTTTTTGGGAGCGGATGGCCATGAATCTGACTATGATATGAGGCATCCCGAAATAGCCCAGGCCCCAGCCCAGGCCGGAGAGGATATCCGCCCAGCTTCTCCAGTCCGCTTTTCCGCTGCTGAGGAGATTCCAAAAATTTTCCGGAAAGGCAACGCCGGCAGTAGTGCCGGGGCCATTGTTAAGCAGCGCCAAAGCAAATATCGGGGCAATCATCAGGGCAGCCAGCATCAACAGGCCCTGGATAAAATCTGTCCAGCAGACAGCCTTGAAGCCGCCGAGAAAGGTATAGCCAATAATGATAGAAGCGGCTATATACATGGCAAGTGTGGCATTAATACCCAGCACTGTGTTAAATAGGGTACCGCAGGCCTTGATGCTGGCAGAAGCATAGATTGCATAGGCAAATAAAAAAATCATCGCGCAGACGACCTGCATGGATTTGCTCTTGGAGAGAAAGCGATTGGTCAGATATTGCGGTACCGTAATAGAGTCATTGGCAGCAATAGAGAAAAGACGCAGACGCGGCGCCAGGAAGATCCAGCTCAAGATATAACCGGCGGCAAGTCCGATAGCGATCCAGGACTGGCCCAAGCCGGCTGCGTAGATCGAGGCAGGCAGACCCATCAATACCCAGGCGCTCATATCCGAAGCGCCTGCGGACAAGGCCGATACCCAAGGACCCATTTGCCGGCCGCCCAGAAAATACTCTTTTTCGCCACCTTTGTCCCTGAAAAAGAAAAATACCCCGATTCCCAGCATAGCAGCAAGGTAGATGATGAATACCACAAGTTCGGTGTAATTCATAAATGCTCCCTCCTTTTATTTTTTGCCGAATATTCCCGATATTTCCGACAAGTTAAGATTATTATACTGGAAAATTATATGCTTTGCAAGAAAAAATTAGCATACTATACTCTTTAAAAAAGGATTTATCTGCAGGAGGAGAGAATTAATCCCTTAATTAAAAGGGGTGAATATCATCAGTATTGATCAGATGTTGGATTATGCTTTACTGTCCTCTATAGAAAAGCCGGCTCAATACAGCGGACAGGAATATAACCGCTATTGCAAAGACTGGGATCATAATCAGGCCCGGATGGCTTTTCTTTTTCCGGACACTTATGAAATCGGCATGAGCCACTTGGGTCTGCGCCTGCTTTATGAGGCAGTTAATTGCCGGGACGGTCTCTTGATGGAGCGCTGCTTTGCCCCTCAGACAGATCTGGAAGCAGCCTTGCGTGCCCGGGGCATCCCTCTTTTCAGCTGGGAGAGCCGCCACCCTCTGACTGATTTTGATATTCTCGGCTTCACCCTGCAATACGAATTAAGCTATACCAATATTCTAAATATGCTGGATCTAGCCGGACTTCCCCTTTTAGCTGCCGAACGGCCCGGCTGGCCCCTGATCATTGCCGGAGGCCCTTGCGCCTATAATCCGGAACCTCTGGCAGACTTTATTGATTTATTTATTATCGGCGAGGCGGAAGAAATCCTGCCCCGGCTTTTAGCCATGGCTTCGGAGGTTCGTGCAGGCAACGGCAGCAAAGAAGACCTCATCAAAAAGATAGCCGCTTGGCCTGGGATCTATATTCCTTCGTTTTATCAGATCGAATATGACTCAGACGGCAAATTGGTAAATATTTCCAATTTGCCGCCGGCCTTACCGCAGATCCGCAAGCAAGTCATTGCCGATCTGGCTGCCGCCCCCTCCCCTACTAAACCTTTAGTACCCAATATAAAAGTAGTCCATGACCGGATCATGCTGGAATTGATGCGGGGCTGCAGCCGGGGTTGCCGCTTTTGCCAGGCAGGGATGATTTACCGCCCGGTACGGGAAAAAGACCTGGATTGCCTCCTGAAACAAGCCCGGGAGCAAGCCGCAGCTACCGGTTATGATGAAATGGGCTTGCTATCCCTCTCTTCCGCCGACTATAGCCAAATAATTCCCCTGGTAGAGGAACTGCTACGCCGCCACGGACCCCAAGGGGTCAGCATTTCCCTGCCCTCTTTGCGGGTGGACGCTTTTTCCGTGGGCTTGGCCCATCAGATACAAAAGGTACGCAAAAGCGGCCTCACCCTGGCGCCGGAAGCAGGCAGCCAGCATCTGCGGGATATTATCAACAAAGGCGTGAGCGAAGAAGACATTCTCACAGCCAGCGGCGCAGCCTTTGCCGCCGGCTGGAGCAGCCTCAAGCTTTACTTTATGCTGGGCCTGCCCGGGGAAACCGATGAAGATATTATCGCCATCGCCGCTTTGTGCAAGAAGATACTGGAAAATGGCCGCCATTTGCGCCCGGCAGGAAGCCGGAAACCTCTGCAGCTATCATTGGCGGCAGCCTCTTTTGTCCCCAAGAGCCATACCCCTTTTCAATGGCAGGGCCAGGCAAGCCCCGAAGAATTGGCACATAAACAAAAGCTGCTGCGGGAATCTATCCGACCCCTGCGCAGTGTAACTCTAAAAACCCACGATATAGAAACCAGCCTGCTGGAGGCTGTCTTTGCCCGGGGAGACAGAAGACTGGGCCCGGTGCTTTTGCAAGCCTGGCAAAAAGGCTGCAAATTCGATGGCTGGAGCGAACATTTCCGCCCGGCCATCTGGGAAGAAGCCTTTGCCGAACAGGGCCTAAACCAAAAAGAACTGGCCGGACGCAATTTCAGCCCCTCTGAAACCCTGCCTTGGGAGCATATTGACAGCACAATAAGCAAAACCTGGCTTTGGCAGGAATGGCTGAAAGCAAAACAAGGCGAACTGACAAAAGACTGCCGGGAAGGAGTATGCAGCGGATGCGGAGCATGTTGTTAATGCAATTCGTAATTCGTAATTCGTAATCAAAACAAAACAGGAGAGATATATTTGATTGTAGAGACAGATAGGTTGATTTTGAGACCTTATAATTTTAAATACATTAATGATTACTATTCGTTGATGTCTGATCACCTTGTTTGGGGTTATTCTACTATTATTCCTCATGAGAATATTTTACAGTCCGAGCAAAAGTTACGGGAGATAATTGCGCAATATGCGGATGGGTTTATTGGTTTCCATGCATTGTTTAGAAAAGATGGAAATATATTTATTGGTGAGGCTGGGATTTTATCTTTTGATGATGAGGCAAACAAATGTGTTATCGGTTATAATCTGCTGCCGGATTTTTGGAGGAAAGGTTATGCGACGGAAATCTCTGAATCTCTTATTGAATATGCTTTTGCAGAGCTGCATATAGAAAGAATTGAAGCTTTAGCACTAAAATCAAATACGGCTTCATGTAAAGTATTAGAAAAATCCGGCATGCACCTTGAAGGCGTGCTGAGACATTTCACAAAAATCCGAGGAGCTTATGAAGATGTCTGTTATTATTCAATAATCAGATCCGATTATGTATAACAAAACAATAATTCTGCATTATTATAATTTCCGGAGGAAATTATGAAGTGGCGTGTTAAGATGTCTATTGATTTTAATCAGGCTTGGCTTTCTCAGCTGGATTTGTTAGCTCTAATCCAGCGTTCTTTGCGCCGGGGCGGTTTTCCTTTGGCCTATTCTCAGGGGTTCAACCCCCATATGCTCATATCCTGGGGGCCGGCTCATGCCGTGGGGGTGGCCAGTTTGGGCGAATATTTTGATTTGGAATTCAGCCGTCCCCCCCGGGAGGATTGGCTCCGGCTCTGGCAAAAGCAATTGCCGGAGGGTTTGGATTTGCTGGAAGCCCGGCCTGTACCTCCTAATTCACCTGCCCTGATGGCCGTTATTAACTTAGCCTCTTATTGCCTGGAATTTCCATTTTTTTTCAATAACTCGGTGGATACTTATATTAAAAATTTTTGGACCGCCCAAACTTGGCCGATCGAACGGGTCAGCCCCAAAGGCAAAAAAGAAATAGATGCCAAAGCCGGCCTGGCAGCTATCAAACAGGAAGAAAATAAACTGTTGGCCGAAGTATGGCTAAACAAAGGCGCCAGCCTGCGCCCGGCCGAAATAGCCACCATATTTGCCCCGGAAAGCAGCTTAAGCGCAGTAACCAGGACAGGACTTTTTATTGAGGAAAACGGAAAAAGGAAAGAACCATAGAAATTCAAGTAACGGGTAACAGGTATAGAAAAATGCACAAAGAATTACTAATCAAAATGGACCACAACGAGTCTGCTTATGCTTTGCTGGAAGATAGTGTTTTGGTGGAGGTTCAGTTTGAGCGCAACTCCTGCCGGCGTCTGGCCGGTAATATCTATAAAGGCCGGGTCGAAAATGTTTTGCCGGGAATGCAGGCGGCTTTTATTAATATCGGCTTGGATAAAAACAGCTTTCTTTATGTAGACGATATTCCCGCCCCGGACAGTGATCTCCCCCACAATATCGACAGCCTGGTCAAGCGCGGCCAGGAGATACTGGTACAGATTTCCAAAGAGCCGATGGGTTCCAAAGGCGCCCGGGTCACGGCCCAGCCCTCCCTGCCCGGACGCTACCTGGTGCTGATGCCCAAGCAAAGCCACCTGGCTATCTCCCGCCGGATCGAAGAAGATGCCGAACGCGGGCGTTTGCGCCAGCTTTTGCAAGGCTTGCTGCCACCCGGCATGGGAGCCATTATCCGCACAGTAGCCCAAGGAGTGGAGCAAAAAGAATTAGCTGCGGATCTGCATCTTTTGCTGAAACAATGGAAAAGAATATTAAATAAAGCCGCCAAAACCCCCGGACCCTGCCTGATCCACCGGGATATCGACCTGCTGCAGCGGCTGATCCGGGATACCCGGGCCGGGGATATTGACCGGATCTTAACCGATACCCCGGAAACATTGGCCAAAATGCAAGAAATGACCGAGGATCTGGCTCCGGACTTGAAAGCCAAACTAGTGATGGCAAATACGGACGATCTGTTCCGCCATTATCAAATCGAAGAACAGATCGATAAGGCCCTGCGCCGCAAAATCTGGCTGAAAAGCGGCGGTTATATAATTATTGACCAGATCGAAGCCCTTACCGTCATAGATGTCAATACCGGTAAATATGTGGGCAGCAAGGATTTGGGGGAAACCATGCTCACCACCAACCTGGAAGCTGTCGGAGAAATTTCCCGTCAGCTGCGCTTGCGTAACATCGGGGGAATTATCATTGTAGATTTTATTGATATGGATGACCCGGTCAGCCGCCGGCAACTGCTGAGTGCATTGGAAGAAGAGCTGAAAAAGGACCGGACCCGGGTGACTTTGCTGGGCATGACCCAATTGGGCCTGATAGAGATGACCCGAAAAAAAACCGGCCAAGGCCTTTCTCTTGCCAGGGAAAAGGAATGCCCCTATTGCAAAGGCAGAGGCCGGGTACTTTCCGAGGAAACTATGCCGGATAATGAGGAGACCGTGTTAAATAATAAGGAGTAAGATATGAGACGAAGTGAAAAACAAATTAGAGATCAGGCTTTGATCGAAAAAATATTATTGACCGCCCCTTATTGTCAAATCGCCATGGTTGACCGGCGGAAGGCCTATCTGGTGGCTATGAATTATGCCTATTATGACGGCAGTATTTATTTGCACGGCGCCAAGGAGGGCCGTAAAGCCGGCATTTGGTCCAATGGAGCGGATGTGACCCTCCAAATCGTCACCCAGGTTGAGCTTAATTTAAAACCTGGGGATCCCTTTCCGGAATGCGCATATTACAGCCTGTTTGCCGAGGGCCGGATCAAACGGCTGAGGAATGACAAACAGCGCCGGGAGGGGTTGGATATTTTGATCGATAAATATGGGGGCAGCAAAGATTATTCCACTGATTGGCATCGGGTCGAGGTTTGGCGGATCGATATAATCGGAGAAATAATTGGCAAGCAAAGCGGACATAATGAAGGCTAAGCCCCTTATTAATTGAGAATGGAGAATTGAGAATGGAGAATGATTGGTAGCTTTTCGCTTCGCAAAAAGTTTTATTGAAGTAAGGAGCTTTTTTGTATTGATGTTGCGTGGGAGTAAGTGAGCAGTTTTAGGAGGATTTATATGGAGAAGAACACTAAACTTATGTTGGGGAATGAGGCTGTTGCCAGGGGGTTGTTTGAGGCCGGGTGCGGATTTGTTTCCAGTTACCCCGGTACTCCCAGTACGGAGATCACTGAATTTGCGGCAAAGTATGACGAGATCTATGCAGAGTGGGCGCCTAATGAAAAGGTTTCGGCAGAGGCAGCTCACGGTGCTGCTGTTGCAGGTGTCCGGGCTTTTTGCGGCATGAAACATGTCGGATTGAACGTTGCCGCCGATCTCTTTTTTACTGCTGCCTATACCGGTGTGAATGCCGGTTTTGTGGCAGCGGTTGCCGATGATCCCGGAATGCACTCATCCCAGAATGAACAGGATTCCCGGCATTATGCCAGAGCGGCAAAATTGCCCATGCTTGAACCTGCCGATTCCGCTGAATGCAAAAGCTATACAGTCGCCGCCTTCGAGCTATCCGAACAGTTTGATACCCCGGTACTGCTGCGCCTGACCACTAGGATCGCCCATTCCCAAAGCGTGACCCCCCTTGACGAAAGAAAAAATATACCCAAACCCGAATATGTCAAAGACCCGGCAAAATATGTGATGATGCCGGCAAATGCCCGGGGCAGGCATGATATTGTTGAAGACAGATTGCTGAATTTAAAAGAATATTCTGAAACTTGCAGCTTGAATTATACGGAATACAATACTGCCCGTATCGGCATTATTTCTTCCGGGATCGCCTATCAATATGCCCGTGAGATTTTCGGCAAATCAGTTTCCTATCTGAAGCTGGGCATGGTCTGGCCGCTGCCGGATAAGCTATTGCTGGAATTTGCCTCGAAGGTAGAGCGGGTGATCGTGGTCGAGGAACTTGATGATATCATCGAATCATACTGCCGCTCCCTGGGCATCAAATGCGAGGGTAAAAATCTCTTGCCGCTCACCGGGGAATATTCCCAGGAAATACTGGCTGAACGGCTTAAAGGCCGCAAATATGAATTCAAAGGGGTCAACGAGCCCGTACCGCCAAGGCCGCCCGTACTATGCCCCGGCTGTCCGCATCGGGGAATATTTTATGTACTGCGCAAATTAAAGCTATTTGTTTCCGGAGATATCGGCTGCTATACCCTTGGCGCATTGCCCCCTCTTTTGGCAATGGATACAACGCTTTGCATGGGAGCTTCGGTTTCGGGGCTGCACGGAAAGGTCAAAGCCATCCCCCAAGAAGCAAGCAGCAGTATTGCCGTGATCGGGGATTCGACCTTTATCCATTCCGGCCTGACCGGCCTGGCCGGCATCGCCTATAACCGGAGCAATGCCAATATCTTGATTCTCGACAACAGCATCACCGGCATGACCGGTCATCAGCATAATCCCACCACAGGCTATACTCTCAAGGGTGAGGAAACCCGGATCATCGAACTTGAATCACTCTGCCGGGCTCTGGGCATCGATAGTGTTTCCGTAGTAGATCCTTATGATATTGCCCAATGCGAAAGTGTCATCAAGGCGGAGCTGGCCAAGGATTGCCCGTCCGTGATCATAGCCAGGCGTCCCTGTGTATTGCTGAAAAGCGTAAAAAAGGAAAACCCCTATAAAACAGATCCTGCTCACTGTAAAGGCTGCAAGGCTTGCATGGCTGCCGGTTGCCCGGCTTTGAGCTTTGGGGATAAAAAGGCTGCTATTGACAGCGTACTCTGCACCGGCTGCGGCATCTGCGCCAGATTATGTAAATTCGGCGCAATTACAAAGAAGGATCAGCTATAGTCCCCGCCGGATGCAGAGATCATTGCCCGGTTTTGTCCGGATTTTACACCTAGAAAGGAATGATTATTAATATGAACAGCAAAAGCATCATGATCGTTGGCGTTGGCGGGCAGGGAACACTGCTGGCCGGACGGATCATCGGCAATGCCGCGCTTGCGGCCGGCTATGACGTCAAGGTATCCGAAGTACATGGCATGAGCCAGCGCGGCGGTTCGGTGGTAACCTATGTAAAATACGGCGAAAGCATAAGTTCGCCGGTGATCTGCCGCGGCGAAGCCGATATTATATTAGCCTTTGAACAGATGGAGGCCCTCCGCTGGTCGCCCTATCTTAAAAATGACGGTTTACTCATCACCAGCAACCAAATGATAAACCCCATGCCGGTCATTACCGGCGCCGCTCATTACAACGAAAACATTATCGAAAAACTTACCGCCACCGGCATCAGGATCGAAACACTTGACGCCGCCGGAATTGCTCAGGCTGTCGGCAATGATAAGGCTTCGAACATCGCAATTATCGGCGCCCTGGCCGGACACATCGAAAATGACGGCATCACCAGGGAAATCCTGACTGATACGATAACGGCTTACCTGCCGCAAAAGCATCTGAAGACCAACTTGGAGGCTTTTGAAATGGCACAATGCAGATAGGAGTTGAGAGGCAGACTATGATTTATTCTTCTTATGCCGAGGTTTTGGAACAATTAAAGGATTCAGCCGGCGCCAAGATCCGGGTCAGTGTTGCTGCTGCTGCTGATTGGGAAATCCTGGATGCCCTTAAATATGCCGGCGAGCAAGATCTGGTTCAGGGAGTTTTGGTCGGCGACGAGCCAAAAATCCTTGAGCTGGCTCAAGAGCTTGATTGGGACTTATCCGGTTTTGAAATAATTCATCAGCCTGACCATACCTTGGCCAGCCGCCAGGCTGTAGCTCAGATACGCTTGGGCCGGGCCAATTCCCTGATGAAAGGCCTGGTCAATACCAGCGATTTTATGCGGGCTGTCCTGGATAAAGAAGAAGGCATCCGGGGCCGGGGAATAGTCAGCCATTTATCGGTACTGGAAATACCCGGCTGCCGGGAGCTACTCTTTATCAGCGATGCCGGAATTATAGTAGCCCCTACCCTGGATGAGAAAAAACAGATCCTAAATAATGCTCTGGACTATATGCGCTCTATCGGTTATGACCGTCCCAAGGTGGCAGTAGTGGCTGCCAACGAGCAGGTAAGCCCCAAAAATCCGGTCACAGTAGAAGCCAGGCAATTGCAGGAGCTGGCAGAGCAAGGAGAATTCGGAGAGGTCGATCTGGCCGGTCCTTATGCTCTGGACATTGCGGTAGACAAGGAGTCGGCCAAATTGAAAGGAATTGAAGGACCGGTAGCCGGGCAAGCTCAATTGCTGCTGGTCCCCAATATAGAAGCAGGCAACTTGCTGGCCAAGTCCCTGCTCTACTATGCCGGAGCCACAATGGCCGGCCTGGTGTTGGGGGCAAAGGTACCGATCGTTGTAGTTTCCCGGGCCGCCGCTAAGGATTTTAAGATAGTCTCTTTGGCAATGTCAGCGCTGCCGTCATTGCCGTCACTTCGTGACGGTAATTGAGAATTGAGAATTGAGAATTAACGAGGGGTAAATTATTATGAGAATACTTGCTATAAATCCCGGGTCTACTTCTACTAAAATTGCTGTCTACCAGGGGGAGGAGGAGGTTTTTCGGGCTGTTTTGGAGCATAGCGCTGTTGATTTGGCCCCCTTTTCTTCTATTAGCAGCCAATATCCGATGCGCCGTCAAGCTATTTATCGGATTTTGTCAGATAATCAGCTGTTGGAGCAGGGGTTTGCAGCTGTTGTGGGCCGGGGCGGTATGTTGCCTCCGCTGCAATCCGGGGCTTATCAGGTTAATCAAGCTATGCTGGACTATCTGCTCTCGGTGCCGCCGGAACGGGAGCATGCCTCTAATCTGGGAGCTCTTATTGCCTATGATATAGCCCAAAGTTTTGGGGCGCCTGCCTATATTTATGATTGCGTTGCCGTGGATCAGCTGACAGATCTGGCCCGTTTTACCGGCTTTTCCGGGATTTCCCGCAGCTCTTTTTGCCATACCTTGAATTCCCGGGCTATGGCTTTCAAGCTCTGCCAAAGAATTGGCAAAGCTTATGATCAGCTCAATTTCCTGATTGCCCACTTGGGCGGGGGCATTTCCCTTTCCGTCCATAATCAGGGCCGGATGACCGATATAGTTTCCGACGACGAGGGGCCTTTTTCCCCGGAACGCTGCGGCCGGGTACCTGCTAAAAAGCTGGCCGCCTTTTGTTTCCATTCCGGCCTCAAAGAAAAAGAGGTCATGCAAAATATCCGGGGCAAAGGCGGTTTCCATGCCCTGATGGGTACCACCGATGCCAGGGAAATAGAAGAGCTGGCTCAAAGAGGAAATGAAAAGGCCCGGCTTTGTTATGAAGCCATGGCCTATCAAATAGCAAAAGGTCTGGGTGAACTGGCGACAACAGTTAACGGCCGGGTAGATCATATCATACTTACCGGAGGTCTGGCCAAATCATCCTACCTGACCGGGCTGATCATCCCCCGGGTCTCCTTTATTGCCCCGGTAGAAGTGATGCCGGGAGAAAACGAGCTGGAATCCCTGGCCCTGGGGGTTTTGCGGGTATTGCGGGGGCAGGAAAGATCACATAATTTTCTTTAAGTTGCACTTTTGCTTTGGATTTCTTCTAAAAATGCAGGGATCAGTTCCGCCAGGTTGTAAACACCCTGATCGCCGCCGCTGCGCTTGCGGAGGGCTACTGTGCCTGCCTCCATCTCCTTGTCCCCTACTATCAGCATATAGGGGACTTTTTCATTTTGGGCAAAGCGGATTTTATAGTTGATTTTTTCATTGCGGTCGTCCAATTCGGTCCGGATCCCCACTGCTTCCAGTTCCTCTGCGATATTTGCCGCATAATCCCGTTGGCGGTCGGTGATATTCATGACTTTGACCTGAACCGGCGCCAGCCATAAGGGAAAAGCCCCGGCATAGTGCTCGATCAGGATACCGATGAAGCGCTCGATACTGCCAAAAACCACCCGGTGGATCATCACAGGCCGGTGGGGTTGATTATCCGGTCCTATATAGGTGAGATCAAATCGCTCCGGCATCTGAAAATCCAGTTGAATGGTGCCGCATTGCCAGGTGCGCCCCAAGCAATCCTCCAAAAGAAAATCCAGCTTGGGCCCATAAAAGGCCCCGTCTCCTTCATTGATGGTAATGGGTGTTCCCATCTCCTCCATAGCATCGGCCAGAGCTTTTATTGCCCGGTCCCAATCGGCTTCTTCCCCCATGGCTTTTTCCGGCCGGGTGGAAAGCTCCACATGATACTTGAAGCCAAACTGTTTATAAAAGCGGTCGGTCAGGCGGGCCACACCTATAATCTCATCTTTTACCTGCTCCGGCAGCATAAAAAGATGGGCGTCGTCCTGGGTAAAGCAGCGCACCCGCATCAGGCCGTGCAGGGTACCGGAAAGTTCATGCCGGTGGACCAGGCCCATCTCTCCCAAGCGCAGAGGCAGATCCCGGTAGCTGTGCGGGTTGCTGCGGTAAACTATCATCCCGCCGGGGCAATTCATGGGCTTGACGGCATAGGGCATCTGATCAATTTCCGTAAAATACATATTATTCTGGTAATGATCCCAGTGGCCGGATTGCTCCCACATCCCCCGGTTAAGGATCAAAGGACTTTTTATCTCCTGATAGCCGGCTTTCCGATGCTCCTGCCGCCAGAAATTCTCCAGCTCGTTACGGATTATCATGCCTTTGGGCAAAAAGAAGGGAAAACCCGGTCCTTCCTCGCTGGTCATAAAGAGATTTAATTCCGTTCCTATTTTACGGTGATCCCGCTTTTTGGCTTCTTCCAGGCGGAAAAGATAGTCTTTGAGCTGGTCCTTATTAGCAAAAGATGTTGCATAGATCCTCTGCAGCATTTTATTCTTTTCGCTGCCCCGCCAATAGGCTCCGGCCAAGCTCAGCAATTTAAAGGCCTTGACCTGGCCGGTAGCCGGCAAATGAGGCCCGGCGCACAGGTCAAAAAAGTCGCCCTGATGATAAATACTGATAACGGCATCTTCCGGCAGGTCATTGATCAGCTCTACTTTATAGATCTCATCCTTGGCGGCAAAAAGCTGCAAAGCCTCTTTTCGGGAAAGTTCTTCCCGGTGATAAGGGATATTCTCTTTGGTGATTTTTTCCATTTCTGCCTCAATGGCCGGAAAATCCTCTGAGGTAAAGGTATGAGGCGAATCGAAATCATAATAAAAGCCGTTTTTGATAGCCGGGCCGATCCCGAAACGGGTACCGGGAAAAAGCCGCCCTACCGCCTGAGCCATGATATGAGAAGAGCTATGCCGGTAAACATCCTGACCGTCTTCATCGTCAAAAGTAAGGATATTAAGACTGGCATCCTCTCCGATAGGGGTAGTAAGCTCTTTGACCCGGCCGTCGATTTGGGCCGCCAAGGCTTTTTTGGTCAGGGAATTGCTGATTCCTTTTACAATTTCTAAAGGGGTGGTCGGCTGAGCGAAGGCTTGTTGTTTGCCATCAGGAAAAGTTATAGTAAATGTCATTTTCATTCTCCTAGCATTATAGTTTATGCTTATTATATCAATTATTCTATAGTATGGCAATATATAGTTTAAAATATAATAACTTGACTTTCGCACTATCAAAAAGCCTGTAAGAACTAGAAATTAAGCAAGAAAATTTCACAAAAAACGCCGCAAAACATCACTATTATGGTATAATTAAGGTGGAATCCAAATTAAACCAAAGGAGCGATATTATGCGGCGAATAGAAGAAATAGGATCTGTGTTGGAATCACAGAACTACTCCCTCGACAACATTGTAACCGAAACCCTGAAAAAATTCAAGATCAAATTTCTGTGTAACCAATCAGGTTTCAGGAAAGACCATGGCTTCAGTGTTACGGAAATACTAACGTTGTTGCTAATGCTCCCGTTGATGGCATTGAAGAACGTACATCAGTTATACAAAAGTGAATATGGCAAGAAAGCTGCGATGAAGAAAGATGCCTTGTATCGGCTAAAGAACAACGAATACCACCCATGGCGAAGATTGCTTTATTCGGTAGCAAAGATGTTCAGAAAGCTAACAAATCCTGAGAATAAGCCGGCTGGTAAGGTAACAGCATTTATTGTAGATGATACAACCGATGAACGGGTAGGCTACAAGATGGAGAACATCAGTCATGTATTTGACCATGTGTTGCGCAAAACGGTATACGGATTCAAGATTCTTACGCTGGTCTTTTTTGATGGTATAAGCTCCATCCCGATGGATTTCACTATACATGCCGAAAAGAAACTGGCACGGAATAAAGCAAAGAAGCAGTATAAAAAAGCAGTGGATCCAAGATCAAGTGGCGGTAAGCGCCGTAAGGAACTAAGAGCTAGCAAGATAGAGCAGTCAATAGCTATGATAAAGCGGGCGGTTAAAAACGGATATATTGCGGATTATGTTCTCTGTGATGCCTGGTTTACAAGCAAGGAATTTATCCAAAAAATCAGAGGGATTAAGAACGGAGCTATGCATCTCATAGCTGGCATTCGCAACGACAAACGGTATTATGGTTACAATGAACAAATGCTCAATGCCAAACAGATTATCGCTTTAGTCAAGGAAGCAGGTGTGCATAGGTGCAGGAAATGGAATATTCGTTATATGGAAGTGGTTGTTGATTACGAAGGCATTGGAGATGTCAAATTGCTTATATGCCGATACCCAGGTCAAAAAAAGTGGCGGGTGTTCATAACAACAAATGCGTCTCTCAAATTCGTTGAAATAATGGAAACTTACGGATTTCGCTGGACAATCGAGGTTATGTTCAGGGAGACAAAACAATATCTGCAGCTAGGTAGCTGCCAGTCCCAAGATTTTGACGCTCAAATAGCCAGTACTACTATAACATTTATGCTATATACATTTCTTTCCTATCTGAAACGTGTAGGTTCATATGAAACTATGGGTGAACTATTTAGGCAGGCGCATCAGGATATCTGCGAAAAAACCTTGGCAGAACGATTATGGGAGTTATTTGAGGAGTTACTTGAATTTTTGATTGACATAATCGCTTCACATGGCCCTATGGACATTACGTTGTTAAAACAGTCAGAGGAGTATCGTTACGTTAAGGAGGTCTTTGCGTCGTCATTCCTCTTTGAGCAGATTGCTGCTCTTGATAAGTCGGCTTAAATCACTCTTCTGGAATCGTGTGCTAGCTCGTTTTATCTTGATTATTCCTCACTTATCCCCTGCACCTATGGCCATTCTTGAGGTGCGAAAGTCAAATATGTAAAAACAGAACTTCACGAGCAGCGAATGGTTTTTACTCTGTATAGTGCGAATTTCCACTATGCATTACAGTTGGCTTTGGAAATGGATATGCCGAAATATATATTAGCTATAATGCAGGCTTATCCGTACATGCTATTAATGTTCGTAGTTTTTCTGAAGCTGCACAATTGAATATACAGTATGTTGAAAAAGCGAAAGAATATGGTGAGGAGAGTCATATAGCTATTGCTTACTATCAGCAAGGAGAAATTGCAGAAGAACAATGGGATCTTGATGCTGCTGAGTATTGGTTCAAGAAGGCTCTGACTGTCTTCCGGAAATTGGGCAACGATCATAATGCAGCAGTCACCTGCCATAATCTGGGGAGGCTTGCACATGAGTTACGAGACCTCGAGGGTGCTGATGGTTGGTACAAAAAATCATTAAATATCTTCCAAAAGTTTGGTGATGTCCATGGTGTAGCCAACATCTACCATCAGCTAGGAAGAATAGCAGAGGATCAACAGGATCTTGAGGAAGCTGAGAGCTGGCATAAAAAGGCGCTGACCGTCAGGCAAGAAACAGGCAACCAGGACGGTACGGCCCAAACCTATCATCAATTGGGATATCTCGCTCATAAAAAGAAGGATTTTGAGGCTGCTGAGGGATGGTATAAGAAGTCGTTAGCCATTGAACTGAAAAATGATAATGCATATGGTGCAGGCATCACCTACCATCAACTGGGGAGAATTGCAGAGGATCAATGGGATTTCGAGTTGGCCGAATACTGGTATAAGAAGTCCCTGACGATTAAGTTAAAATATGGCGATGAACATGGCGCAGCTATTACCTACCATCAACTGGGAAGAATCGCAGAGAATCAGCGAGATTTTAAGTCTGCCGAGGGTTGGTATA
>Ga0082212_10005177_pt1 | contig 17867 bp, 11 predicted proteins | sample TergutNt197P3_FD_71548 | JGI IMG/M metagenome (GOLD analysis project Ga0082212, IMG submission 71548) | Neocapritermes taracua P3 segment gut microbial communities from Petit-Saut dam, French Guiana - Nt197 P3 | ecosystem: Host-associated > Arthropoda: Insects > Digestive system > Gut ...
CCCATTTGTAAATGGCAAGCATTTTTTTCCGTAAGTAAAATTACCTTACCACGCACATTCTGTTGCGTACAAACAGCGGTCCATAGGCACGTTAGGGGAAAAGACGCTGCACGCTATATTGAAACTGTATTTTGAGCCGGACGACTCAAAACATGAGGTGAAAGTTGGAGCATATGTCGCGGATATTCATAATGACAGCGGAATAATAGAAATTCAAACGAGAGCATTTAACAAGTTGCGAAATAAACTTACAGAGTTCTTGAAAACCTCCCCGGTTACAGTGGTGTATCCGCTGCCGAAAACGAAGTGGCTGCTATGGATCGACGAAGAAACTGGTGACATAACAAAGAAGCGAAAATCGCCAAAGCAAGGAAGGATGATTGATGCGATTCCCGAGCTTTATAGGATAAAGCCTTTGCTGAGCCAGCCTAACTTAAGCATCTGCATCCCTTTCATTGATATGGAAGAATACCGGAATCTGAACGGATGGAGCGATGACAAGAAGAGAGGCTCCACACGATATAACAGGATACCGGTCAACATTGTAGAAGAAGTATGGCTGCGTACTGCCGATGATTATCTGAAGTTCATCCCGGATGCTCTGCCGCATAGATTCAACTCAAAAGAGTATATGAAAGCAGCATCTGTAAATCAGAAGATATCACAGACGTCGCTGAATATCTTGTATCATGTTGGTGCGGTCAAGCGCGTCGGAAAGCAGGGGAACATGCACATATATGAGCGAGCAGTGTTAAACAGTATCTTGTGGTGAAATAAAAGTATGGTATTAAACGGATATAATGAAGTATATGGACACAGACGACGCTGCTAAACGTACTATTTTCAACCATTTGAAATTCTTACTATATTTTACGCGAGCCTCATAACCCGAAGGTCAGAGGTGGAGAATCCGTGCCGACAGGTTCATCTGCACGGTCAAACAAGTCCACCATCACGGAAACAAGTCCACTTAGATGCTGCTTATAGAACTTTCTCAAGAGAATTCCCTTATTTGGCGTGATCTGGCCGAGTCGATTTTGTTGAAATATAGCTGTTTAGGCCAAGGCCATTCTCAGAATCGCGGAGCATGCGTTGATACGACACGCGAGAAGCCGTTTTATCGCCTTTTTCGCTGATTGCTTCATCGACATATTCAGTAACGATAGTGTAACCGTGTGCGGCGGCGTAGTCATTACAGGCGCGGCGCTGGGCCTCTATGCTGTCAGCGTCTTGTTTATCAGAGGAATAGCGATAGTATGCGGCGGTGTGAACAACTTTCATAATGCTATCATACCTCATAACAGTATATTGCGGTATAATTAAAAAAAATTATATATATGGGAGTTGCGTTCGGTTAGCATATTGGTGTATAATGACTTTGTAAGATATCGTTAGTAATTGCCGTAACGTTCCGCAAGCGGGGCAGGGTGCAAAAGCCGGAAGGCACACCTGGGAGGAAAGGTTACGGCATTATTATTTTGGGCAATCTAAATATCTGACCCTATGTAGAATACTTGTAGGGTCAAAGCTCAACCCGTTATAATAGCGACCTGATGGATTATTCAGGTATAGTGGAAATATGTAAAAGAAGTAGTGGTTTTCGGCAGTTGGTTTTTTTCTACTTTTACATAGCTTCTTTTGTGTATTGCATATTGGGCATATTCTCCAAAAGAAATCTAGACCCTTATCATTGTTGTGATTTTCAAAATATGTCCTTGTCAAACCCGCAATGATATCTGCAAGCTGCAGTAGTTCATAATCCTTTGCTTTTGAATCCCTATATATGATTGAGTGATCCGGAAGCTTTTCGTCGGCTTCATCAAGATTAATGCTGGTAAGTAGATCTCTGACCGCAGTTTCCTCTATCGTCTTCATTCGGTCAATAATAACCTATGGCAAGGTTCCCAAGTTGTTTCAAAACTACACCTCCGTTTTGTTATAATGATATGAAAACAGGGCGCTTGTCAGCGTCCCGGAATCAAGGTTATGCGGCTCTGCCTGGCAAAGCCGGTATATATGATCGCGGTCGTGCCTCCCGGCTTTCCCGCGTTATTTTTACCATCGTTAAAATGCCAGATGGCCGAAAAAGAAAAAAGCGCCCAAAGGTACAAAAATACCTCTGGACGCTGTGTAACACTGATAACTGTGATCGCTATTGCGAATCGCTGATACTTAATATGGTTATTTTACTTCATTTTAGCGGCAAGTGCAAGAATTATTTATCGGGTTTTATCGGTGCTAACATCCTGCGATAACATCCATGCAACATAAAGTAACTTTTGTTGCAAAGCAGCCCCTCTGACCGTGAAATATATACAGAAAAGTCAACAAAACTTATTGTCCGGAGGTATAGAGTGAATGCAACAAAACTTATGGGGCGAACCCGCCTTAACAGAAGAATACAAAATCTGGTTGCGTGAGCAGGGCAAATCAGAGGGAACCGTATACACATATACATTAAACATAGGGTTATACATAAAATGGCACATAGAGACGTTCGGGTCATTCAATATTATGCTTAAGCACGTCAACATACTCGACTACCGCTCATATCTGCAGAACATTCAAAAGAATAAAGCCGGAACTGTCAATGCCAAGCTTGCGGCGCTGATTAGCTTGGACGAGTTTCTTCTCGAAACGAAACGCCAGAACGAGCGCGTGGTATCCCGGAAAGACCTGCTGCGGGTTCAGGCGGTATATGCCAATCCAAGCGACGTGTCTGAGAAAGAGATAGATGCCTTCAGACAGGCGGTACTGGAGGATACAGGGGCGCGGAACCATGCTTTAGTTACGATCATGGCTTATGCCGGCCTGCGTGTGAGCGAAACCGTCAGCCTCAGTCCGGAGGATGTGGATTGCGTAGGCAAGCAGCTCACAGTGTGCCAGGGCAAAGGCAACAAGGAGCAAGTGGTCTATATTGGCGATAAAATAATCAACGCCGTCAGAGACTACCTGAAGGAGTGCGAAATTAGCGGTTGCTGGCTGTTTCCGGGACGTGGCAGCGGGCATCTTCATAGGTCAGTCACTAACAAGCTGTTCAACCGGTACTCGGACAAGATCACACCGCACAAGCTTCGGCACTTTTATTGCTCAACAGCGCTGGAAAAAGGCTACAGCTACCACGAACTCGCTAATCAGGCCGGGCACTCCAATATCCGCACGACATTGCAATATACAAATCCGACGCAGGAGAAGATGAAGGCCAAGGCAAACAAGCTTTGATGCATTCCTGCAAACGATTACTTTCGCCAAACTTGCCGATATGGACATCACGGGGCACCTCTCGGAAATCCTTGACCTTGTAGAAGCGCATATCGGAGAGATCAAGCGGCTATAGTGCAGACGGTCAAAACTCATCAATCATAGAAGTTGACCCAATTAAGCTGCTTCACACAACAGCGACAAAACGGCAACATACTCCGTTCCGACTCTCTCGGCAGTAAAATGTCCACTATAATACCCCGCAATATCAGTGAGGATAATATTGCCATACCCATTTTCGCCTGAACCCTCACCACGATCCGTATCCAGTTGGGCTGCGACAGGATTTGTGCACTTTATATGCAGATAGTCGCCTTTGACGGCGGAGCGGACGTCGATCCTGCGGCGCGCAGCCGGGAGAGCCTTGCTTGCCCGAATCGCGTTGTCTAAAAGATTCGTGAAAATGCTGCACAAATGCAGCGGTGAGACGGTACAATTATCGCTCAACGCGATGTCGCATGCAAAAGCGATTCCTGCCTCATCGCATTCTTTTTGCTTTTCGGACAACACAGCGTTCACAATCGCATTCCGGCAATACTCGAAATCGCCGGCATTGCTTATCGAGCGTTCGAGATCGTTAAGCAGTGTTTCAGCATGTTCGCCTTTTCCGGTGGCTATTAATTGGTGCGCTGCGACGATCTGGTTATTGAAGTCGTGCCGGATTTTCGCCATTTCGTGCCGCCGCGATTCCATTGCGTTATAGTGCATCTTTTCCAGTTCGCGTATATGCTGGACGTCGCGAAGGTTTTCCTCCAGCTCTGCCTTCTTTGAGTTAGTCAGCAGTATCTGCAAAAGCGCCAGGTTGCCGACGGTCATAATAGCAATCCCACCGGCAGCCCATGGGTTAAGATCCACAGGTTGCGACAGAACGATTAGGAGTTGGGACAGTGAGTACACTAACTGTCCACCGAGGATCAGGAAAAAAGCCCACATATTCGGTATGTCTGCCCGAATCCTGCCGATGTACCTCCTCCATATAAAGAAGAACAGGCTGTACAATAATATCTCTAAAAGCATAGCTATTATTCCTGCATACATAGATTCCGTACTGACGAAATCTATAACAATTGAATTACCGAATACAAGCAGGTACACGAATGAAGCGAGGATGTGGCCCAGAATACCCAAGGCGTATATCAGCACGGTGATCAGCGCGATTTTTGAGGATTTGTCGCTGCAGGCAATTCTGAAAAATGCGAAGCTATACAGAGGGACAGCGATTACATAAAGCAGGGCGTCCGGGACTTCAGGCAGATAGATGAACAGCAAGGCTCTAAACAGGGTCAGCAGCGCACAGCCTACAGGATACAAGAGAAAAAGCCACCGTTTTTTGTACTTTGGAGCGAGCGGCTCGCAAAAAGCATATACTGTGACTGGTTTTGAGAGCGCGAATGCCAAGATTACGATCCATGTCTGAACGGTCAACTTGCTTCCTCCCTTACACCCTTGAGCCGACAAAGTGAAAATATCGTTCGCGAACTTCGTGAAGGCGCGACTTACTGACCGGTACTTCCATGCCGTTATCCAGAAGGGCGCGCTCACGCTCTATACGCCTGATTTTGTCCATGTTTACAAGAAAACTCTTGTGTGTCGTGACAAAGTGCGACGGTAATCGCGTAGCCAGGTCATTGAGTTTCTCATAACACAGATGCCCGCCGTCCGATGTGTGTACGGTTGCTGTATGCGCTCTGCTTTCGATGTATAAGATATCATCAGGGTCGACGGAAGTTACGTCGCTGCCGTACCTAAGAAGAAGGAGCCTGTGGTTTTCGCGGGCTTTGATACCAGCGTAAATCTTTTCCAGGTTTCTGGTTAGTATGGAGATATCCGCCGGTTTTGCAATGAAACCCGTCAGGTTGGTGGTTTTCAGGAATATTTCCTGGGAATAGCGTTCGGGGTAACCTGTTACGAATACGATTTTAGCTTCAGGAGAGCGTAAATAAATCTCGCTTGCGAAATCTATCCCCCGCTGTTCCCCGTTCCATTCGATATCCATAAGGATAGCATCGAAATCCGCGCCGCTTTCTATTTCACGTAACAGCACGGAAATATCGCAGAATTGTGACACATCACACTGTATCCCGGTTTGCCTGACAAGCGCCGCCGTATGCTCAAGGTTGCTCTGTTGATCGTCGCATATCGCGATTTTCATTCGCGCCCTCCGTTCGGATACTTCTGATTGTGAATCTCCCGGTAAAATATAACTTTAATGAGCGGGAATAGTCAATGGTTTTTTGCAGCGCCGAGTGACTGATTTTGCTCTCAAACTGACCGATTTTGCTGAGAGGGTAGATATTGGGGGAATACTGCATACAATAAATGGCGGGAATAACCCGCAATTCATTAACCGGAAGTTTAGACATGATAAAGAGGTTTATTGATTTTGGAACTATTATTGTTTAGCATACCGGATAAGACAACACATTTCATCACATTTAAGGAGAATATCAAGTGAAAAGAAAAACAATCAGTGTTTTGCTTGCCGTCGCAATCTGCGCTGTCCTTTCTGTTTCTGTAATCGCAGCGGAAACTGTATCGCCCGCGACCCGATTTAAGCTGACAATCACGAATGTTGTCTCAGAGAGCACAATAAAGAACGAATTGATAGATGGGTATGTTACGCTAGTTTATTACACGAATGCCCCCACAAGCATTACTCCTACTTACGATTCGAGTAGCCCCCCTTTTATTGTCACTAAGGCAACCCTGACAGCAGACAATAAAATAATTGCTTCAGACGAGCGAATTGAAGCTACGGAGGGAATCCCTTATAATGACGAAAACGGTTTTACATATTATCTGTCCGCCTATAAGTTTGTTCTGGATACCGGAACTTATTACTTTCAATACTACGAACCGGCAAGCATGTATAATTTTTTGGTTATCGTAGGCGACTCAGACAATACACAGACTCCCACTCCCACTCTCGTCGCCAAACCCACGGCCTCGACAGTCCTCGTAAACGGTAAAAATGTAGCTTTTGACGCATATAATATCGAGGGCAATAATTATTTCAAACTACGCGATCTGGCCCATGTCCTGTCAGGTACGGAAAAGCAGTTTGAGGTAAGCTGGGACGGAGCAAACAACGCAATTGCCCTGACAAGTGGTAAGCCCTATACAACAATAGGCGGCGAAATGTCAGGGAAAGGCGCCGGAGATAAAAAGGCCACACCCACAACTTCAGCAATCTATCTCAACGGGAAGGAAGTAGCATTTGCCGCCTATAACATCGAGGGCAATAATTATTTCAAACTCCGTGACGTCGGCGAGGCGTTTGACTTCGGCGTTGACTGGGACGGCGCGAGGAACACGATTGTTATTGATACGAACAAGGGGTATAAGCCGGAATCAGACACTACCCAAACGGGTCAAAGTGACGATTTACCTGCTGAATTGGCGGTTCTGATACGGCAAGCTGTTTATTTAGAGGATAAAGACAACATATATTTCAATTCGGGGCACGAACTAATTTATACGCAGACATTTGAATACGACGCAAACGGTTACATGTTAAAATCTGAGCGCGTTTATACATATGATCATCAAAATCCGGATGTTTGGGTCGATACATGGGATTATGACGATGTTAATGATACATGGCATTATTATGAAAGCCCTAAGGGTTCATCTGAGAAGTTTGGCGAATGTGATATTGACATCCGCGATCGCGGCAGTGAGACATATTTAGCGGCAATTCAGAATCTTATGACCAGTCCTTTTCCAGGCGATAACCGGCCTAAGAGAGTGGAAAACAGCAATCCGCAGCCCGGCGAAAACAACAGTTATAAAGAGGATTGGGCATATGCGGAATACGAGTACTACCCGGATGGTAATGTTAAGACAGTTATTAGCTATGGTACCAGCAGGAACAGGCTGGGAACCTGTACGTTTGAATGGGCAGTGCTGAAACTTGGATTTGATGGCGTATACATCAAGCAATGAGGCGAATGAGATAAAAAAACCGCGCCCGAAGCTACAGCGATCTAACTAAATGGGAAATGAGCTTCTTATATCCCTGAAAAAAAGGAGAATTCTATGATAAAGAAACGTATTTTAGCATTCGTGTTATGTACAATGATATGCTTGGTTCTGTGCGCCGGATTTTCCGCGCCTGTATTTGCGGCACTGAATGTTGTCTCAATGGAGTATACTCTGGAAACGTCGCTACGCAGCGCGGGCTCTGACTTGCCGTACTACTCGGTACTGTACTCAAATGGTGAATTATGGGCTTATGTGTTTGATGAAGTATTATTTGAACTTGAGGAATACTCAAACGTATATACCGCCGAAAGAAAGCCGGAGGATTACCATTCTGTTTTACTGCTTTCCGATGTAAAAGCCGTTAACGATAATACATCCTTCATTGGAGCAGGATTCCTTGCGCTAAAGCATGATGGAACACTATGGGCTTGTTCAATAGAGTTAACCAAACCCTCTCGAGAAGTGGTTACAAAGGTCGTTCAAATCGATTCTGGTGTCGCAAGGATTGATGATACTTCTCAAAGATGCTATGTCAAGGAAAATGGCGATGTGTTTAGGTTGTTTTCAGATTTACAGAAGGATTTGTTATGGAGTAATGTTGTTGATGTTGGCAGAGGCTATTACCTCACCTCCGATGGCATACTGCACAGCACAACATCGGCTACTCAGACCGAAGCTCTGCCCGGAAATTACAAGAGGATATTCAGCCGTTCCGATGTTACTTTTGTCCTGAACACTAATAACGAGTTATATGGAATAGGCGTGAATACTTATGGACAAGTTGGAGTTGGGCAAATAAACGAATATAATGGAGTGATGGTTGGGAGTCCCAGTGCAAGTGTTTTAAGCTTAAAGTTTGTCATGAATGAGGTGGTATCAATGTATTTTGACGCTACTACGGTATATGCGCGGGATGTAAACGGTGAACTATGGGTATGGGGTGACTCAGAAAAAGGTGTAGTAATGGACGGCAATGTATTAAAATTCGTTGGCGATTCGTTGCATTACTATCCAAGAAAAAGCGAGATGAATGAGCCTGTATACACATCCATAGACGGCATTATTATCAAAGATGACGGTACAATATGGGTAGCTCCGAATAGATACAATAACGGCGTTCAGATTAAACTGCCCGCCAGTGTTGTTAATGGGAAAATTATAGCAAGCGGAAATATGGATTCATTACATACAGCGACTGTGCCATCTCCCGCAGCAGATCTCACCGCAAGACCAACATCCTCAACCGTCCTTGTCAACGGCGAAAACGTGGCGTTCGATGCGTACAACATTGGTGGCAATAACTATTTCAAGCTTCGCGACCTCGCGTACGTTCTAAATGGCACAGAAGCGCAATTTGAAGTCGGTTGGGACGGAGCGAACAACGCCATCTCGCTGACGAGCGGAAAGGCATATACTCCGGTCGGCGGTGAAATGCAGAGCGGCGGCAACGGAAACAGGGTCGCGGCGCCCACGAGTTCAAGGATATACCTCGACGGTGCGGAAGTACAGTTTGCCGCATATAATATCGATGGCAACAACTTTTTCAAGCTGCGCGACATCGGCGAGGCGTTCGACTTCAGCGTTGAATGGGACGGCGCGAAGAATACTATAGTTATAGATACAAGCAAGGCGTATACGCCGGGATGACAAGCGCTTAGTAAAGTTACCATATACATTAAGAAGAATCCGGAGGAACTGAAGTTTTGAAAAACAAAATCTTATCACTTATAGTGGCTACTGCGTTATGCACCGGGATGCTTGTCGGACTATCCGTACCGAACGCAGCGCAGGCGCTGGACTCAACGCGGACAGAGTACGGCAAAAATAATTTTCACTGGGAGCAGAACCGCGCATATGTGGTGAATGACAAAAACGAGTTATGGGAGTTCATCTTCCCGTATCAACCGTCGCAGGCGTACAACAATGCCAATCCCTCAACCATACAAACACCGATAACAGCATCAAGCAAAAAAATCATGGACGGCGTTAAGGAAATCATGACTATGTACGGCGGTGTTTTTATTCTGAAAACAAATGGCGTCATCGGCTGCTATGCGTTCCACGACGGGTTTTACTCAGACTATAGTATCACGAACGCGGCAACGCTTGCTGCAAGCCAGCATGTAAGCGGGCTTGGGGGTTCATATATTAGTACCGATGGCTCTCTCTATGGATTCAACTGCGATATAAAAGACCTCAATACCGGTATTGGCCACCTGTACGCCGGCACGCCGGAACTCATTGACGTCAACGTGCGTGACGCAATTTTCCAGAATTATATCAAGAACGACGGGACGCTGTGGAAATGGTCAAAAGAATCAGGCGCGTATAATAAAGAGAAGCTGCTGGATGATGTTAAAACGCTTGTTGCCCGGAGGGATTATTGCCGGTTTGCTATCGGTAATGACGGGTCGCTGTGGGCATGGGGTTTTTCAAACATGGGAGAAACCGGTGTGTCTCCGGGTGCGCCTGAGTACATGATCAGCGTTGTATCAGGGCTTGCCGCGGGCGACTGGCATCTTGTGAGGAGCCCTGTGAAAATCCTTGACAATATAGCGCGTGTGATTCCCGACCGCAACTGTACGCATGCCGTCACAACAAGCGGTAAGGTGCTGACTTGGGGAGGCGGCGACCCGGTAAGCAATCCGGGTGTGCTTGTACCACAGGAAAAGGCTGAAAACCAGTGGATGGCGTCCGGGCCTTATTCACTGGGGACGACGAACCTCGATGTAAATGCCACTATCTCATATAAAGTGATCCAGCGCCAGAACGGGACGCTGGATATACAGCAGATCGCGTCCGGCACTTATGATTTTCCACCGCTGAACGGCAGTTATAACAACGGATATGATTTTGATGCGGGTATTACGTTTTTAGTTGGGACATACACAGACTATACTTTTTCAGTCAGTATGACGTTGCTCGGTGTTTCGACGTCCGGCCAGCCAGTAACGCAGCCGCCACCACCTGCACCGGCTCCCACGATGACCGCGACGCCAACAGCTTCGACCGTACTTGTCAACGGCGAAAACGTGGCGTTCGATGCGTATAACATTAGCGGCAACAACTATTTCAAGCTTCGCGACCTTGCGCTTGTACTGTCCGGTACGGAAGCTCAGTTTGACGTGGGCTGGGACGGCGCGAAAAACGCGATTTCTCTTACAAGCGGAGAGGCATATACGGTAATTGGCGGTGAAATGATTAGAGGAAGCGCTGGGAATAAGTCGGCTGCTCCTACGACTTCAACTATTTATTTCAACGGTGATGAAGTCTATTTAACCGCATACAACATAGCAGGCAACAACTACTTCAAACTCCGCGACATCGGCGAAGCGTTTGACTTCGGAGTTGACTGGGACGGAACCAGGAATACAATCGTCATTGACACGAGCAAGGGCTACACTCCAGGATAAACTATTAGGAGGAAATCACGTGAAAAGAAAAGCAGTCGGCATTATTCTGACCCTCGCGCTTTGCATAGTATTGTCATCTCCTGCGTTCGCTCTGTCTGGTGATGAGCGCAGTGATACCGGTCCAAACAGCGGTTTTGTAGGAGGAGGCGGCGCATCTCCTATGTATATACGTATTGTAAACGACAAAAATGAATTTGTAGCATTAAACTTCTCGCATACAAATCGGTTGTTTACAGATGCAGGTCAATTGAGAGATCAAATACTTATGAGCGGAGTAAAGGAAGCAAATGTAGTTGGCTTGAACAGCGCCCTTGTAATGACTGACGGGCGGCTTATTATGCATAAAGGCCGTACACCGGGATTTTTCGGCAGAAACGGCTTGCCCCAAGGATTGCCGGAAGAAGAATATGTAAAGGCAGACGAAAGAGACAGACGCAGGATTGAAGAAGGAACGTATATTGATTATACATATGAGGTTCTTGCCGCAGATGCTGTTTCCCTTGTTTCACAGGCCATTAAAGAAACGTTACAAGACAGCAGCATAACGTACATCAACACGAAAAAGGAACTTTGCTTATGGACGCAGTCGGGAGTAAAAGTAATTGATACGGATGTGCAGAAAGGCATGGGCGCATATTTCATCAAGGAAAACAACACCCTTTGGAAGATAAATATTGACAACGGCGCTTATAAAAATGAGTTTATCATGGATAATGTTGAGTGGTTTTCAATCTGGTCTACCGACGTTAGTGTCATCTCAGAGATAGAATTGACAAATTACACATTTTTTGCCATATGCACTGATGGAAGCCTCTGGGGGTGGGGCAATACTTCCAGCGGAGAACTTGGCGTTCCTGGTTTTCGCAGCATGATAACAGAGAGCGGGATGCTTCATCGCGGCGGTATGCATTGTTGGGTTGAAGAGCCGGTAAAAATTATTGATGGTGTTGACAGACTTTTTATTGAGTCCGGCAACAAAACAGGCGGGTACGGCAATAGTGTGAATGCCGTACTTAATAATGGGGTAGTGGTTTCATGGGGAGGAAATTTTATTGAGAATGACCCGGACGTATGGAAACATAGCCAGCGTCCCGACAAACAATGGATGACAAATGCCGCAGTAATATATAATTCTAATTATACGCGAGTACCTTATGAAATAGTGCAATACAAGGATGGGAGGCTTACGGTATCGGAAATTGGCGGATATTCCAGTGACGGGTCAAATGGACATCCATTTCCATTAACGGCAGACCGCACCGTAACGCTGGACATGTCGCTTCTAGGCTACGGCAGCTCCGGTACAACACCTAAACCGCCCCCAGTTCCGCCCGCTCCCACGATGACCGCGATGCCTACAGCTTCGACCGTCCTTGTCAACGGTGAAAACGTGGCGTTCGATGCGTACAACATTAGCGGCAACAACTATTTCAAGCTTCGCGACCTCGCGTTTGTGCTATCCGGTACGGAAGCGCAGTTTGACGTGGGCTGGGACGGCGCGAACAACGCCATCGCGCTGACGAGCAGAAAAGCATATACTCCGGTCGGAGGTGAATTGCAGAGTGGAGGCAGTGGAAACCGAGTAGCGATGCCTACAAGCTCAAGGATATACCTCAACGGGAATGAAGTTTATTTCACCGCATACAACATCGAAGGTAACAACTACTTTAAACTACGCGACATCAGCGAAGCGTTTGACTTCGGCGTAGATTGGGACGGCGCGAGGAACATGATCGTCATTGACACGAGCAAAGGGTATACGCCGGGGTAGTGGGGTCAGGAATCTTTACACTGGCTAATTCAGTTACAATTTTCATTTGCATATTTTTTCAAATATGATAGAATCAATGAAAACCTGAAGGAGGACATCCCATGAATAAAACCGACCTGATAAATTCCGTAGCTGCGGCAACAGGGCAGACAAAAAAATCCACAGATGAAGCCATAACTGCTATATTGGACGCGATAACCGGGGAGCTTACCCGCGGAGGAAAAGTCCAACTGATCGGCTTTGGCTCTTTTGAAGTCAAGAACCGCCCGGCACGCACTGGCCGGAACCCGAAAACGAAAGAGCAGATAAAAATCGCAGCCTCAAAAGCACCTGTGTTCAAGGCAGGCAAAGCACTCAAGGACGCTGTAAAGTAGTAAAGCGAGGAATTGTGAAAAGCTCAGTGCCTGATGACTTGTTATGTGTTTATAAAACCTCCGCCCGGCTTGAAAATAGGGCGGAGGTTTTATCTGTGGTGAGCCGACTGGAATCAATTATCTTACGATACGGCACTTACTTATTCGTTAATCAACTCCACAAACCTGTGCAGCATCGCGGCGGCTTGCGCCCTTGTAGCGTTTCCTTTCGGGTCTATGACAGCCTGACCGTTCGCGTTTGTACCGGTGCCGTTTATAATGCCGAGCTTGTTCATTGTCTGGATCGAGTCCGCCGCGTAATCGGAAATATCGGCGCCGTCGGTAAATATTATGAACTGCTGTGTTACGGGCTTGACGATTTCCATGTGGTTCATATACCGTAGCAGGATACAAGCCAGATCCTGTCTTGTAACATAGTCGTCAGGGCCGAACCGGCCGTCCCCGTAGCCGGACACAATCTTGCTCGCTGAGGCCCATTGAACCGCGTTGAAATAGTATTGCTGCCAGTCGACGTCGTTGAAAGGAGTCTGATAGTCGGCAAGCATCGGGCTTCCTCTCAAACGCCACAATATGGTAACGATCATGCCTCTTGTCAGAGGAGCGTTGGGTGAAAACAGCATGGGGTCTTCGCTTGTGCCGTTTATCAAGCCCTTGTCGTAAACATATATCACGTCGTCGATGAACCAATCTGTACCGAATACGTCGGTGAACGGATTGACGGGCATTTCAGGGGTGATTGGCTTAGGCTCGTCCTGCCCCAAGACATAAATCGAAAGATGTGTCAGTGTAAACGTGACGGTCTTTGTCGCGGGGGCGTAGGCGCAAGGAAGTTTCTCAAGTTCACCCGCTTCGTTCAAGTACCACACCGCGACAGGGACAGGGCCGTTGTACGGCGACACGGCTACCGTCAATTCACCGTTCAGTTCGGTTATTTTCTGTGAGCCGGAATATATGTTAATATCGATGACAATGTCGCTGCCCCTGACGGCGCTTCTCTGCGCGGGGTTGAGGTCGGAGACTTTGAGTTCCTTATACTCGATCCCCACGTTAGCGCCGTTTGCTTGCGCGGATATAGATTCAACAGCATCGGCGTTAAGCGTCAACGTGCTGTTCGGATACATCAGTTCAACGGCAAGCCCCGCGCCGGCTAGTTGTGTCAACGCCGCTTTCGGGAATACCGCCTGTGTCGCGCCGGAGAGTTTGGAGAGGTCAAGCGTCGCTTTGCCGTCTTTGGCGGCATCGATGATTTCCGTAACCTTAGCGGACGGCAGTTCGAGCGTTACTGTTCCGCCCGATTGCTTGTAGCTGACCGATACAGCGCCGTTCTCGGCGGGAAGCGTCTGAGAGGATGTTCCGCCGCCGCCGCCGCCGCCGCCGGTGGTTGGGGGTTTATATGATTCTACTGTAGCCACTAATTGTGTCTTTCCGCTTTCTAACGACAGTGCAAATGTATATCCGTCCGTTGTTACGGGGGAAAGCACAGGGTCATATTCGAAACCGGCAGGAAGCCCTCCGCCCAACGCTTCTATCAACACAATCCGCTGTCCAACACTCAATGAAACACCGGCCGGAACACTCACGCCGGTGACGGTCAATGCCGGTCCCCATACTCCGCCGGTCACTTCCAGACCTTGCAGGGAAGCAGGCAAAATGAAATTGTAATTCTCGAAGTTTCTAACTTGATCCACGGGCGAACCGGTGTAGTTCCACACGTTCAGAGTGTTGCCCGTGAAATTATCTACACCCCAACCGCCCCCGTGGAGTTCTGTCGTTGCACCAAAGATTGGGCTGCCGCTAATTGTCACGGTATTGTTTGTAGCGTCGCCACCAGGGCCTCCAACGCCACCGAAGATAAAGTTGTCCAATTGACCGCCATTGATAGTCACGCTATTTCCCGTGGTGCCACCGAGTTCACTATAGCCTCCAAAAACGCTTAATGCAATCGTGCCACTGTTGACGGTAACGCTGTTGTTCGTGACATCGTCCGTTCCTGTGCTTAAACCGCCGAAAACACAACCGGCAATCGTGCCGCTGTTTACCGTAACGCTGTTGCCGGATGCGCTTATGCCGGGAAATAGGGAATCAGGGGTACTCCAAATTGGGTCAGAAGCTAACACTCCATTGCCGGGAGGATTTGGCCATGTGATGGTTTTTGGGCTGCTGTCACCTAAATATGTAGCTATCAGCTTACCAGTATCCACCGACAGGGCGAATTTGTAAACGGAAACCGAAACATTTTTAGGAATGAATGTGCCTGTCACGCCGTCAATCAGAGTAATGACGTCACCCACCGATAGGGACGGTGCTGTTGTGTCGAATTTCAAATCAACGGTAACGCCGGTAAGGTCTGACGCTGTTATTGAGGTCAGCATTATATCGCCGTCTACAATCGTAGAGGGCAGGTAAAAATCAATATATTCAAACTTAATTACGTCAGCCACCATATGAGCGGTGCTTTTTATCTCCAACCTGTTGCCGGTAAATTGGTCACCGGCAGACATACCTCCTTGGAGCCATGTCCCCACACTAAAAATTGGTGTTCCGCTAATGGTCACAGTGTTGTTTATGGCATTACCGCTAATAGACCTGCCGCCAATGACAGAATCTCTTATGGTGCCGCCGTTGATGGTCACGCTGTTGTATGTGGCATTACCAGTTCCGTTAGTCACGCCGCCATTAATATATCCGTCCACCGTGCCGCCGTTGATGAATACGCTGTTGTTCGCAACATTTTCACCTGTGCTGCTAATACCGCCGTAGACAGCACCGGCAATCGTGCCGCTGTTTACCGTGACGATGTTGCCGGATAGGTCATTAGGGAATAGAGAGCCTGAAGTCTCCCAAATGGGGTCATTATCTAACACACCGTTTCCGGGATATGTAATGGTTTCCCCCGCCGCGAACGCTGTCATCGGCAGAAGCGTCAGCACAAGGCAAACCGCCATGAGCAGGGGCAGCGTCTTCCGGACGCTTGAGGTTTTCATCGTCATTTTATTTGATCGTTTTTTCATTTTACTTGCGCCTCCTGAGATTTATCATATTTTGCGCTAAAGACTGTCTTAAGCCTATTAAATGTGTAATGGATAACCCACGTCTCCGATAAGCGCAGCCGTTGCCATTTGTTCACATTAGAATACCACACAAAGCAATAACCGGCAACGGTTGTTTTTGAGCGTGTTGGTTACTGGTTGCTGCCCATGCCGTTGATCAAGGGCTGCTCCGCTATATAATTACCCGCCGCGCTTGGATCTGAAATATCCGTCATACCGAGTCGGCGTGACTTAAGTACCGCCTCTGTCGCGCTGTTGACTTCCAGTTTCTCATACAACTTGTATAAATGCGCTTTTACTGTGTTGAGTTTCAGCCCGGTTTCCTCGCATATCTGGCGGTTGTTTTTCCCCGCCTCAAGGTATTGCAGCATTCGCATCTGCTGTTTGGATAACCTGACAGGTTTTCCATTAAGGCTGCTTGTGACTCCGGGATAAGACGCCGCGCTTTCGTTTGTCAATAACTGAACTGTTCGCACAAAAACGGTTATATCCGTGCTTTCCGGGCGGCTGGTCAAACGGTTGTATAGTTTTTGCAGGATCGGTATAGCGACCGCGCCCTCGTTTGCGAATATCCTTGTGAAGCCATAAGGTTGTGCCATAAGCACAGCTTTTTCCATGCTGTCTACCGCTTCCGCCCTCTGCTTTTCTTTCCACTGGATTATGGAGCGCAAAATCTGTATTTCTATCATGTCGAGAGGTCTGCGGTAGTCAGAGGCCAGCTTTTCAAGGTTCGCCAACAGAAGCAGCGCGGATGAAAACTCCCCGAGGGCGAGTTTTGAGCGGATGGTCGCTAGTGTCTGATATATCTGATAGAACTTCATCTCTCCGCTATCATCTGAGGCATAACGCGAGAGCCATTCCTTTGCAGCGTCACAGTCGCCCTTATAGAGCCGGTATTTAGCTATAACAGCATGCAAGTTTTTTTGCAGGTACAGGCCGCTGCGCTCGATGAGGGTTTGCGCTTTGCCGATAGTGTTCCACGCGCTTTCCTCGTCGCATTCTGCGAATTCGATAGCGGCAAGGTGCATATACGCTGAAAACATAAGTTCAGTGTGCGAGCTTGTATCCAAACGACTTATCAGCCCGACTGCTTTCTCCTTTGCCTGCCTGAGTTTATTCTGCTCATATAATACGCCGCATTCCAACCCCGTAGTAAAGAACAATACTATGTCTCCATATATAGAGTTCAGCGCGGAGATATACTCCGGGGCAAGCTCTTCCCAATCGACCGCAAAATCGGAATAATCGCGGTGGCTTCGGTGAAAGAAAGGGAAATTGCAGGTCACTACCGGAGGGGGCTGGTTCCCCGAAGCAAAAGCGCTGAACTGGCTCGAGTAAATCTTGATAATATCACGTATACTGTTCCGGGGGGTTATGAACTCATACAGCCAGATGCCTGTCATATACCATGATTCGACGTCTTTTTCGTTTGCCAGATATTCATTTATTTTCGCCTGCCATTTATAGAAGACGTCAAGATCACCATTCAGGTTGCTTGCCAGGGTGCATGGTGAAAGGGCGTACATATTACTCTCGATAATGTCGACCGGTATTTTCTTCAGTACCAGGTTGAATACGGAATTACAATACTCCTCCACGCTCTTTATCGTCGCGCCTTGCCCAAACACCCAGTATAACGCACGGGTGATAGCTTCAAAATCACCGCTTTTCACCGCGTAATCAAGAGCGGCGTTTAGCTTGCCCATTTCAAGCAGATAGTCAGCTGAAGTTATATAGCAGCCGGTCAGGTCGACGCTATGTTCGTCGGCTTTCCGGCGCAGAAAATCCCGTAAAATATGATGGTACCGGAAAGAACCGTCAGGTAAGCGGACAGTCAGGCCGCTGCCGCTCATCAATCCTGATAATATCTTTTCGCTGTCACAGCCGCACAGCCTGTCGCATAATTCAGGCGTTAAATCTTCTAATATTGAGGTTTTCAGCAAAAAGCCCTGTGTTTCGGCGTCCCATTTGTTCCAAATCTCTATTTCCAGATAACCGTCAATATACTTTTCAC
>Ga0082212_10005178_pt1 | contig 17866 bp, 14 predicted proteins | sample TergutNt197P3_FD_71548 | JGI IMG/M metagenome (GOLD analysis project Ga0082212, IMG submission 71548) | Neocapritermes taracua P3 segment gut microbial communities from Petit-Saut dam, French Guiana - Nt197 P3 | ecosystem: Host-associated > Arthropoda: Insects > Digestive system > Gut ...
GAAGCCCCAGTAAACGGCGGCCGTAACTATAACGGTCCTAAGGTAGCGAAATTCCTTGTCAGGTAAGTTCTGACCCGCACGAATGGCGTAACGATCTGGACACTGTCTCGACAGCCCGCCCGGCGAAATTGTAGTACCGGTGAAGATGCCGGTTACCCGCGACAAGACGGAAAGACCCCATGGAGCTTTACTGTAGCCTAATATTGGGTTTCGGTATCGTATGTACAGGATAGGTGGGAGGCAACGAAGCTAAGGCGTCAGCTTTAGTGGAGCCGGCCTTGGGATACCACTCTTATGATATTGGAATTCTAACCTGCGACCGTTATCCGGTCGGGGGACATTGTTAGGTGGGCAGTTTGACTGGGGCGGTCGCCTCCTAAAAAGTAGCGGAGGCGCTCAAAGGTTGGCTCAGTATGGACGGAAACCATGCGATAGAGTGTAAACGCAAAAGCCAGCCTGACTGCGAGACTGACGGGTCGAGCAGGAACGAAAGTTGGAGTTAGTGATCCGGCGGTATGTGAGTGGAAATGCCGTCGCTCAACGGATAAAAGTTACCCTGGGGATAACAGGCTTATCTCCCCCAAGAGTTCACATCGACGGGGAGGTTTGGCACCTCGATGTCGGCTCATCACATCCTGGGGCTGAATTCAGTCCCAAGGGTTCGGCTGTTCGCCGATTAAAGTGGTACGCGAGCTGGGTTCAGAACGTCGTGAGACAGTTCGGTCCCTATCTGTCGTGGGCGCAGGATATTTGAAGGGAGCTGTCCCTAGTACGAGAGGACCGGGATGGACGCACCTCTGGTGCACCAGTTGTCACGCCAGTGGCATAGCTGGGCAGCTAAGTGCGGAACAGATAAACGCTGAAAGCATCTAAGCGTGAAGCTAACCTTAAGATAAGATATCCCACTGTGCAAACAGGTAAGACCCCTTGAAGACTACAAGGAGATAGGCGCAAAGTGTAAGCGTAGAGATACGTTAAGCCTGTGCGTACTAATAGGTCGAGGGCTTGACCTAAAGGAACCTTCTCAAGGAGAAGTTCTGCCAGGAAACAGAAGCTTTGTTCAGTTTTGAGGGTGCGTGTAGAGAAAGGGCGGACACGCGCCAATAGCTCAGTTGGTAGAGCAGCTGACTCTTAATCAGCGGGTCCGGGGTTCGAGTCCCTGTTGGCGCACCAAAGGCGGCCCGTTGGTCAAGTGGTCAAGACGGCGGCCTCTCACGCCGCAAACAGGAGTTCAACTCTCCTACGGGTCACCACCCGCCGCAAAGCACGCGAAGCCGCGTTTTGCTCTTGAGGACCCGGATACGCAAAACATCCGCCTTATGCTCCATTGCTCCTCGCAACACCGCAAAAGCCGCGTCCTTATGGCAAAAGCTTGTAACTAGCTTTTCAAACGCCGGTCGGCGGACTGACACCTTTTGCGGGATAGGAAAAGAGAAGAGTTCGGAATTACGTTCCAAAGGTTAATCGAACCTGAAAAGGTTCTTAACGCCATATGACCGGTGCCGATGACGCCCAGGACCCACCCGTTCCCATCCCGAACACGGTAGTTAAGCTGGGTTGTGCCGAAAATACTTGCTTGGCGACGAGTTGGGAAAATAGGTAGGCGCCGGTCTTTTAATTAGAAATTACTTATCTTGCGAATGATAATAATATTGAAGTTAAGCTTGAAAAAAAACAAAAAAGGTCTTATACTATACAACACCAAAGTTAGATAATCCTCCTTAGCTCAGTCGGTAGAGCGTTCGGCTGTTAACCGAAATGTCGTTGGTTCGAGTCCAACAGGGGGAGCCAGGAATCGGGGTCGAAAGACTCCGATTTTCTATGTGAAAAAACCACCGAATGGGGCTATTTAAAGCTAATGCTAAACACTGTTACTGACTGCTGCGGAATCCGGCGTCTCCTAAAGTTGAAACAGCGAGACGTTTTAAACAAGGGATGCGAAATGAAAAACGGGCGGCGCGACTAATGACAGCAACGCCTCAGCAATGCGGATTGTACACTCCTTATATAAAAATGTTGAAAATTAGCATAATGCCGTGTAAGATAAATCCTAATCTCGACAGGCAGATGCTCTGCGATGACTGCTCAGGGTATCATAAAGAATTAGTAATATAAGACTTGACAGCAGACTGGCTTCTGTTCTTGAATAGTTAAACAGAAAGCCTGGAATAGATTGTAAAAAGCTGAGCATCTCATTACGCTGATAGTGATGATATAAAGAAAACATTCACTAAAAAGAGGTATGAACTAATTGGAGGACTTATGATGGACAAGCTTTTCGAACCGTTCAAAATCAGGAATACCGTAATTAATAACCGCATTTGTATGCCGCCGTGCGTCGCTTACGGGTTTGGTAATAAAAACGGGATGGTCACTGATAAAAATGTTGAGCATTATAAAAGCATAGCCAAGGGCGGAGCCGGGCTTATAATTCAGGAGGCGACCTGCGTCGACCCTCAAGGAAAACTTCTGCGTGAACAGCTTGGGTTATGGTCTGACGAACATATACAGGGTCATAAAAAAATAGTTGACGCAGTTCATTCACAAGGCGTTCCCATATTTGTACAGCTCCATCACGCAGGCGTTGTCGGCATCGGGGATGACGCGATGCTTTGCTCATCCGACTACGAGCTCATTCATAGAAACACGCTCAAGAAAGGGCATGCCATGACGGTCAATGAAATCAAGGCAACGCAGAAAGCGTTTGCGGACGCTGCTGTTCGTGCTGTTGAGGCGGGCTATGACGGAGTAGAGCTGCACGGCTGCCACCAGTATCTGATTTGCCAGTTTTACAATAACCGCGTTAACAGAAGAAATGACGAATACGGAAAGAATAACAGTCTTTTCGCGATGGAGATATATTCTTCTATTAGAAACGCGGTCCCTGAAAGCTTCGCGGTGGGTATCCGTCTCGGGGCTTTTGAGCCGACGCTTGCCGACGGTATCGCCCATGCAAAGGAACTCTCGGCGCATGGAATAGATTTCATCGATGTATCTTACGGATTTAGAAGCGAGGACGAACCCTGTAAACCGGAAGGATTTCCTTATGCAGACGTCATATATGCCGCAGGTGAGATAAAAAAGAATGTCTCATGTCCGGTTTTCGCAGTAAACGGCATAAGGAGCGCTGCTGACGCGCGCGGAGTTCTTGAATTGACAGGCGTCGACATGGCGGATGTTGCTCGCGGTATGCTGGTCAATCCGAATTGGGCGAATGATGCAAAAGCAGGTCTCGATACAGGCAGGTGTCTTGAATGCGCGGACTGTTTTTGGCGGTCAGAACCCTTGAAGTGTCCGGGGCGGAAGCTATACTATAAAGGGTAATTATTCAGGCAAAAGAAAGCTGACTGACGTGACATATACCTCACCATCAATACAGCATACCCCTCTATATCGCGGTAATCCGGTTCGTATTCGACACTATCCGGTGTGCAAAACAGACACCGCGGATTATGCGTTTGCTGAATTTTCTTATTACACTTAATTATTTTATAACAGGAAATAGTCAAGCAACGGTAAAAAAGACTAAAAACAGATATTATGCGTTAAAAACAGAAAACACATGTTCTGTTTTGTGAAAAAATGATATAATATATTTGATGGATGACAATTGTGATCATAATTGTCTGCTATCCAACCGGAGCCTATACCTCAAAATACAGGTTGAGTATATTATAAGTTAAACAAGGCATAATGATGTTAAAACAACAGTCGCTCTTTGAGAATCCCGACTTTAATACTCCGCTTGCCAGCCGAATGCGACCGAGGGATCTGCAGGAATTTGTCGGTCAGCAGCATCTTGTCGGCGAAGGAAAGGTTCTAAGGCGGCTTATCGAAAGCGATATAGTTTCCTCCATGATCTTTTGGGGTCCGCCGGGGGTCGGTAAAACGACGCTCGCGAGAATCATCGCCCGCAAGACCGAATCGAATTTTATGGATTTTTCCGCCGTAACAAGCGGAATCAAAGAGATAAAGACGGTTATGGGCGAAGCTGAACGGGAACGCTTGGCAGGGCGGCGCACAATACTGTTTATCGACGAAATACATAGGTTTAACCGCGCCCAACAGGACGCGTTTCTGCCGTTTGTAGAACGCGGGAGCATAATACTGATAGGCGCGACGACCGAAAACCCGTCCTTTGAAGTAAACGCGGCGCTATTAAGCCGATGCAAGGTCTTTGTCATGAACCCGCTTTCCGCCGAAGACGTGTTAAAATTACTTTCGGATACGATGACAGACCCGCGGGGGTTCGGCGGACAAGGGATTGAGATATCCGAAGAAATACTCTTTGTAATAGCCAATTTTTCCAACGGCGACGCGCGAACTGCTCTAAGCACCCTGGAAATGGTTATTTTGAACAGTCCGGAGAGCGACGGGATAATCAAGGTCGAAGAAAGCGTTCTCGAACAGGTAACAAGCAGAAAATCACTGCTGTATGACAAGAACAGAGAAGAACACTACAACATAATATCCGCGCTGCATAAATCAATGCGCAACTCTGATGTGAACGCGGCGATATACTGGCTAGCGAGAATGCTTGAAGCCGGAGAAGACCCGCTATATGTGGCAAGGAGGGTCGTGCGATTTGCCAGCGAGGATGTTGGTATGGCGGACAGCAGAGCGCTTGAGGTAGCGGTCGCAGCGTATCAGGCATGTCATTTTATCGGAATGCCCGAATGCAGCGTACACCTTACGCACGCCGTTACATATATGTCGCTTGCGCCGAAGTCCAACGCTCTAGACGCGGCGTACTATATGGCGGCGAAAGACGCGGGGGATACCATTGCTGAACCGGTGCCGCTTGTTATCAGAAACGCGCCGACGAGACTGATGAAAGAGCTGGGATACGGCAACGGATATCAATACGCTCATGACACCGAGGACAAACTTACTGATATGCAGTGCATGCCGGATTCGCTGAAAGACAGAAAATATTATCTGCCGACCGATCAGGGCAGTGAGATAAGGGTAAAAGAACGGATGGAGCAGATTTCCGAATGGCGGAAAAAGCACGGCGCGGAATAAACCCGGAGAGAACAGTATGATACTTTTGGCTGAAGACCTTACCTTTAAGTGTGACTGTAAAAGAGAACATTCCGTTTTGACTAAAAAAATAATAGTTGAAGCAGGAGCGCTTAATGATTTGATAACCGAAATGAAAAACTGCGGTCTGCATGGCAGAACGACCGCGGTTTTTGACAATAACACCAAACAAGCGGTAAAGGAATACGACCTCATTTTTGATGATGAGATCATCCTTTCGCCCGACGGTTTGCATGCCGACGAAACGGCGACGGCTAAAGTAATGAGCTTGTTGGGAGAAACCGACATACTCGTCGCCGTCGGCTCCGGAACCGTACACGATATTGTCCGGTGGTGCGCGAACGAGCTGAAAATACCTTTTGTCAGCTGTCCGACAGCCGTTTCGGTCGACGGATATTGTTCGTCTGTTTCGGCAATGACGTGGTACGGTTTCAAAAAAACCATGCCGGGAACGGCGCCGGTATTGGTGATAGCAGATACTAACATTCTTCAAAAAGCGCCCATGCGTCTGACCCGTTCGGGGTTAGGTGATATGATTGGCAAATATATCTCGCTTGCAGACTGGAAGATATCAAAGATTCTTGCGGGAGAATACTACTGCGAAAATATAGCCGGCATGACCGCCCGGGCTCTCGATTCGGTAAAAGAAAGCGCCGGCGGATTAATTTCCGGAAATTTGGATTCATATGAAAAACTGATATACGGACTTCTGCTTTCGGGCATTTCCATGCAGCTTGCGGGAAACTCGCGCCCTGCGAGCGGAGCGGAACATCATGTTTCACACCTTATAGAGATGGGAACAGTCGTGAAAAACGACGCGCTGCACGGAGAAAAAGTAGGGGTCGCGTCGATAGAAGTTTCAAGGATATATCACAAACTAAGAGGTTTGACAAACGCTCAGGTAAGCGGAATCATCAAAGACTATGCCGGAATTGACAAAAAAGCTGTGTCTGGGGTTTACAAAGAACTGTCCCATAGTATCTTCGAAGAAAACCAAAACGATTGCGCCGCGGAAATAGATAAAAAAGTAATAGTCGAAAATTGGGGCAAAATAAAAGAAGTCCTGTCCGAAATACCGTCGCCGGAATATTTAAAGGACATATTATTATCGGCAGATGCAAAGACCGATTTTTCGGACATAGGTATACTAGCCGGTAAAATAAACGAAATAATCAGGTATTCGCCGCTGGTAAGAAACCGGCTGACGCTTATGCGCGTTGCTTCGGGATTCGGGCTGTTTTAGTGATAACAGAACAGATATAAACGCAATATACGGCTCGGTGTTATCATATGCTTTTCGGGACATTTTCCGGTTTGCGTCGGAAATGATTCCGTGTTAATATAAATGCGGTTTAAAACAGATACGGAGTTTAGGAATATGTTTGACAAAACCTTCATGAAGAAATAAACGACCTGCATAATACTATTGTTACTGACGGAGGACAAAAATATGGCGATGAGGTTCTGGGATTATAACATTTGGTCTTTGCTGGTCACCATGTCGGTACTGCTTGGCGGCATGCTTGTCGCTAATATGATGCGCCGTCTTATCAAACCCTTGAGGCGCTCGCTTATACCAAGCGCCGTGCTCGGCGGTTTTCTCATACTGCTCATAGAATTCATACTTAAAACCACGCTTGACATTTCAATGTTTGACAACCTCACCTTAGAAGCGCTTACCTATCACGGACTCGGACTCGGATTTGTGGCGATAGCGCTCAAAGACGGGGGAGATAAAGCCGAAAAGAAAAAAGAACGGGGCACGATACTGAATTTCGGCGCGACGGTCGTATCGTCCTATCTGCTTCAGGGAGGCTTAGGACTGTTAGTAACCATAGGGCTTTTCTTTGTGCTCCCCGCTGTTTTCCCCGCGAGCGGGTTACTGCTTCCAATGGGATACGGACAGGGACCCGGGCAGGCGTACAACTGGGGGAATATATATGAAAATGTCTGGGGGTTCACCGACGGCGCGAGTTTCGGGCTAACCCTCGCGGCTATGGGATTTGTTTCTGCAAGCATCGGAGGGATATTCTACTTGGAGAGGTTAAAGCGGAAGGGTATCATAAAAATCACTGCTGACAACGACGAAACCGAAAACCTCACCGCCGAGCAGATAACCAAACAAGGCGAAATCCCGCTTTCCGAATCGATGGATAAGCTTACGGTTCAAATAGCGTTGGTATTTATAGCTTATATCGTGGCATATTTGATGATGTCAGGAATAAATCTTGTGATAGAGAGCGGAGTGCTCGGGGAATTCGGATACAACACTCTCCAGCCGCTGATTTGGGGTTTCAACTTTTTGTTCGCGACCATAAGCGCGACGCTTCTGAAAGCGGCGCTTGGGATGATGAAAAAAACCGGACTGCTAAAAAGGGAATATACCAACGATTTTATGCAGACGCGCATATCGGGATTTATGTTCGACCTAATGGTCGTCGCGTCGATCGCCGCGATAAAACTTTCGGCATTCCGTATTCAATCCTTCGTTATTTCGTTGATTCTGTTGTGCGTCGCCGGCACCATAGCGACCTACTGGTACTGTGATTTTGTCTGCAAACGGGTATTCCCGGGAATAAGGCACGAATCATTCCTCGGCCTTTTCGGAATGCTGACCGGAACCAACAGCACAGGGATCATATTGCTCAGAGAAATAGATCCATCCTTTAAAACTCCTGTGGCGAGGTATTTGGTCTATCAGGTGCTTTACGCGAGTATTTTAGGATTCCCGCTGATGATGCTGATGGGATATGCGCCGTCCGGCTTAAACTCATCGCTGATCACGTTTGCCGCGATGACCGCGTTTTTCATCGTGCTGAACGTATTCTTGTTCCGCGGGCGTATTTTCTCCAAAAAGAAAAAATAAACGATGTTGCTTATTACACAGTTTTTATCGCCGTTTATTGTGTAGGTTTTTAATTGCATTTTGGAATTCCGCTGTTATAATTGATAATGGCGGTATTTGTTTTTCTGACAGAAAAATTTTGATTTTTTCGTCCGCTGACAATATTTTCCAACCCCGGTAAAAAACCGGTATAAATCACATTTAGGAGAGTGTTCTATGAGAAAAGTGCAGTTCACCGAAACGGTTTTGCGCGACGCCAACCAGTCGCTCATAGCCACAAGAATGGGCTATGGCGAGTTTGAGGCAATACTGCCGGTCATGGACAAGGCGGGGTACTACTCGGCAGAGTGCTGGGGAGGCGCTACTTTTGACTCGGCGCTCCGGTTTCTTAACGAAGACCCCTGGGAGAGACTCCGCAAAATTAAAGAAAATATGCCAAATACCAAACTGCAGATGCTGCTTCGCGGACAGAATATATTGGGATACCGGCATTATTCCGATGATACGGTACGCCGGTTTGTTTCGCGGGCTGTCGCCAACGGCATTGAAATTATACGGACCTTTGACGCTTTAAACGACCTGAGAAATATAAAGATAGCCATTGAGCAGACTAAAAAAAGCGGGGCTATCGCATCGGGAACCATCTCTTACACGACCAGTCCGGTGCATACGCTTGAAAAGTTTGTCGCCATGGTCAAGGAAATGAAGGATATGGGCGTCGATACCATATGTATAAAAGACATGGCGGGCATAATGAGCCCGAAAGAATGTTATGACCTTGTCAGCGCGATAAAAGACGCCGTCGACCTTCCGGTAGTGCTGCACACCCATATGACCACGGGACTGGGGTTTATGACCTACCTCAAAGGAGTCGAAGCCGGCGCAGACGTGATAGATACAGCCACAAGCTGCTTCTCGGGAGGAACGTCGCAGCCGGCGACCGAAACCCTCGCTTTCGCGCTGCGTCAGTTCGGATATGAGGTCGGGCTTGATGACGGAGTATTAAAAGAAGTTAACGACTTCTTCAAACCGGTACGAGACAAATACCTCGAAAACGGAACGCTCGATCCGCTGGTTCTTGGCACCGATTCCGACGCGCTGAGCTATCAGATCCCCGGCGGGATGCTTTCCAATCTCATTTCGCAGCTGAAAATGCAAAATTCTATGGACAAGTTCGCGGACGTCCTTGTAGAAACCCCCAAGGTCCGCGCTGAGCTCGGATATCCCCCGCTGGTCACCCCCATGAGCCAGATGGTCGGAGTACAGGCGGTAAATAATGTGCTCTCGGGCGAACGGTATAAAAATGTAGGCAAAGAGATACACTCCTATCTTCGCGGCGAATACGGCGAAGCGCCGGGGAAAATTGACCCGAAGATAGTCAAAATGGTACTCGGCGACGAAAAACCTATCAAAGGCAGATACGCCGAATCACTTGATCCCGATGAATTTGAAAAGGTAAAGAAGGAACTCGGAGACCTCGCTAAGAGCGAGGAAGACGTTCTTTCTTATATAGCCTTCCCGCAAGTTGCCGAGAAGTTCCTCAAAACCCGTAAGGAAAAAGAAGAAAACCAGGTCAAATATATCATTACTGAAATAGATTAGAGGTATAGGTTATGAGTATTAGTTTTGCGGAATCCTTACTTATCGCCGGATTAGGCGTTTTGGTGGTTTTTGTCATTCTTATCATATTGATGACCAGCGTAAATATAACGTCGAAGATAGTCGGCTCAAGGAAAAAGAGTGAAAAGGGCGGCGGCGAAACCGAAAACGCGGCGGAAACTGAGAGAGCCGGCGAAATTCTTGCAGCTGAAAGTTCAGACTATTTCGGCGGCAGTCTGGGAGAGGTCAAGACCTTCAGCGTCCCCGACAGGACAGCCGCGATGATTATGGCCGTCGTCGCCGACCAAAGCGGTCTTCCGCTCGAGCAGCTGAAGTTCAAGTCTATTAAAGAAATATCCGAATAAAAACGGCGCGAATTAAATATGAGAATGAAAAATAAACAAGGGGTAGAAAATCATGAAATATAAAGTAACGCTCAACGAAAAGGTCTATGAAGTCGAAGTTGAAAAAGGAGAGGCTATCCTGCTGAGCGAATATGAAGCGGTTGCTCCCGCGCCGGTCCCGGTCTCCGCTCCCTCTCCGGCTCCCTCCGCTCCGGTAGTTTCCGCGCCTGCTCCCTCCGCACCAGCCCCGGCCGGCGCGATCAGCGGAGAAGCCGTTAATTCCCCGCTTCCCGGAACGATTCTCGACATTAAAGTCAAGGCGGGGGACACAGTCAACAACGGCGATATTCTTATGATAATAGAAGCGATGAAGATGGAAAATGAAATTTCTGCGCCCAGAGCCGGAAAGGTTACCCAGATAGCAGTCACAAAAGGGTCCACCGTCGAATCCGGAGCGCTGCTCCTGGTTCTGGAATAGGGGGCTTAACATGAATATGATTGAAAGACTGGTCAGGCTCTGGACGACGTCGGGATTTATGATCGACGGCGACGTAATGCTGTTGTTGCCGAAGCTGCTTATGATATTTATCGGGTGCGTGCTTCTGTATTTAGGTATCGTGAGAAAATTTGAGCCGCTGCTGCTCATCGGTATCGCATTCGGAATGATTCTCTCGAATCTGCCCGGAAGCGAGCTGTTTCACCCCGGACTGTGGGCCGGAGGCGGCGCTATCAACTACTCAGAGGTATTGAAGTCCGGCGGAATACTCGATATTTTCTACATCGGAATCAAGCTGAATGTCTTCCCCTGTCTGATATTCATGGGAGTAGGGGCGATGACCGACTTCGGACCCATGATAGCCAACGCCAAATCCATGCTGCTGGGCGCCGCGGCGCAGTTGGGCATCTACTGTGCTTTTATCTTGGCGCTGGTTTTGGGGTTTGCCCCGAATGTGGCGGCTTCAATAGGTATAATCGGCGGAGCCGACGGCCCGACCGCCATATGGCTGACAAAAATACTCGCCCCCGACTATCTCGCCCCCATAGCGATAGCGGCGTATTCATATATGGCGCTTATCCCGCTCATCCAGCCGCCCATAATGAAACTGCTGACCACAAAGGAAGAGCGCGAGACCAAGATGGATCAGCTGCGGCCGGTATCAAAAACTGAAAAGATTATTTTCCCCATAGTTGTCACCATAGTTATCTGCCTCATACTCCCGCCCGTCGCCCCGCTTATCGGATGTCTTATGCTCGGCAACCTGTTTACCGAATGCGGAGTGACCGCGCGCCTGTCCGATACGGCGCAGAACGCGCTGATAAACATCGTCACCATAATGCTGACGACCTCTGTCGGAGCCACGGCGGTAGCCGAAAACTTTCTGAAACTTGACACCATTAAAATAATTCTTTTGGGACTTTTCGCCTTCGGGTTTTCGACCGTCGGGGGAATTCTGTTCGGAAAGATTATGTACAAAACCAGCAAAGGAAAGGTCAATCCGCTGATAGGTTCAGCCGGGGTTTCAGCAGTGCCGATGGCGGCGAGAGTATCACAGATGGTGGGACAAAAAGCGAATCCGAGCAATTTCCTGCTTATGCACGCCATGGGACCTAACGTCTCCGGAGTTATAGGCTCGGCGGTAGCCGCGGGATTTCTGCTTGCAATGTTCGGCAAATAAGGTATAGAATACTCTCAAGCATGATCGGATAATATCCGCTGATATTAATTTTTGAAATTATAACCATAACTAAGGAGAGTGTGAGATGGTATCGTCAAAAAACAAAGAATTGAACGCGTGGGTCAATGAAGTAGCCGAGCTCTGCCAACCGGACAGCGTTTACTGGTGCGACGGCTCGCAGCAGGAATATGACCGGCTTATGGACGAAATGGTCGCCGCCGGAGCGGCTGTCAAACTCAACCCTGAAAAACTTCCCGGATGCTATCTTTTCAGAAGCCATCCGTCGGACGTGGCGAGGGTAGAAAAGAGAACCTACATCGCCTCAAAACATAAAGACGACGCCGGTCCGACAAACAATTGGATCGACCCCGATGAACTTAAGGCTACCATGACCGAGCTTTACAGGGGATGCATGAAAGGCAGGGTACTGTACGTCATACCCTATTCAATGGGACCGGTGGGGTCCTATATCTCCAAGATAGGCGTCGAGATAACCGACAGCCCCTATGTCGTGGTCAACATGAAGATAATGACGAGAATGGGAGAAAAGGTTCTCGAAGTATTGGGCGAGGACGGAGAATTCGTCAGATGCCTTCACTCGGTGGGCATGCCCCTCGAACCGGGTCAGAAGGACGTCGCCTGGCCCTGCGTGCCGAATGTGGACGACAAATATATCAGCCACTTCCCCGAAGAAAGGCTTATATGGTCCTACGGTTCGGGTTACGGCGGCAACGCGCTGCTGGGCAAAAAGTGTTTCGCGCTCAGAATAGCCTGCGTACAGGCGCGCGACGAGGGTTGGCTGGCTGAACACATGCTTATACTCAAACTCACCAACCCCGAAGGCAAATCATACTATGTCTGCGGCGCCTTCCCGAGCGCCTGCGGAAAGACCAATCTCGCCATGCTCGAACCCACCATACCCGGCTGGAAGGTGGAGACGGTCGGTGACGATATATCCTGGATGAAGTTCGGAGAGGACGGAAGACTCTACGCCATCAACCCCGAATCCGGATTCTTCGGCGTCGCTCCGGGAACCTCCATGCACTCCAACCCCAACGCCATGAGGACGATAAAGAGCAACACCATATATACAAACGTCGGGCTTACCGACGACGGGGACGTTTGGTGGGAAGGTATCGGGGTTCCCGCGCCGGATCACCTCATCGACTGGCAGGGAAACGACTGGACGCCCGACTGCGGAAGAAACGCCGCGCACCCGAACGCCCGCTTCACCGGACCCGCGAGTCAATGCCCGGTCATCGCCGACGAGTGGGAAGACCCGGCGGGAGTACCAATTTCCGCCATACTCATAGGAGGGCGCCGTCAGGCGACCGTCCCGCTGGTAAGCGAGAGCATAAACTGGCAGCACGGGATATTCTTGGGCTCCATAATGGGTTCGGAGATAACCACCGCCGACATAACCGACAAGGTCGGACAGGTCAGGCGCGACCCGTTCGCCATGCTCCCGTTCGCCGGATACCATATGGGCGACTATCTGCAGCACTGGCTGGATATCGGGGAGAAGACCTCGCCGGACAAACTGCCGAAAATATACTATGTCAACTGGTTCCGCAAGAACAAAGAAGGCAAGTTCATCTGGCCGGGATTCGGCGATAACTCCCGCGTGCTGAAATGGATAGTCGAACGCGTTTCCGGAACCGGAGAAGCCGTCAGCACCCCCATTGGCAACATGCCCGCGCCCGGAGCGCTTGATATAAACGGCGCCGGTGTGAGCGACGAGGACATGAGTGAGCTGCTTAACGTCGACAAAGAAGCGTGGCTCGCCGAGATAGACTCAATAAAAGAAAACTACAAAAGCTACGGCGACCGTCTGCCGAAGATATTGGCAGGGCAGCTTGCCGAACTTGAACAAAGACTGAAACAATAATAAAAAACAAAGGTAATACTGTATGTCAGAGAGATCCGGGAGTTGATCCCGGGTCTTTTTATTTCGGGAGGATTATAGATTTTTCATTTTTGTAACAGTTCGTTGCAAAATAACCGGTATTAGGGTAAACTGAAATTGCTTGATTTTTATACGTAAAACAGGAAAGAAGATAATCCATGAAGATTGCCTACCGGATAGTAATGGCAGCGCTGATAATAGCCGTGTGTTTTTGGTTTGTCAGATATCCCGTGACCACCGGAACCGAACAGGCGCTGTCGGTCATAGAAGACCCCGTCCGCGGCCGGTTTGAGCAGCACGCCGGGGGAATCGCCAGAGAACACCTGTCGGAACGCAGACAGTTTATTTATGACGCCATGTACGCCTCCATGACCGGCTGCGTTACCGCGGTCAGCATACCGGTGGCGGGATATACCAGTTCGGACATTGAAGCCGCGCTGTTTTCGCTGCTCTATGACTGCCCGCAGTTTTTCTGGGTGGACTTTACCGACTGTTCCTACGCCATCGACGAAAGAGGCGTTACCATAAATCTGACATATTATTATTCGGGCGAACAGCTCGCGGAAATGCAAAGAAAATTTGACGGCGCGGTAAGCGGCATAGTCTCCGCCGCCGAAACCAAAGGATTTGCCAACGAATATGACAAGGCTGTATTTATCCACGATTATATAGCGCAAATCTGCGACTATGAAAAAAGTCCGTCGGGTTTTGACGCGCACACCGCCTACGGAGCGCTTGTAGGAGGCAGCGCCGTATGCGACGGATACGCCCACGCCTATCAGTATGTGCTGCAAAAGTCAGAGATAGAATGTCATTATGTGCCCGGCGAAGCCCGGGGACCCGACGGCGTCGAGGGGCACGCCTGGAATATTTTAAAGTTAGACGAGAAGTATACGGCGGTCGATCTGACCTGGAACGACATGGACGGCTATCTATTCAGCGATTTCGGAGCCGGCGGCGACGTGACCGGACATACATTTTTCGGACTCTCGGACGCTCAGCTGCAAAAGACCCACCGGGCGGACGGGAATTTTCTCTATCCGCTGCCCAAAGCGATAGAAATAAGCTGGTTTGACGTCAATAAACTGTCCGGCGTCACGGTTGAAGTAATAGCCGAAAACGCCGCAGCTGTGCTGCTCTCAAACATAGATAAATCCGTTCCCTACGTCGAAATACAACTAACCGACAAAACGATGTTCCTCGAATTCATGGAGGAATACAAAGGAGATATTATAGACACCGCCAACGCCGCGCTTCGCCGGGACGAAAGCGATATGAGGTTTTTGAATGAAATGAACTGCTTCGTCACCAGTGCCGACAGAGGCTGCATACTAATATTGGGAACGCTCGGCTTTGTTGAGGAACCGACAGAATAAAAAAGAACGCAACAGTTTATACATTCTGTTACATTCTATTCCGTTCACTATATAAATCGGCATTTTCCGCCCGATAATAAGGGTTTTTGCCGGAAATACCGGAATTTTTATATCCGTGATTGCCTGAAAAAAACGGGAACACATTCAATCCACAATATATTGTTGCTGACCGTGGAATAATATCTACGGCTTGAAATAAATATTTCTATAGAATAACGCTCCGCCTTTTGCGCAGAGCGTTATTTTTTACAGATTGCCGTGATTACTGTTCAAAAAGAAAACCGGTGTATTTTTAGTCCGTCTTTGCGAGAGCCGTGAACGAAACGCGGCGGCAAGTTGCGGCGAGTCGTAAGTATAAATCATTTCTATTGCTTTATCAAATTATTTCTCATGCCTTGATTATCCCTACAATGTAGGGTATAATGTTATTCAGGAGAAGAGTATGTTACGTTCTTTTATAATGACCGAACTATTCGACGCTTCATGGGAAGATCTGCATCTCTCGGATAATGACCTTCAATTGCTTCAGGCAGAATTACTTCATAACCCAAAAATCGGAGATGTAATCCAAGGAACAGGCGGCTTTCGCAAAATGCGTTTTGCTTTTTCCGGACGCGGAAAAAGCGGAGGTTTACGAATAATATATCTTGATGTCCCGGATTATAAAACTCTGTACCTGATGCTTGCCTACCCAAAAAGCGAAAAGGATACTTTAAGTTCAAAGGAATGTAACGAACTTCAGAGAATTGCAGTTAATATTAAGAATAATCTGCGAGAAAACAACAGAAGGAGGAATAAAAATGCCTGACTTTTCATTCGGTGAAAAGCTCATTATAAGCGCAAAACAAGCTGAAGAACATTCTGCAGGCAAAAAAAAGCTGCGTGTAAATGTCATTGAAATATTACCAATCCCTAATTATGAACCCCAACAGATAAAGAGTATTCGCGCACGGCTTGGATTGACGCAAGGTCTGTTTGGCGGAATTGTCGGCGTGTCTACAAAAACAGTAGAAGCTTGGGAGGTCGGTTATCGCCGGCCAAGTTCCTCGGCTATGCGTTTATTAGCCGAATTAGACACAAACCCTGATTATTTTGAAAAGATAGCGCGTGTCGAACTGACTTAAACAAATACGATCTTAAGAAATAAATTTTTGAATAGATATTTTATGCTCCGTCTTTATTAGACGGAGTTTATTTATTGAGGACTTTATTGTCGAGTTTCCCCATTGAACCGGCAACCCGCGTTGTTATGATTTTCAGCCCGGCTTGCCGAGGGCAGGGGCTGTGTACAAATAATGTTAAGGGATGCTTGGATCAAAACGTGAGTAAACTGAGGCAAAAAGCGTCCGTCTTTGCGAGCGAAGCGAAGCAATCCAGCTGAACGGCGTGCCGAGGCGTCACGCCCTACAATTCTTGAACGCCGATTACTTTGAAGAATGGATTGCCGCGCCGCCTTTGACGGCTCGAAATGACGGTCGTTTTGATTTGTATCGACATTCCTCACTCCTCATTCCTCATTCCTCACTCCGCACGCTCCTAATTCAGCCGACGACTGTCCGCTGAACGCTGAAACCTGTACGCTTATTTATGCAACAGATTGCATAAACTGTTTCATTCGGGATTTGGTTTCAGGGAGGAAACGAAATGCTGACCTTGACGGTGCTTCCGGGGGAATACATTCAAATAGGCGACGACATAAAGGTCTGCGTGCAAAAAGGCAGGACCGGAAAACTAAGGCTCGCCATCGACGCGCCGAAGGATATATTGATCCTGCGCGACAAGGTAATAGAGAGAAACGAGATAAACGAGCTGTTCGGCGATATGAACGAGACCGAAGCGGCTATCTGAGATATTTATTCCGTCCGGCGTAACGTACGGCGCAAGGCGGCTTAAATATAAAGCAGGGGGAAGGGACGCCCCCAATAACCGGACAGTGAAATCTTTCAACGCTTTCCGGATTAAAAATGCTCATAAAGGAGAAGTACAATGATTATTCAACACAACATTCCGGCTCTGAATTCCTACAGACAGCTGAGAGCCAACAACAACGCCCTGGCGGCCAACCTCGAAAAGCTGTCCTCGGGCTTTCGCATCAACCGCGCCGGCGACGACGCCGCGGGACTCGCCATCTCCGAAAAGATGAGAGCGCAGATCCGCGGTCTCGAAACGGCACAGAAAAACGCCCTCGACGGTATCTCCCTCATTCAGACGGCAGAGGGCGCGCTGACCGAGGTCCATTCCATGCTCAACCGAATGGTCGAGCTCGCCACCATGGCGTCCAACGGTCTGTATGACGACCAGGTCGACCGCAAGGCGCTTGACGACGAGTTTCAACAGTTAAAAGCAGAGATTGACCGTATCTCGAAAGCCACCAACTTCAACGGCAAGAACCTGCTTGACGGAGAGTTAGCTCTTAAAGGAACAGTATCATCTGGTTCTGATCTTGTCACTTTTGGTACGAAATTCGCCGATGATGTTTTAGCAATAGGAAAGGGACTTAAAGTTCAAGCTAAAGGGACAGAATACACAATTGCTAACTTAACAGATATTGATGACGCAGACTTCCAGACTGAACTTGCTGCTGCTGCATCTGTTGCTGATATTGGAGCAGCCGTTGCTAAATTCTTTGGAATAGAAGTTGGCGATTATGATTGGGATGTAGACCAAGATGGAAATCCCTCAGGTTCTGCTTTTCTTGATCTTCAAGACGGTACTGATGCATTTGTATTTACTTCAGTAGATAAAGGTGCCAATGATCCGAATCTTACCAAAATAATTACTAAGAGCGATGGAACTAATGTAAGTCATGCTATTGCAAAACTAGGTTCTGATGCCTATAATAAAATTGACATCAATGTAGGTGATCTTGCTTCCGATATCCCTCTTGTGGGAAAAACCATTGATGTTAATGGGAAGTCTTATGTATTTTTTGGGGATCTTGACGATACCGGTGCTTTAAACACATATAATTCCGGCGATAGGATTATGAATCCCGACAGTGCATTTAATGGCATGTATGTAATTAACATTACTACAATAGCTAACCAAGCTAATATTGCTACAGCAATTGCTGATGC
>Ga0082212_10005179_pt1 | contig 17865 bp, 14 predicted proteins | sample TergutNt197P3_FD_71548 | JGI IMG/M metagenome (GOLD analysis project Ga0082212, IMG submission 71548) | Neocapritermes taracua P3 segment gut microbial communities from Petit-Saut dam, French Guiana - Nt197 P3 | ecosystem: Host-associated > Arthropoda: Insects > Digestive system > Gut ...
TCCCGTTGGCATGTCTTGCATTTCCCCTGTCTTTTAATGTTTTCCCAGGGACGTTCTCCGAAATCCTGACCGCAGTTGGGGCATACATATTCGATTAGGAAATGTTCGCGGAGATCATTCAGACGTTCGGGCATTTTCGTAATGCTTTTCGACGCCCATATGGAACCAAGCGTCACGGACAAAGCCGAGAGTATGCCGCCCGATATGGGTATAAGCCAACTGATAGCCGAATTGCTTCGGTCGAAAAAGAAAGGTACAACCATCATCATCAGACCGGGCAGCGCCATAGGCAACGAGCGCTTTAACATCATTTTTCCCTGACTTTCTGACTGGATTTTTACTTTTTCTTTCTGATAGTTCTCATACACATCTTTCAACTGTAGAAATTTTGCTTGAAATTCCTTCTCGGGCATAGGCAACTGTTTCAACGCTTTTTGAAGATTCAACACATAATATTCAACCCCGCCGAGCGTAATTTTGTCGGATGTGTTAATTTTTTTCAGGCTGATCGGCTTGCCGTTTACAAAAGTGCCGTTTGCCGAATCAAGGTCTTCGATGTAGATACCGTCGGGTTTGCGGTCGATTCGTGCGTGTTTGCGTCCGATGGATGTATATTGTTTGTCAATCGGATAATCATCTTTTCCTACATCCCGTCCGATGAACAGTTCGCTCTTTTCCATTTATAACTGCTTGTTTACATAGATTCCACGTAGATTCCGCAATGCCTCTTTCGATATTTCAAGGACAAAACTTTTTGAAGTAACAGGGTCCAAGAGATGCAGTTTTTGCTTGACAATGTCGATCTGATAGACGTAGTTTAGATTGATGATGTACGACTTTCCAATGCGGGCAAACATCTTGGCGTCTTCGTTCAGTTTTTCGGAAAGATACTGTTCCATTTTTTGAAGCGAAAACGTGAAGACAAGTTTTTGTCCGTTTGTCAATTGTAAGAATGTGTAGTTTTTATCGGCTGAAAAACAGACAATTTGCGACAATGCTATCCTGAATAAGGTATCGCGTGAATTGAAGTAGATGTACCTGTGCGTGTTCATGAAATTTATTTTATTTATTTATTTTTTAATTTAAGTATGATCATGTTTTCATCAAATTTTCCCCACATGACCGGATTTTGCATATCGCCGGTTCGTGCTTTCACTTTCGGATATACGAAATTAAAGAGTTCTTTGGCGGTGATATAGGAATCTTTATTCACATCGGCGCCGCCTCTTAAACCGTCAAGTAGAAAATAGGTAAATATGCCGTTTTGCAATGTGTTGTTTTCCCGTGCATGTTGGTTGGAGCGCGTTGACAGGAACAGCAGTACATTATTACCCACATTCGATTGGCTTGCAGCGGCTTGACTACCCGATTGCCGCAAGGTTCCCGCAAAACAGGCATCGGCAAAAATCAGTTTCCGTTTGGCTTTGGTTTGTTTGAAGATACTTTGTAATGTACTGAAAGAAAACGGCCGATCGTAAGTAAAAAAGATGTTTTTGTTACCGTGTCCCGAAAAGAAAAAAATGACGATATCTTCCGGCTTTGCTTGCTGGAACAATTGTCTGGTATAGTAAACGATGTTGTTGTGTTTTGCCTGTTGGTTGATCAGGAGCAATATTTTATCGGGCGAAGTATAGTCTTTTAACATTGCATGCATTTCAATGGCATCGCGGTGGCAGTATGTCAGATTGTTTCCCGAAGCATATTCGGAAATGCCAACAAGCACGGCGTATATTTCGCCTTGTATTGATAAGGGGAAAGCTATCAAAAATATGAAAAGTGTGTTTTTTATGACATTCATTTTTGCTTCTCAACGAATAAATAATAAGGATAGTAATATGTATAGAAGGATGGTGAGCGTGAAGCCGAGGATGCCGAAAAGGAAGATCAGAAGGAAAGCCGAAGCGAGAAACATGTAGATAATCCTGTTGGCTTTCCAGGAAAGGGTTGTGATTTTTAAGGAAAACATGGGAATCTCCGAAATCAGCAGAAGCGAGGTGGCAATGGCTGATATGGACAGGACATACAGTGTTATTTCCGGTTTTATCAAAGCCAATAATCCGGACAGTTGAGGCAGGATGCAAATGTTTGCATGGATACCGGAAGCGAAGACGGTGATGAGCGACGACCATAAAATGGCATGGGCCGGGACGGGGAGGCCGATGAAGGATGTTTTCTGGCGATCGTCGACGTTGAACTTAGCCAACCGGATGGCCGAAAAAACAGGGATGGCAAATGCGGCGATCAAAAAACTCTTACAGACAACCGAATCATGCCATGACAGTCCGTGCAACAGGTTATCAAGAAAACTGAACAGCATCATGCCGGGCGCCACGCCGAAACTGACGACATCTGCAAGCGAATCCAATTCTTTCCCAACGGCGGAATAGGCTTTGAGCAATCTTGCAGCCAGTCCATCAAAAAAATCGAAAACAGCAGCTAAAAAAATGGCGCTCATCGCACCTGAATAATAACCTGAAATCCCTAAAATAGCGCCGTAAAACCCAAATGCAAGGCTTAAACAGGTAAGGGTATTCGGAATATGACGTGTCAGATTTTTCATTACTCAAAAAAGGGAACTTGCCCAATCACCTTGATTTATGCTATGATTATCATGATTTAAATGATGATTATCATGATTAATATCTGAGTTTAGGCGCGCGATAGGAGTCTGGTTACCGGTGACTTTCTGTTTCATTGTTACCAGAATTTCGGTACCGACCGGAAGAAAGGTATCGACCCTTGAACCGAATTTGATGAATCCCATTTGTTCGTCGACGGTACATAGATCGCGTTCTTTGGCATAGGTGACGATCCGCCGTGCCAGCGCGCCCGCTATCTGACGGGATAGCACTTCAATGCCGTTTTGCGTACGGATTACTATCGTTGAGCGTTCGTTTTCGGTACTGCTTTTCGGGAGGAACGCCGACCGGTAACGTCCTTTCCGGTGCGATACATGTGCTACCGTACCGTATACGGGAAACCAGTTGGCATGTACATTGAAAAGCGACATGAAGATGGAAATTTGAATGCGCCTGTCGTGAAAATACTCATTTTCCATCACCTCTTCGATGGCGACAATCTTGCCGTCGGCAGGCGCAATGACGAGTCCATCCGAATTTGTCGGAAAGCGTCGGGGCGGGCAGCGGAAGAAATTAAAGAGGATAAGGTAGATGAAAACGGATACTGTACAAATGCAGTAAAAAAGTATTTTGTTTTCTTTAAGACAGAACAATGAACCGTTTACGATAAATAATACCGCAAACACAGTCAAAAGAATACCTGTTCCTTCTTGATGTAATTTTATTTTCCTGACTCGGTTCATCTCTTATTTCATACGGCAAAAATACAAAATTTTCGATTAATACAAAATTTTAATTTAAAAAAATATATTTTTCAATTTCACCAAGCGTGATATACCAGAGATAACCGGTTACATTCTCATATCCCATTGCGCGAATTAACGAACTGTAATGTTCGATCTGACGCTGATGAAAAACTTCTTTTTGATCGCCGAATTTGTAATCCACGATGATGACGTTTTGATTGGTGTCGATCATGATCCGGTCGGGACGTACGGATTGTCCGTTGTCGAACAAAATATCTGTTTCGTTCATCACTTGCAATGATCCGTCAAACCAGTGACAGACTTCCTTTTTGGATGTCAGCGAAATCAATTCTTCTTTGAGCTGGACGGCTTCGTCGCTGTTGATTTCACCTGTTGCCTGTTTTTCGGATACGGCGCGCGAGATGTCTTCCCGATTTTCGATGCCACTCAATATATCGTGCATCAGTAGTCCGTATTTTCGTTTTTGGTTGTTCAGGAAGGCGCCCTGATGGCGAAGGCGCAGTAACATCCGGTCGTCAACGGATAGGGAGTAAAGATGTTCAACCGGTATCTCTTCAACTACTGTTTCATGTCGGATTACTTCACTATTCGCAACGACTGGGAGAGTCTGGTTCGTGATGACGTATTGAGGTGGCCTGCTTCCCCGTTCGTACAGTCCGTTTTCAGTGTCAAACGTGAATTGCTGATCGTTTAGCAGTCCGTTCCACAGCAGTCCGGCAATTGAAGATATTTGGTCATTTGGTTTTGGAGCCAGGACAATCAGTTCTTCTTTCGCGCGTGTAAATGCAACATACAATACATTCAGGTTGTCAATGTAGGCATGTAATTTTTCCGTAAAATAGTCGGCGGCAAATATTGTGTTTGACAGCGCTTTTACATAATTGACAGGTACTGAATACATCGCATTGAAGGGTTCTCGTGTTGGATGACACCACATAATGGCAGGTTTCTGATCAACTTTCCAATCGGCAAAAGGCATGATCACCACCTTGAATCCAAGACCTTTTGACTTATGAACGGTCATGATCCGTATGGCATTCTGTGAATCGGGCGTGATGATTCTCCGCTCATATCCCTTCTCGTCCCACCATGTGAGAAATCGTCCCATATCGCCGGTTTCGGAAGCTGCATATTCGGAAATTTGATCTAAAAATGTCTGGATATAAACAAGTTCATTGTCCGGAAAATCATCTTCAAAAAGTCTGAAAAGTCCTTCAGCAAGTTCGTAAAGTGAAAGGTGCGACAGTTGATTGAGTTTCACAACGACATCCGGCAAAAAAGGCTGGTCGTACCGGTTGAATGATTGCATGTCGTCGGGTACGACGTCTGATGTCTGTTTTTTCATTTTTAATATCGCATAAGCCAGTTGAGCCATCTGGCGGTAGTTTTTGTTATCCGGCTGGTGCAGATAACGGAACATGGCAATAAACCAGTGTACCGACAGGGAAGCGCCAACTGTCAGTGTATCTTCGGAAATGAAATCGTATTTATACGGAGCGTCCGGACGGGTTTCTTTGTAATCCAGCAGTGTTTTGGCTACTGACAAGCCCTCCGTGTTGGTTCGTGTAAGGATGGCCATGTCGCGCAAGGCGTATCCGCTATCCTGTAACTGTTCCAGAATGTACGGTAAATGTTGCAGGCTTTGTTCTTCCCAAGCGTACTCGTCATTGTCCGAAAGAAATTGAATGTTTACATGCCCGTCTTGCCCCGTCAACGGTGGTGCGACTTGCTGGCAAGCATTTTTATAGGCGTCTATGATACTCGTTTGGTAGTGTTCTTTTTCGCCTGTCGACAGTGATGATGTTTCAACTTCCCCGTTATATACCTGTTGCAAAATGTTCGGGATGGCGTCGAACAGCATGTTGTTGAATTGGACAATGTGACGGCAACTGCGCCAGTTGACGTCGAGGGTTATCTCTTTTATCTGTTTTTCGAAATCAATTTTCACCTGCCGGTCGAGCAGTTTCCAGTCCGAATTGCGAAAGCGGTAGATGCTTTGTTTCACATCACCGACGATCAGGTTACTCCGTCCGCTGTCGAGGCTTTCCTTCAGTAGCGGTCGGAAATTTAACCATTGCATGGCGCTTGTATCCTGAAACTCGTCGATCATGTAGTGTTCGATGTGAACACCTGTTTTTTCGTAAATAAAAGGTATATCGCTGCCGTCAATTATCCTGTTGAGGAGTTCGGTCGTATCGGCTATTAACAGTTTGTTATTGTCTTTGCGCCATTGCGCAATGTGTAGCGACAAATCTGTCAGGATGCCCAGTGTGTAGAAGTTTTTGATAATTTCACGGGCGGTAAGATAGTCGGTCAGATTGTCGGAAAAAGCAATGACGCTTCGTATCAGTTCATTCATTCCGTTTTCGTAAATACGCTCAGCGGCTTGCCGAAGTTGGAGAGAAGCCTTTTTGGCGAGGTAGCCGTCAAGGTTGTCGGGAAGCGCACGGAAAGTATCTGTGGGTAAATCAACATCGCCGTTGGCAAGTTTTTCAAAAAAACGGAAAGGCGTTCGGATAGCACCATTTTTGAAATCGGAAAGTTTCATTCCATGCTGACGTATCAGCAGGAGACCCTGTTCTCCAAATGATTTTGCCGTTTTTCGAGTCGATTGAATGATTTGATACAGTGTATCGCGGTAATTTGACAGAACCTGTTTTTGATTGATAGCCACTTGTATATGGGCGCTGTCTGACTGATACGTTTCACTGAACAGATGTTTGCTTAATTTGATAATGGGTTTACGGATATCCCATCCGCTTGCTTCCTCGATGCTGTCTTCCATGAATTGAAGCAGCCAGTTCAATAAGGTTGTATTTTCGCTTTTTTCGAGTTCCGCAAGCATGTTATCTACTGCTTTTTCCAACATCAGGTCAGGTTCCAATTCTACCTGATAATTGCCCTGTAACCCTATTTCACGGGTAAAGGCGCGAAGTGTCTGCTGAAAAAAACGGTCAATCGTACTGATGTGGAATGAGGAATAATCGTGCAGAATGTTATGCAGAATACTTTTTGCCTGTGTGCGAATTTGCGTTTCATCTTTCTTCCCGTTTTCCGAAAGAAGCGTCATATAGTCCGAAGGTTGATGATCAGCGAGGAGAAAAAGTTCCTCCATGATACGGTTTTTCATCTCGGCAGTCGCTTTATTGGTAAATGTTACCGCCAGAATATGCCTGTGCCGTTCTTTTCCCTTAAACAGCAACGACAGATATTCGCCTGTCAAGGTATGCGTTTTGCCGGTTCCTGCGGATGCGCTGTAGATTGTAAGCAAGGTTTTTTTAAATTTTCAATTAATTTGGTATCCGTCTTTGGTTAGCATATCGGCGACTTTTTGCCGTAAATCGCCTTGTATGATAATCTCTCCGTCTTTCACAGCGCCTCCCACGCCGCATTTTACTTTCAGGTTTTTTCCCAGTGCGTTCAGGTCTTCGTTTTTTCCGACAAACCCTGAGATAATGGTCACAGATTTCCCTTTACGGTTTTTTTTGTCTAACGACACGCGCAAACGTTGCTTATCATTCGGTAAGGTATCCGCTTCTTCCTCCTCGCGTGTCTGAAACTTAAAATCGGGATTTGTCGAGTAAACCATCCCAAGCCGGTTTTTCCAGTCATTCATATGTGATTGAGAATTATTTCTTTTATCAATTAGTGAGCAACGCAACCGCGTATACGGCAATTCCTTCGCCGCGACCGGTGAAACCGAGTTTTTCGGTGGTGGTGGCTTTGAGGGAGATAGCGCCTACCGGCGTTTTCATCACGTCGGCAAGCGTTTTTTGCATTTCCGGGATGAACGGATTCAATTTGGGTTGTTCCGTTACGATAGTTGCGTCAATATTTCCAAGTTCATAATCTGCTTCGCGAAGCATCCGCATCGTATCGCGAAGCAGTCGTTTACTGTCGATATGTTTATATTCGTCCGAAGTATCCGGGAAATGAAATCCAATGTCGCGCAGGTTGGCAGCGCCCAGCAATGCGTCGCAAATTGCATGGATCAACACATCCGCATCGCTATGTCCTTTCAATCCATGAGGATGATCGATGCGGATGCCGCCAAGCCACAATTCGCGGTTTTCCGCGAAGGGATGTACATCATATCCGAAACCGATACGTATCATATGTTTGTGTATATCTATCAAACCAGCCAGCGCTATAAGCGCTTATTTGAATAAATTTTTCAAACCGTCCATATCGAACGACAGCGTGAAGCGAAGCGTTTGATCGAGCGGGTTACTGGGTACGGTACTGATCAGGTAGGCGGCATCCAACTGAAAAACCGTCATGCGGAAGCCTGCGCCGACGGAGAAATACTGGCGGTTGCCTTTCATCTGATTTTCATAAAAATAACCTCCGCGGACAAAGAACTGGCTGTTGTAATTATATTCGGCGGCAACAGAGATGTTGATCTCTTTCAACTCCTCGTTTAAGCCGCCCGGCGCATCGCTGAATGACTTGTACATCCCTTTCACAAAGGGTGTGTTGTTGTAGGTGTCATCTCTTTTATCGAAATCCTCGTCGCTCTCGCCTTCAAACCGGATCGGTTTCGTGGGTACGAGGTATTTGTTGAGGTCCAGGTAGATGCCGAGCTGGTTATATTCGTCCAACGGCATCAGTAAGCCTGTACCGATCCGCAGGTTGGTAGGGAGAAACTGATTGGTTGCACCGCCGTCGTAAGATATCTTGTTGCCCATGTTGGAGATGTTGAAACCGCCGCTCCACAGCGCTTCGCTGTTGCCCACATAGATATATTTCTCGCCATACCCGCTTAAATCGGCGGCAACCGCATTACCCGGACGCAGTTCATAGTCCACATCCGCTCCCATGTCCGACCGGATATAACGCATGGCAACGCCCAGCGAAAACCCTTCCGTCAGTTTGATGCTGTAACTCATGTCGACCGCCATCTCGTAAGGATTCAGGTTCATATATTGTTCGCCGCCGTTGGTGAAAAGCGGTATTTCACCCAGCGTGAAATACCGGAGTGAGGCGCCAATCGCATGTCGATCATTTTGTCCCAACTTATAGTATCCTGATAAATAAGCCAATGCGACGTCATTGACAATCTTTCGCATCCAGGGCGTGTACGATAATCCGACGCCGGCTTTGCTTACCATGAAGGCATATTTTGAAGGATTCCAGTATTGGGATGCAATGTCGGGAAGCGTGGAAGCCCCGTTGTCGCCCATTCCGCCGCCGCGCGCATCAGGTGCAATGGAAAGGGAGGGTACGGCAGTATTGAGCGGACTGAACCTGTTCTTTTCGTCATCCTGTGCTTTTAACCTGTTCGTTGAAGCGAGAAACAATCCTGTCAGGAGAAATATTTTTATGAGTCGCATGCAATTAATATTCATATTCATGTATTTAAAAATTACGTACCATAATAAACTGTGTTTTTGTGACTTTATTGTGCAAGGATGATTAATTTCTTTGATTTTGATATTTCCTGCGATTGGTTACTGCTGATTATCACACGGTAAACATAAACGCCGGCAGGCAGGCGGGCGCCTGCTCCATTGGTCAGGTTCCAATTGATCCGGTAGGCGTCGAACAGATCGGATGCACCTGATTCAGTATATTTCCACTGCATTTTGCCGGTCATGTCAAAGACTTGTACTTCAAACTTGACCGTTGATTCGGGCAGGTCGTGCGAAATCGTGAAGTTTACAAAATCGGACGCGGGTGTCGGCGTGGCTATCAGATCGACGATGGAGGGTTTGTAGTTGTCGGTGACGACGAAACTGAACGTTTGCGAACTCGAATTGTTATGGATATCCCACACTTTGAACTCGGCGGTATGCAGACCTGTTTCGAGCGCGGGAACAGGGAATTTGATAATGGCTTCGCCTTCGTCACCGGCAAGGTAGGTGCGGTAGTAACTGTTTAATGAAAAGGTCAATGCCGGGTTATTATCAATCTTCAGCATGATGTCGTGTCCGATGCCGGCGCTTCCGACGTTGATGCCGCTTTCGTCCCATACGATAGCGGTAAAAAGAGGTGTTGCATTGACCTTGTCGCCGTCGGCGAAGTCGGGATTATTCAAATAAAGTGCGCGTATCTCAGGTCCCGTGTCGTCCTGTTCAAAACTGTTGGCAGTACCGCCGACAGTAAAGTGTTTATATGCGCCGTTTGACTCCATCCGGTTGATTTCGTCGGCGGCATACAGGCTTATCTTGCCGTTATGGTAGGAATACGAGATATCTTTCGGGACCGTGAACGTAAAATTAAACGCCCCGTTTCTTACCGAATCGTTCCCGATATACATGATGTTCGGATAATCGAAGTAGGAAAACGATTTATCTATCCTGTTATTATCCAGTGTAGTGATGTATTCCTGTCCGTCGAACACGGTAACCGACAACAACCCGTTAAACCGGTCGTCGGGAGTGCCGCCGGCTGCGTTTACTTGCCCTTTCACGTTGATTTTCTCAAACGCTCTGAAGTTGACCGGTTCTTCCGACATGGTTTTACCGTTTATTTCAGTAATAGCCATGTTGTATTCATCAGGATAAGTCAGCGTCATGGACGGGTCGCCCAGCAAGACATAACTCATCAGTTCGATTTCCCTACATGCGTTTTTTGCGTTTTTCATCACTTCTCCCAGCGTCAGGTGACGTCCGTTTTGTTTTTCAAACAGGTTTTTGATGAATTGCATGTTCATCCTGAAATTATTGGGACTCCATGCTACGCGCGAGGTCGAGAAAATGGCGATTCCTCCGCTTTTTTTATTCAGGAACACATCTTCGCCGGCTGAAGTGGACAGTTGGTCGAAAGGAGCAAAATCGCATGCTGCGATGATCCATAGCGGAAGGTTCGGATAGGTAGCGTTGTTGATGTCCGTTTGCGTCATCACCCGCTCTTCTGCCCAGGAAACGGCATCCCCGTGTCCCGTGTAATTGATGATCAAAACACCTTCCTTCAATTCTTTTTGGATATTCGTTTGAATATCGGGATAGGTAGGTTTACCGCCTGTCATGCTTTTTTTAAAGGCATCGAAGAACAGTTTTCTGGAAAGGTATGCCGGATGATTGTCTTCCAGATAGACTGCCAATTGATTTGAATAGTCCGCATGTTCGATGCTGAAATTGTCTTTTGCATTACCGTCGTCGGCAACAAAGCAAATCTTGTTTTTCCAGGGTCCCTGCCTGGATTCGGTTGTGTATGAAATCACTTTCTCGACCGCATTTCGTGCTTGAGTTAGTGTACTGACTGGAAAACGTCCCACACCGATACACATGGTTGCCTTATCGGGATATTCGCCTTCTCCGTCCAGGAGAAAACCGAAATAATCGTCGGACACATAAGAATTATCGTTGAGCGATTCTTTTGACTGATAGGTGACGATATAGTTATCCGACGAATTTTTCCAGACGTCCGTCAGTTTCCTGTTGTCATAACGTCCGTCGCCGAAAAGCAATAAATATTTAGGGGCGTCCGCGTCGGACGTTTTCCGGTCATAGAACATCTTCATAAAGCGGCGTATGGAGGTCGCTTCGGGTGTACCGCTCGAAAATTCGTTATAGACCTGTTCGGGGGTTACGACGGCAACGGTCAGTTGGTCGTTTGTTCTGCGAAAAGCGGCTAACCGTTCGGCTTCCGATGCAAATGCTTCCGGGGCAAGGATAATCAAGTCGGTCTGGCTCAGTCCATGCAGGTTTTGCGGTTTGATTTCGCCGACAATAACAGGCGTGTTGATGTTTTTCGAAATGTCCACCATGGCAAACTCGCGCATGACAGCACTGGCAGATATAGAAAAGGACAGGTCGCTACCGGTCAGCGATGTCTCGACCAGTTGAACCGGAGCGCCCTCAGTGACGTCAAAGACAAGTATATTGGAAGAAGCGTTCTTGATGTTAAACCCTGTGTTTTGGTTTACTGAAGCGAAGCTGCGAAAAAATGTACAGGCGCCATACGGCTGGAGTTGCCGTTTCATTTGAAAGCGAATATAATCTAAATGACTTGTCTGCTGTGAAAGACTGAACGAGAGGAGCAGGATTGTAATTTGATTTTTTTCGCCTGTCCAGATGGCTTCGGGCGAAACAGGTACTGCTGCCACATACGTATTCGTGTTTTCATTGATACGGTTCATCGAAAGCGCCAATTCTGTCCCGTTGGCACTCATGCTTACGAAGCCTGTACCGGATTTTACTTTGGCGACGAAGCGAAAGGCAATCTTTGCTGTATCGTTTGTGATGCCGGGCGTCGAAAAGGTGAACTGTTGACTGGCGCCGGAATCGAAACTTTCCCCGAACAGTTCGCGTCCCGTATTGGGACGTCCGGCGGTTGTTAACGAATATTTATCCAGTTCATGCAGCATGTAGTCGTCGTATGTATCTAATTGAACTGCAGCGCTCCCTTCACTCGAAACCGTTTTCATTTCGTTTGTTTCGGTCGCATCGGTAACGAAATAATAACCGAGCGTGGAATATGCGTTATTTTCGTGAGAAAACGTTTTTTTGCTGAGATCGGGTGTCCATTTAACGGGTCCTTTTCCGTAAAACAGGATATAATCGTTTCCCCGCCAAACCTCGACAGGAGGCACATCGTCCAGGTAAACATCTTTCGCAAAATCCTCATTCATCGGCCAGCCTCCGTATCCATGAACCGATACATTTTCCGGGTTCGCGAATCCCATCTTTTTCAACTCCGCATAGGTGAGTTTATAAAAGCCTGTTTCACTGATGCTTATTTTCACCCATTTGCCTTCCGACAGTGCCGACTTTGGCGCATAGCGCAATCCGTCCGCCTGCGCTCCGGCAACCGTAAGAAAGCATAAAAAAAGGACAGTTAACGTTTTAAATCTCATATTTTACAATAAAAAACCTTATTTAAAATTTTTCCGAACAATTGTTTGCATCCATTCGGATTTACTTCCCTGCGGAAATTGACATATTGATTGATTCTGTTTTGGCATGTAGTAATCCGAATGGACGACGGATTGCAAATCCAATCAACCGGATCAACAGTCTCTACAAAAATTGAATTCCTGATTTTTTACCGCTATCGCACATAAAAGTCAAGCAATTTGCGATTGTTGAGATAACCTTGCAGGTGATTACCAATTTCGACCCTTCCGACGCCGGCAGGTGTGCCGGTATAGATCAGATCGCCGGTTTTCAGCGTGACAAAACGGCTGACGTATGCAATGATCCGGTCGACCGTAAAAAGCATGTCGGACGTGTTCCCTTTCTGAACGGATCGACCGTCGATGTCCAGTTGAAAATCAAGGTTTTGAACGGCGCCGCCAACATCTTTTAAAGCTATGAAAACACCGATTGTAGCAGCGCCGTCAAAACCTTTGCATATTTCCCAAGGTAACCCTTTATTCCGCAGCGATTGTTGCAGGTCGCGTGCAGTAAAGTCAATACCTACCGTTATCTCCCCGTAGTAACGATGTGCAAATTGTTCATCAATATTTTTACCGAGTTTATTTATCTTTACGACCACCTCTGTTTCGTAATGAAGTTCCGACGAGAAATCGGGGATGAAAAAGGGTTTACCGTTTTTCAGCAACGCCGAGTCGGGCTTCATAAAAATAACCGGTTCCGATAATACTAACGTATGTTGCAACTCTTTATTGTGATTTGCATAATTCATTCCTACTGCAATGATCTTCATTCTTTTGTGTTTAAGTAGTTTTGGAGCGGATTGGAGTACATTTCGAGCAGTTTGGTACGGAGGTAGTTTTCGTCTTTATCAGGCAGGTCGTTGATCTTGTCGATCTGCTTTTGGAGATAGTTTTCAAACTGCATCTTATCGCGCTGGTCGTAGTTGGTGCGGAAAAAGATACTTTGATGCAGTAGATCATGTGCCACGTAATTACAGGGGTAAAAGCGATAGTTTTTGTATATTTCACGGTCGATAATGTCGGCAATCATGGTTATCAATGTGTTCTTGTCAATGTTTTTGTCCCTGAGTAAAATCAACCGGTCGTTGATAGGCGAGCCGATTGTGAAATGTACGCGCCCCTTATATTTTAACATACCTGTTTCCATGTTCAACAAGTCGTCGCGTTTGCTTTTTACAAAATCGGGATTATCGCGTTTTTGATGATATTCTTTCGCTTTCAGAAAATCAATTAAATGTACCAATTTCTGTAACTTCTGCCCATCTAAGTGCATTTATAGGCGATAATACTGACAGTAATGAAATTAGGTTAATGGTTTTAGGAAAAAAGGGTGAGGGGAAGACATCATTTACAAGAAGATTCCGAAAATTGGACGATGATATGCCTAAACCGAGTGAAAGCACGGAAGGTATTGATATCCACGATTTATTATGGGAAGATATTGCAGAAGAGTTTCAATCAAGTGAAATTGACAGAACATTACATCAAGATATAAAAATTAAAGTTTGGGATTTTGCGGGACATGAGGTCACTCACGCTGCACACAAATTTTTTCTTTCGGAAAAATGTGTATATGTTATAGTATGCCAAGGGCGGCAAGGCGAGAGTAATATAAACTCAAAAATTGAATATTGGCTTGAACACATTAAGGATTATGCAGGTGTAAGCAGAAAAGGTAATTACAGAATATTTATATTAATTAACGAGTGGGATGAGCATAGACCAGAAGTTAATGAAGCAAGCCTAAAAAACAACTACCGTGAGTATGAACTTATTTTTAATTATCTTAATATTGAAAAAGATAATCAAAAAAACGGCAGATTGGATAGATTTAGGCGGCTTATTCTTAATCATATTCAGACAACCGATACAAAAGCACCCGCAAGTTTTAAACTCATGCAAAAACGAATAAACGAAGAATTTGACAGAACTAATTATGTGGAAAAACAAAACATAGTAGATATTGTTGAAGAAGTAAAAAAGAATGACGACAATATTAGTGGAATTGACACAGACGTTATCCTTAAAACACTACACACATTGGCTTTTTGCTTTTGGTTTGATAATATTGAAGTAGCTAACACTGTGGTGTTAAACCCACGTTGGATTACAGGTGCGGTGTATAAAGTTATAAATTGGGTTCAAAAATCTGAAATTTATAACAATGCCTCAATAAAAATTAATGGTACAGATTTTGACAATGCGTTAAGGAAAAACTCAAAAGATGCTAAAATATTCCCGAAAGGAAAAGACCCTCTCATTTTCAATATAATGAAGACATTTGAACTTGCATATAGCGAGGATAATGAAACATTGATTGTACCGCATTGCTTGAAAGATAGCTATCCCGATGAAGAAGTCGGGTTGAAATTTGACTTCGTAAATAGCGTGCAGATGGAAATAAAAATTGAAGCCGAAGATGATATGCCTGTTCCAGAATTTCCAAGCAGTTTGATACCACGCTTTATAGTTAAAAACTATAACTTGATTCATAAAAATGCTAATGATAATTCTGTAACATCTAAAAACAAAGCAATGTTTAGGAGTTCAGACGGTAAATCACTTGCAGAAATTAAACGACACGACAGAGATAATTACAGGGTTTATATAACTGTACAGGGTCAAAATGAGAAGATTAATATTATGGATAACATTGAGTATCTTTGTCAACTCGAACGATGCTTTAACCAAATTTTATCTGAACACAAACGATTCCAAGAGCAACGTCCTACTATTTCGTATCGTGCTACCGATATTAACGGAAAGCCTTTCTATTTGCCAATAGAAGAACTAAGAGTGAAAAAGATTTCGGAAATAGAGAAGTACAAACAAAAAGAGCTAATAAGTGGTGAACGAGAAAGAATTGGACATTTAATTCAAAATACTAATTTTAGTTTCATTTTTGAAAAAGGAGATTTAGTTATGGGCGATAATGTTAACGCAGGTAGAGACATGAATTATGCCAAAGCTACGCATGGTTCAACAGCAACTGCTACGCAAACAATCGGTGTTTCGTCAGAATTTCTCGAAGTGTTAGTTAAAGAAATCAACCAAGCAAAACAAGGAATTGCATCTATTAACGAACTTGAAGAACACCAAAAAGCCTCTATGTTGAAATTAATGAACGATTTGCAAACAGCAATAGAAAAAAACGATGAAGAGGCTAAAAGAACTTGTAAGACAAGGTTTGAGGCATTTATGGAATATGCAGGAGATGCCGCTAAAAAAGTAAAATCCGTTTTATGTCCACTGGGCGAAATCGCAAAAATTTTAGGTATCAAGGAACTCGTTGCACTGGCAACGGGAGGCTGAGTTCGACTATATTGATAGCCGCCACTCCGAAAAGAGCGGCGGTTATTATTTACAAATTTCAAGTGTTTTACTTTACCTTGCATTGTTCGTATGAAAAGCTAAACTTCCGTGTAGTAGCTGACCATCGCATTATTACGTCCGAGCCGACTCAAATCTTTGCAAATAACAATAGAGACTTTCCCCTGTTGAATATCGCAAATCATCTGTTTGAACCCACTCCGCTCAAACGTAGTTCCCGAGACTCCATCATCGACATACTCAGAATATATCGGTAAAAGATTTTGTTTGCAATAACTGAGTAGCATATCACGTTGGTTGCTGATTGAATTTGACTCAGAATCACCGCCATCGTCTCGGGAAAGTCTGAGATAAATTCCAGCGTATTTTTGTTGTTGCCTTAGCGTTTTCACTGTAACGCAACCTCCTTTCAATCGGGCAACAACGCTTTGTTATGCCCTTTCATTATACCACAAAAAGCCGAAAAAAGCAAGTCTTTTCGGCTTAATAATCTTTTCTAATTTCCCGCAAAATAGCGTTTTTAACTATATCCTCATAAGTTCTTTTATCGGAATAATAAGAAACAACTTTGAATGTTGTATTTCCAATTACACGTTCGTGTACATTTTCGTTTTCAACGTCAGGTGTTTTTTGAACATCAGAGTTCATAAGACCACCCCGTTTGTATGTATAGCCCCGATATTTTTCACATCAGGGCTTGTATTTCTCGCAAGAATATGCTACAATGATTAAGTCGACATCTGCAACAACTTCACCGCCTCAGACAAAATCATCTTACCGTCAATCCGCTCAGTTGCATGAAACCCAATCTGGTCACGCTCGGCATATAACTCGTTCAAAACTTTGAACCGAATATCCCGCTTGTCGGCAATCCAGTAAAAGTTGAAATCGCCGAAAGCCAAAGGCAGACTTCCCACCGCAATTTCGGGAACAAAAGGCGAAGTATAAACAGGTCTCCCAAGAATCATATCGGGAGTCCCCGCAACCACTGACGGAGTCCAAATATACTGCCCATTTGCATCTTTGACTTTGCGGAGTTGTTTCATTGCGGTGTCGTTTGTGAGAAAAACCGCTTTGCTCCGATATGGAGGCTTGAGGCTGTAGAATAAGTCGATTATATCATCGAAAGTAATATCAGTTTCACTCGCCGCAGTCACACCGACAGAACCTCCACCGTTTTCTCGAATGTCATTGGCAGATAACCAACCGTTCTGCCGCCCGATTTTGTAGCCTTCCATTCGTGTTTTATAATCGCCTCGCAACATCGCATCAAGGTTGAAACGAATTGCATATGTTTTGCGTTCAATCGGAGTGAGCAGAGCCAAATCCATGCACTGCTCAATTCGTTTGACCCACGGATTGATTGTGCGGGTAACAAATTCAATTGACTGATGTTCGATATTGCTGAAAGTCGCACGTTCCAAATCACCAATCATGTGCGGGGGAACGCCGAAAATCCGTGCAATCTCGCCTAACTGATATTTACGAGTTTCGAGAAATTGTGCTTGGTCTGGCGGAATTGATATTGGCTTAAATTTCAATCCGTCCTCTAAAACTGCAATTCTGTGATTTCCAGAGCCACGATAAATGCTCTCCCATGTGTCACGAATATTCGGTGCTTTTTCACCGAGACCTTCTGCGTGTTCCAAAATCCCGCTCGGGTTGCCGCCGTTGGCGAAAAAAGTCGCACCATAATTCTCTGCGGCGATGCTCATCCCGATTGCATTTTTTGCAAGTGCGATTGGTGAGTAGCCGACTAATCCGTCAAAACCCAATCCCGCAATGTGAAGAACATCTTCGCGCTTGAGCGTAATACCGCCGTCTTTTTTATTGGAATGTTTCTCATCGTGATTACGATAATATGTGTAAAATATTTCACCATTATCATCACGAGAAACGTCCATTTTATTCGGGAGCAGTGGGTACAAATATTTCACTCGACCCGCATTATCACGAACAATCTGTGCGTAACCGTTGCCCCATAAAAGCAGATGACTCATGATTGTTTCTCGGAAAATAAATGAGGTCATTTCGACATTCGGCACTGAGCATTTCTTGGTGGTGTGCGGCGAATACGGCACTTTCTTGACTTTATTATCCTTGCCCTTCTCGAGTCGAAAGACCACGAAATTGTTCTGCTCGGCGAGTTCTTGCGGGTAGTTGTGGTTGAATTCGTTGTTGTTCATGTGCTGAACCTCCTGTACTGAAATTGCCGATATTGGCATTAGTACAGGCTATTCTGTCGTGGTTTGTCCTTATTCCATGAACTTGAAATTTTTTTGATAAATTCTGGGACAAGGGGTTGCGAAATCAGTCGAAGTGTGGTATAATTAAATGTAGGTTATTT
>Ga0082212_10005180_pt1 | contig 17864 bp, 13 predicted proteins | sample TergutNt197P3_FD_71548 | JGI IMG/M metagenome (GOLD analysis project Ga0082212, IMG submission 71548) | Neocapritermes taracua P3 segment gut microbial communities from Petit-Saut dam, French Guiana - Nt197 P3 | ecosystem: Host-associated > Arthropoda: Insects > Digestive system > Gut ...
GTTGCTTGCGGTTTATGAAGGAAAAACATGAAATGACATATTGATTTCGCCATACCATCGCTGAGGCGCCATCCATGGCTTCCAGCGATTGAAAAATCTTCGTGATTTTTCTATGGCTCCATCAGTTCGCCCGGCTTATGTCTTTGGTGCAGGACCGCAAATGCAACTTGCCGAATCGCACTGTCATTGGCCTCACTCACCCGTGTACAGTAACCCCAAGGCAGCCCAATCGCCCAATTCGTGGCTGTATGATATAATGGCAGTGCAAACAAACTGTTTTCCTTACATTCAGAAAGGTGGTGACTTGATTGGCAGCACACTTGTCGGAAAAAGAAAACTATTTACGGATGATCAACGGTCAAATCCCCGAATACGTCCCTTATTACGAGGCTGGCAAATGGTCATGCGGCGTGTCCGCGTTGAGACCAGCCCCTTCTCCAGACGGCAGCTATGTCAACCATTTCGGCGTGGAGTACGTGGGCGTGGAAGTCGTCGGCGGCGCCTCCTTGCCAAAGCCCGGGGTCTTTATCCTGGAGGATATCCGCAAATGGCGCGATGTGATCAAGAGGCCCGCCATCGTCGACCAGATTGACTGGGCAGCGACGGCAAAGAAAGACTTGGAGAATAGGGATCCGGAGCTTCTTCGTATCGGGAGCGGATGCCTGGTCGGCGGGTATTTTCAACCCCTTGTCAGCTACATGGGCTTTGAGAACGCCCTGATCGCCTGTCTCGAAGAGCCTGATGAAGTCAAAGCATTATTGGACTTCCTGCTCCAGATTAACCTTGAGCTGATCCCCAAGTACCTGCATTACTATAAGCCGGACATTTTTAGCTTTGGCGACGATATCGCCCATGAACGCTCCACCTTCATCTCAGAAGACGTCTTCCAGGATATCTTCGAGCCTGTATGGCGGGCCACGGTCGCCCCGGCTAAGGAAGCCGGCTTACCCGCGCATCACCATAACTGCGGCAAATTTGAAGCTTTCGTCCCCTACATTGTGGACATGGGTTTCAATGCGTGGGAACCTGCCCAATCCGCGAACGACGTCATGGGGATTAAGCAGAAGTATGCCGGCAAATTCGCTGTGGAGACGGGCGTCTTCACCAGAGAGATTCAGGCGCTGCCGGAGGCTACGGAGGAAAGCATCCGCGCCGAAGTACGACGGTTTATGGATCTTTACGCCCCAGGCGGGGGTTACGCTTTCATCGGCAGCGTCAGCGGCCCTCCCGGCGACGAACTGACCGCCCAAAGGAACAAGTGGCTCCGGGACGAATATGAGCAAAATAAATTTAAGTATTATACTTGAGCAAACAAGTAAGCAAGCCTGGCAGGCTCTGCGCAAGGATCTCATTGATCGGGTCCCGCTCGCGTTAGCTGCCTCATCTTGGAAGAAACGATACAGGAGGGATTACGCTAAATGAATTACACCTATATCCACAATCTCGTTGAAAGGCTGCCCGCGCTTGGCGTTTGTCTGGATCAGATGACGGCGGCTGCCGATGTAATGGTCGAAATCTACCAGGGGAAAGGAAAAATCCTGACCTGCGGCAACGGCGGCAGCAATGCCGATGCGGACCGCCTGGTGAGCCAATTAATGAAAGGCTACAGCAAAAAGCGCCCCCTTGGAGACGAGTGGAAAACAAAGTTTTCCGCCATTGACCCGATAGCGGGGGAAGCCCTTGCAGGCGGCTTGCAAACGCCGCTGTCCGCGATATCCTTATCCCAGCACGCTTCATTGAATACCGCCTTCATCAACGATGTGGAGGCAGGCATGGTCTTTGCCCAGCAGGTGCTGGGCTATGGCAGCGCGGGGGATCTGCTTTTCGGTTTCTCCACATCCGGCAATTCAGAGAATGTGTACAAGGCGGCAGTGGTCGCCAAAGCCCTGGGCATGAAGATCCTCCTGCTCTCCGGCAAGGACGGCGGAAAAATCAAGCCAATATCCGATGTGGCAATCGTTGTGCCGGGTACGGATTCCTTCCTGATCCAGGAGTACCACTTGTCGGTCTACAACGCCGTCTGCCTGGATGTGGAAGCCTTCCTCTTCGACGCCTGACCTGGCTCACGCCATGCGGTCCCATCTTCGGCGTCAGAGAAAATCCTGAACCCATGTGTTGTAAGTCAGCCAGCCTTCCACCGTCGGCGACAGGCGCCCGTCCCGATCTTCCAGCACCTTGGCCCGGATGCACCTGGCCAGGGTGCTTTCGTATTGCTCCTCAAGCCTTAGCCCCCAGCGCTTCTTGAAGTCTTCCCGGTCGACGCCTTCCCGCAGGCGAAAAGCCAGCATCATCTCCTCCGCCATCGCTATCTCCGGGGTGATCGCCTCTTCTTCCTCCACCGGAAGCGTTCCGGCTTCCAGATCCGCCTGATATGCTGCAAGGTCCGCCTTATTCGTATATCGGCGCCCACAGACATATCCCGAAGCGCCAGCCCCTAAGCCAAGATACTGCCCGTTGCGCCAGTACAGCATGTTGTGGCGGCTTTCATATCCGGGCTTCGCGTAGTTACTGATTTCGTAATGGAGGTACCCGGCTTCCGTCAAGACATGATGGGCAAGCAGATACTGAGCGCGGTAGCTTTCTTCGCTAGCCGTGCACTGCTCTCCGTCTTCCTCCCGGCGCGCCAGAACCGTACCCTGCTCGATGTTCAGCTGGTACAGGGAAATATGCTCCGGCTGGCAGGCCAGGGCTTCCTGCAGCGTCCGCCGCCACTCACCCGCGGTTTGATCCGGCAGCCCGTACATCAGATCCAGGCTCATATTGGCAAACCCCGCCTCCCTGGCTGCGCCCCAGGCCTGGCGAAATTCCGCTGCACTGTGGATACGCCCCAACCAAGCCAGCCGCCGGTCGTCGAAGCTCTGAGCGCCTATGGACAGACGATTACATCCTGCGCTGCGCAGGATCGATAGTTTGTCTGTCGTCAGTGTCCCGGGATTCGCCTCCACAGTGTATTCCTGTGGACAGCCTGCATCCGTCTGACGCCCCCCATTCGATTGCCACCCGGCTGCATCGCTGTACGCCGACGCCAGATCCGCGAGTATCCCTTCCAGGATATCCCTGTCAAGATAGGTGGGCGTACCGCCGCCGATATAGATAGAGCTTGGTCGCGCGAACCGGCGACTCCTGCCCGTCTGCTGGATTTCGCCTTCCCCGTCTACAGCTTCCTGTGTATCCATTCGTATGTGGCTTTCCCTTAGGGAAGATGCATTGGCGCCGGGATATTCGCCCCTGCGCATTCCCATTTCCATGCGCAGCGCCGCCCGGTACCGCTCCTGCCATGTCCGCCCCAACCCAGCTGATGAGGCAAAGTCGCAATAATGGCATCTGCTGACACAAAAAGGGATATGTGCATACAAGCCAACGCCCATGCTTATCCCCTCATTTATTCATCGTCCAGCGAAAGCACCGCCATGAAGGCTTCTTGAGGGATCTCCACATTGCCCACCATCTTCATGCGCTTCTTGCCTTCCTTTTGCTTCTCCAGCAGTTTGCGTTTACGGGTCACGTCGCCCCCATAACACTTGTCGATCACATTCTTGCGGTAAGCCTTCACCGACTCCCGGGCGATCACCCTCGCCCCGATGGCGGCTTGCACCGGCACCTCAAACATCTGCCGGGGGATCAGGCTGCGCAGGCGGACCACCAGCTTGCGCCCCCTCGCTTGGGCTTTATCCTTATGGACGATGATGGACAAGGCGTCCACCGCCTCGCCGTGTACAAGGATATCCAGCTTGATCAGGTCGGAGGCCCGGTATTCCTTGACCTCGTAATCCAGAGAAGCGTACCCCTTCGTCCTGGACTTCAATTCGTCAAAAAAGTCGTAAATAATCTCCGCCAGAGGCAGCTCATAATGGAGGTGGACCCGGGAAGGCGTCATATACTCCATATTCATGAAAACGCCCCGCTTGTCCCTACAAAGCTCCATAACTGCGCCGATATAGTCCGAAGGTGCCATGATGGAAGCGGCGACGAAAGGCTCCCGGATCTCATGGACCTTTTGTTCCGGCGGCATCTTCGCCGGATTATCGATACGGATGACTTCCCCGTCCGTTTGCTGGATTTCGTAGATCACGCTGGGCGCCGTAGTGATCAGATCCAAGTCATACTCCCGCTCCAGCCGCTCGTGAACGATATCCAGGTGCAGCAAGCCCAGGAACCCGCAGCGGTAGCCAAAGCCCAGCGCCACCGAGGTCTCCGGCTCATACAGTAGAGCCGCGTCATTGAGCTGCAGCTTGTCCAGGGCGTCTCTGAGCCGGTCATAATCATTCGCTTCCACCGGGTAAATACCGCAGTAGACCATGGGCGTGGCTGTCCTATACCCCGGCAGGGGCGCATCCGCCGGACTGAGGCCGTCGGTAATGGTGTCCCCCACCCTTGTCTCCTTGACATTCTTAATGCTCGCCGCCACATACCCCACCATGCCGGCGCCGAGCCTGTCCAGCAGTTTTGGGCCGGGTACGAAAGCCCCCGCCTCGATGACCTCGTAGTTCTTCCCACTGGACATCATCCGTATCGTATCCCCCTTGGATACGCCGCCGTCCACGACGCGGATATAGGACAATGCGCCCCGATAGGCGTCAAAGCTGGAATCGAAAATCAGGGCCTTGAGCGGCGCGCCGGGGTCGCCCTTCGGGCAGGGGATGCGCTGGATCACCGCTTCCATGACCTGATCCACGCCTGTGCCGTCTTTCGCCGAGACCAGGATCGCCTCAGAACAATCGAGTCCGATCACTTCCTCGATCTCCCGCATCACCATCTCCGGGTCGGCGCTGGGCAGGTCGATTTTATTGATGACAGGGATAATCTCCAGGTCATGCTCCAGGGCAAGATAGACATTCGCCAATGTCTGGGCTTCGATGCCCTGTGTGGCGTCCACCACCAGGAGCGCCCCCTCGCAGGCAGCGAGGCTGCGGGAGACCTCATAATTGAAGTCCACATGGCCTGGTGTGTCGATAAGGTTCAGCAGGTACGCTTCCCCGTCGGGCGCAGTATACTCCATACGGACTGCCGTCAGCTTGATGGTGATCCCGCGCTCCTTCTCCAGATCCATCTGATCCAGGACTTGCTTAGAATTCATCTCCCGTGCGGATAGTGTGCCCGTATACTCCAACAGCCTGTCTGCCAGAGTCGACTTCCCATGGTCAATGTGGGCGATAATGCAAAAGTTGCGGATATTCTCCTGATTCATGTATGTTACTCCATCGCTTGGGTGATTTACGCTTTACGGCGTCGCCTTGGTTATTTTCTGCGTTAGGGATATAATATACCAGCAAGGCTTACGGGCACAATACGCATTTTTGTAGACGATGAGGGAGGGATAACGCTGATGGAGGGTCAGGCTGGGGAATACCTGCTATTTACGTCCAGGGAAGAGTTCAGGGACTGGCTTGAAGCGAATTGCGTATCCAGCAGCGGCGTCTGGCTGCTCTTCGGCAAATCCGGCGGACCGGCTACTGTGAAGGCTGGCGAAGCCTTGGAGGAGGCCCTTTGCTTTGGCTGGATCGACGGGCAGATGCGAAGCATAGACGACAAATCTTATGGGAAGTATTTCGCCATGCGTGGGAAAAACAGCAAATGGTCGGAAAAGAATAAGTCTCTCGCGGAATCTCTTGATCAGCAAGGGAGAATGACAAATTATGGTAGGGAGAAGATCCAGGACGCCAAAACAAACGGCCAGTGGGACGCCCCGAAACCAGCCGCTGTTACGGATGAGGATATCGAGGCCTTGTCCGCCCTGCTCAAGGGGCGCGAGCCGGCCTATACGAATTTCCTTGCCATGCCCCCGTCAGTGAAAAAGACATATACGCGGGCCTACTTTGACGCTAAGACCGACGACGGGCGCGCCAAGCGCCTTGCCTGGATGACCGGGCGCCTGGACAAGAATCAGAGACCTATGTGAATGTCTGCACCTTATACGCAATGGGCAGAAAGCGGGCAGCCCCCTCAGGCAGGCGGCAGCTCCGCCTCGTCCCGCAAAGGCTCCCTGATCACCATGCCAAATCTCTCATTGAGGATCTTTAGGGTCTCTAGGGCGGTAGCGGCGGGCGTCTCCGTCACTATGCCGCCGGCCGTCTCCCGAAGGACTGCGCCGTCTATGGTCACCGCGCCTTCCAGAGTGTGCAGGTTCACCATACGCTTATTCCGAAACCCGATCGCGGACATATAGTAGTTGGGGCCGATGAAATCCAGGATCGGTATGGGGTGCATGGAGAATTTGAATACATGAGCCGGGCCTTCCGCTCCATGCCGAATCACCAGCTTAGTATTCCCCTGCATATCCTCCACGGTATGCTTTGTCCCACGAATATCCTGCTCCCCATATTCGTCCAGGCAGATCGAGGCGCGGGCTGAGTTCGTGAACCCGAAGCCTACATCCGTGACATAGCGCTTTCCGCCCATGGTCACAACAGTCATCCGATGCATATAGGGCGGCTCGATTCCCCTGTCATTGTACGGGACGCTGCGGGCGCCTACGGCGTAGCAGTCGAAGCCCAAAGCCTGCAGGAGCGCCATGTAGAGGGCATTGAGCTCGAAGCAGTAGCCGCCCCTCCTGCGCAGGATGACCTTATCCCAGAGCTCCGGTACGCCATAATCCACTGGTTTGTTATAATCCCAGAGGTCAATGTTCTCAAAAGGAACCGCCCTGAGATGGGCGAACTGCATCGTGTCCAGTCCTTCTTTTGTAAGGGGGATGCTCTTCCCTTCAAGCCCGATCCGCTCCATATACGCGTCTACATCCGGGAGCGCCTCAAAATACTTGCCGTACCGGTCGGCATAACTCATCATGCCCATAGCCTTTTCCTCCTTATCGCCCGGCGTGCGCAAGGTCATCCCTGCGTGAACCCCAAGGCACAGCTTCAGACGCCTTTCTTCCTCCTAGGGCTTGCGCTCCCTTCTCTTGAGCCTTTCGAAGCGCTCTGTTATAGCGGCTTTCCGCTGCTCCGTCGCTGCTTTGTCCGCCACGAGATACGAGCCTTTGCCGCTTTCGACCAGCACATCGCCTTCCCGGACGTCCCCCCGGATACCAGACAAAGGGATATCCCGCATTACGCCGTCGATTTCGCATACGGCAATGCCGTTTTCTATTCTGTCGACAATGATCATGGCTTGCACGTCCCGCAGGGGGAATAGCTAGCCTCCAGCGCCTCTTGCCTGGTGACAAAGTATACGGCGTTGGATTCTTGCGGCAGATTGCGGCAGGATGGCAAGTGGAAGATCTTGCTGTTCTTGTTGCCGATGAAGGAAATCAGTATTTCCGGGGGCGAGGATTCCCATTCCACCGATACGAATATCTCCTTGCCGTCCGATGCGATCATGACTGTCCCGCTCTCATCCGTCCTGTAGATGGCTGCGCCGCTCGCGGTCAGCCTGGCCATCGCCTCGATGTGGGGATGCCCGTAAGTGTTCCCTGTCCCGCAGGAGATCACCGCATAGCGCGGCCGCACCGCATCAAGATAGTTCTGCGTACTGCTGGTGCGCGAGCCGTGATGCCCGACTTTCAGCACATCGGCTTGCAGGGGCAGCCCGGAGGCAATTTGGGCGTTCTCTGATTTCGTCCCCGCATCGCCGGTGAAAAGGAAGACTGTGTCGCCGAAGGTCACGCGAAGAACCACGGAGACTTCGTTAAGGTCCGATCCGCTCACACTCACCGGCGCCAAAACGAGTATACTTGCGTCTCCCAGCGTGTATTCATCTCCAGGTTTTGCCATGGTCAGGGGAATATTCTTGTCCTCGATGGCAATCAATAAGTTTTCATATGTCTTGGTCGTATGGACGACGTCCGGCATAATGACTTCGCCTATGCTGCCCATCGTGTTGACGACGGACGCCATCGCCCCGATATGGTCTGCGTGGGGATGGGTAGCTACAAGGTAATCCAGGGCGTCGACCTCATGCTCCGCCAGATAGCCCAGGATCAGCCTGTCCTGTCCCGTATTGCCGGCGTCGATGAGCATATTGTGCCCGCCTGTCCTAAGCAAGATGCAATCGGCCTGCCCCACATCGAAGAATAAGGCCTCCAGTATCGCGTTCTCTTCTTGCGCTTGCGTCGCCGTACCCAGGTTGCCCAGAGGGATCTTCGTTTCCTCTGTTATTCCGCTATACACGCTGACGGTCTTCGTCCCTTCGTCCCAGTGGACGTCCAGGTCGAGTTGCCCGCTGATCTGCCGGATGGGCAGATAGACTGTATTGTTGTAGAGGATACTATATGGATCCTGTGAGCCGGGTATGTTCTCCCCCGCTGCAGCGGCGTTTTCCCCGTTGAGGACGATGCTGACGGCGTTCGTCTCGATAACCATTGTGGCTGCCGCAGCCGGTAGGGCGATTGCCAGCAGTACGCATAATGCTGTGATCCATACCTTGTTTCGTAGTTTCATCCCATTCCCATCCCTTCATTGCGTTGTATTGTGCAACATCCTTTCAACACTGGCTTTGTCTGCGCGAATACCCGCCTTCCCGTCGTGGTCTTCTACGCGGCCAAAGCCAGCCGACCCGGCAAAGCGCATCCTGCCTTAGCTAGCATGACGCATCCGCCTGATCATCCGTTTCACCGTGTCTACTTCCTCCACTTTCAGAAAAACGCTCAATCCAAAATATACCAGCCCACCTACGACAATCCCCACCCCAGCCTGCGCAGCCAAGGCGCTTTTCCCCCCACTGTCGGCAAGCCAGGTTCCGACGGCAGACGAAGCGGCATACACAGCCGCGCCCATAACCAGGGCTATCCCCAAGGTCTTGGCTAGCGACGCCATCAGCTTCTTGCCGCCATATGCGCCGATCTTACGCCTGGTGAATACCAGCAAGAAGACCAGGCTGACAAGCCCGGCGATAGAATACGCCAGCGCCAGCCCCCCCGTGCCCATCCGCCCGATTAGCAAATAATTCAGCGCGATGTTGAGCAGCATCGATCCGGCGCCAATGATGACAGGCATCCAGGTATCTTGCATGGCGTAGAACACCCGGTTCATCAGCAGCACGCCCCCTTGGGCAAAGAGCCCCAGGCAGAAAAACACCAGTGTATTGGCGGTTAATACCGTATCGTCGGCGGTGAAGTTCCCGCGCTGGTACAGCAGCCCCACTACCGGCTGGCTCAGTACAGCCAAGCCAATGGCGCAAGGCATGGTAATGTAGAAAATAGTACGAAGCCCATAGGTGAACGAGCTTTTCAACGCGTCCACTTCGCCCCGCGCCGCTTGCCCGGTCAGCGTGGGGTACAAGGCTGTGACCAGGGTAATCGCGAAAATACTAATGGGCATCTGCATCAATCGCTGTGCCCAACGCACCGCCGCCAGCGCGCCGCCGGGAAGCGAAGACGTCATGTTTTGCTGGACAAACAGCCCAGCCTGAGTAAGGGAATAGCTGAGCAGAACGGGAACCATGAGTGCAAAAATCCGCCGGACCCCCGGATGCCTCCAGCTAAACACCGGCCTGTAGCGCATTCCGATACGCCTTAGCCCGATGACTTGGATGAAGAACTGAGTCGCTGCGCCTGCGGTAACACCGACGGAGAATCCCACGATCCCCAGTCGTTTGCCCAGCACGACGCCAAAGAGGATGATCATCACGTTGTACATTACCGAAGCGACAGCCGGGCCCAAGAACTGTTGGTGGGCATTCTGAATGCCTGTGCTGATTCCGTTGAGCGCCATGAAAAAAGCCTGAAACAGCATGACCCTGGTCATGGTCACCGTGAGCGTCATATACTCAGGCTCAAAGCCCGGCACCAGCCATCGGCGTACGATCACCGGCGCGAGCACCCAGGCTGTGAGGATCCCGCACAGCATTGCCGCCCCCGCGATATTGTAGACTGTGCTGGCGACCTCCCAGCCTTCGTCCCGGCGGTCTGTGTTGATATAGCCCGAGAACACCGGGACAAACGCCGCCGTCACCACGCCGGCTACCAGCAGGCTGTAGAGGAAATCCGGTATGGAGAACGCCGCCAGATACGCATCGGTCATCCTGGTCTGGCCATATGCCGCCGCGATGAGTATATCCCTGCTATAGCCCAGTATCCGGGAGAGTATCGTAGAGGCCATGAGCAGCCCCGCGGCTTTCGCCACAATTGTCTGACTCTCGCTCTCCATCCATCCTCCATTACCCTTGATCTACCGTTGATCTACCGTATAACGGTCATCTCTCATTATATACGTTTTCTACATTATGGCAACGTCCTCTTCATCACACGCGTAATAGTTGATTAAGGAGCCTGCCAGGAGGATATCCACCTCATCCTTGGTCAATGGCGCAATCGAGAACATGAGCCTTCGCGGCGCCTCCCCCAGGAGCCAGCCTTCGATGGCGGATGTGTCCCCTTGTACTGCTTCCCGGATATTGGGAATAAATATCGCGTCTCCTTTGCCGAATGGCAAGTCCTCGCCCATATGCCCATCGAAGAGGAAGGGCAGCATGCCCCAGTTGATCAGATTCGAGCGGTATCGTTTGGTCGCGTACTCGGCGGCGATATTTGCCCCCGCCCCCAGTACCCGCTGGCAGCTGGCGGCTTGCTCCCTGGCGGAGCCATCCCCCGGCTTTCTTGCGTAAATCGTGGAACTGACAGCGATATCCTTGAGTAATGTCTGTTCGTACCCGGGGATCCTGCGTAGGTCAGACAGCATGCGGTTTAGCTCTTGCGCGATATCCGCGTCTGTCCTCGCGTTTGTCCTCGCATCTGTCCTCGCGTTTTTCTCCGCCGCGTTTGGGCTGCCCTTTTGCGCCGCTTCCGGACTGTCCGCGTGCGCAGTGCCGGAGCCGCCCATATCCGCCGCACCGGACGCCGCGGCTTGCCGTGCTTCTTCGAGGGCCTGCACCGCTTTGGCGCTCCCCACATATGCCGGGTCCCGCCTGGAGAGTGTAAACTCGGCCAGCCCAAGGGGATTGGAGCGGTAGGATGAGGTTTCGCCCGAGGGGATGAGCTCGTCCGTCGTAGTCACAGAATCTAGGATCACCGAAGCCAGCTTGAATATCGCGTGCTTGGGCATAGCCGGCATGGGCGGCCAGTCAGTGATGCCCGGGCCCATACGCAGGGGCGCGCCGGGATCGGGCTTGCCGAAGCCCTGATATACGCGGCTTGTATAAGGGCTGGCGTCAAAGGCGTAGGACTGCAGGCCTACTGCGGCTCCAACTCCGGCTCCAGCTCCAGCTCCAGCTCCAGCTCCAGCTCCAGCTCCAGCTCCAGCTCCGGCCTCCTTGCTATATAAATGCTCCAACTCGGTCGCGGCGGTAATCTTGCCCTGACATAGCGAAGTGGCGGCGATGGACCGGGCGTCCATCAAGGCGACGGAAGCGATCTGCCCGTCTGCGGGGCGCGCCCCTTCCCGGCTGGGAAAATTCCGTGTGGTATGGCGTATGGATAAGCCGTTATTGGCCGGCACATCCCCTGCGCCGAAGCACGGCCCGCAGAAAGCGCTGCGGATGACCGCCCCCGCCTGCATCAACCTGGCAATCACCCCGTCTTCACTGAGCGCCAGCATGATGGGCTGGCTTGCGGGGTATATGCTCAAGCTATAGTCCCCATGCCCAATCGGTCTGCCGCCGATGATCCCGGCAGCCTCGACAACATTAGCATAAAGCCCGCCTGCGCAGCCGGCGATGACGCCCTGGTCTGCCTGGAGCCGCCCGTCGACGATTTTATCCCTGAGGCTGAAAGGGATCCTTGGATTATCGATGAGCATGCGGCAATCCTTTTCCGTCTGATCCAGGATATCCTCCAGATTTGCCTGCAGCTCACGGATCGGGTAGGCGTTGCTGGGGTGCATCGGCAGGGCCACCATCGGCTCGATTTTCGATAAGTCGATACGGATCAGGCTGTCATAGTACGCCCCTGCCTGTGTGCCCAGCGGCTTATACGCGGAGGGGCGTCCGTGGATGGCATAGTACTCCTTCACCGCCTCGTCTGCGGGCCATATTGAAGATAAGCATGCCGTCTCGGTCGTCATCACATCGATGCCGCAGCGAAAATCCATATCCAGCGCGGCTACCCCTTCACCCATGAACTCCAGGACCTTGTTTTGCACAAATCCCTTGGCGAACACAGCGCCGATCAAAGCAATAGCTACATCCTGCGGGCCTACGCCCCACCGAGGCTTTCCGCTTAGCTCTACAGCGACGACTTCGGGGTAGTCCAGGTCGTAAGTCTTACCCAGGAGTTGCTTCGCCAGCTCGCCGCCCCCCTCCCCTATCGCTAATGTGCCAAGGGCGCCATAACGGGTATGGCTGTCCGATCCCAAGATCATAGAGCCGCAAGCCGCCATTTGCTCACGCATGTATTGGTGGATGACAGATAGATGCGGCGGTACGAAAATGCCGCCATATTTCCTGGCGGCTGACAATCCGAATACATGGTCATCTTCATTGATGGTACCCCCCACGGCGCATAGGGTATTATGGCAATTTGTGAGTACGTAGGGCAAAGGGAAACAGGTCATCCCGGATGCCCTGGCGGTCTGCACAATGTTCACATAGGTGATGTCATGGCTGGCTAGTGCGTCAAAGCCAATCCTTAGCTTCTCCGGGTCGCCGGATGCGTTATGCGCCTGCATGATTCCATACGCCATCGTCTTGCGCCGCCCCGCAGCGGCGTCCGGTTCGATCCCTGTTTTGCCCAGCAAAGCCCCGGCTTCCTTCGCGTCAGCCGTCAGTCTCCCGTCTGGCAAAAGCCATACGGAATGGGGTTCTAGTGAAATCATCAGCAATATCTCCCCTCGCTTGTCTCTTTCCCTTCTGGCTGCGCCTACTTCCTCATCGGGTTCGGTCGAGTACCATCTGAAGTACACTCCCTCCCCTCTTCGTCGTGTGTCTTGCCAGAAGTGAAATATCCTGCGCGACCAGTTGTCTCTTTCCCTTCTGGCTGCGTTCGCTGCGTCGACTCGCTCAATCACGTACCCGATGCACGCGCATCAGCGGAACCGCCTCAGCCTAATCATGTACCCTGCAATCGTGCCGAACAGCAGGATCAGGAATACAGGCAGGAACCACATGCCAATGGGCAAAGCCTTCGCCATCATCACAGCCAGGTAGCCGAACATGGCTACGACATAAAGCTTGATCACGCACAGAAACCGCCTGGTTCGGGTCAGCACAGGTCCGGTATTCTCCGGAGTGAGCTTAACCGGCACATTCCATATCCCCGGGAAAAACCCGACCACCGTCATCAAGATATAGGTAGCAGCGTTAATCGCATAAATAAAGATAAGCCAGCCTTTCCCTCCCCAGGCATTGGCAGCGCCTGCCGTATTATAATGGGTAGGAATACTCTCCGGAATCAGCCTCCAAATGACAGCCAGATAAACCATCGCCCCAAGGAAAATGAGCAAGGCCAAGGCTTCCAGTATTTGGTCGATCAGCGAAAAAGGCAGCCGCGTTCTCATCCCCCGCACCTCATTCCTCGCACCTCATCCCCCGCACCTCATTCTCAACGCCTCGCGCCCAACGCCTCGCGCCTCGAAGCAGGCTTACAGCGCAGCCAAAGACTTGGCGAAATCCAGCCCCGGTTTGCCTTGATTCCGCTCCACAAACTCGCGAAAAAGCCCAATGCTTTGTTCGCGCAGCACACCCCCGGTCACTTCAGGAAAATGATAGACAGGGAGTCCCGATACCTTACGTTTCTCGAATTCGCCGCGAACCAGCTCCACCGCCCCGTCCTCCGGCGCTTCCAGGGCATAATACACCTTGCCGACAAAGCTTGACATCGCTGCGCCCAGGCACATCAGGCAGGGCTCAAGGTTCGTATATAACTCGAGCTTCGCCCTCGTCGGGTAGGGCAGTTGCTTACTGTCTGCCTCAAGTAGCGCTTTTAGCTCAGCATGGATCAGCCATCTCTTGTCCGCGCGCTCCGTCGTGTACGCCGAAGTGATTCGCTCATCTTCCAGATAGACCGCTGCGGCAATAGGCAGCTCCCCCTTGTCCATTGCTTCCCGTGCCAGCCCAAGAACATACGCCATCTTCTCTTCTGGTGACACCTCTTCACTCCCTTTCCACTCTTTCTAGTGGCTGCATACCTTAGAACGATGCTATTTCACAACGATATTCACCAGTTTACCCGGCACGCTGACCACCTTGACCACTTGCCTGTCCCCAATGGCTTCCTTTGCCCGCTCCATGGCGAGGATCGTCTTCTCCACCTCGCCCTGCTCCATCGCTGCAGGCACGGTCAATCGCCCGCGCACCTTGCCGTTGATCTGGAATGCCACTTCGATCTCCTTACGCGCTAGTGCGCCCTCATCGTATACAGGCCAGGCCTCATCATGCACGCTCCCCCCATGGCCTATCTCCCGCCACAGCTCTTCGGCGATGTGCGGCGCAAAAGGTGCGGTGAGCAAGACCAGGTTCTCCAGGCAGCTTCGGATGACCGGCGGGGACATCGCCCCGTTGTCTTTATACTGGTAGAGGGCGTTGACCAATTCCATAATCGCGCTGATCGCCGTATTGAAATTGAAGCGTTTCTCCACATCTTCCGTGACTTTTTTAATCGTACTGTGTAAGACCCGCAGGATGTCGCGCTCAGCTTGTGCCAGCGCAGACAGATACCCGACAGCCAAGCCCCCGTCCGCGTCCAGCAGCGCGGGGCAATCCTGCACGGACAGGTAAATGATGCGCCAGAGCCTGCCCAGGAACCTGTATGCCCCTTCCACCCCTTGCTCGCTCCACTCCAGATCCCTCTCCGGCGGGGCGGCAAAGAGGATAAACAGCCGCGCCGTGTCCGCGCCATATTTCCCGATGATCTCCTCCGGGCTCACTACATTGCCCTTGGATTTGGACATTTTGCTTCCGCCCATGAGTACCATGCCCTGGGTCAGGAGATTCTCAAAAGGTTCGTCGCAGCCTACGAAGCCCAGGTCGCGCAATGCTTTCGTAAAGAAGCGCGCATACATCAAATGGAGGATCGCGTGTTCCACCCCGCCGATGTATTGGTCCACATTCATCCAATAGTCCGTCTTGTCCCTGGCGAAAGCCGCTTCCTCGTTACCCGGGTCGGCATAACGTAAATAGTACCATGAGGAGCAGACGAAAGTATCCATCGTATCCGTCTCCCGCCTAGCCTTTCCCCCGCATACGGGGCATTGGGTCTCGTAGAAAGAGGGATAGAAGTTTAACGGGGATTCCCCCGTGGGTTTGAACTCCACATCGTAGGGCAGCATCACCGGCAGCTGCTCCTCTGGCACAGGCTGGGGCCCGCAATGATCGCAATACACAATCGGGATCGGCGCCCCCCAATACCGCTGGCGGGAAATCAGCCAGTCCCTGAGGCGATAATTCACCTGGGCTTCCGCGAAGCCCTGCCCCTCCAGCCAAGCTACGACCTTTTTCTTGCCTTCCTCGTTGGGCGTCCCGTCGAATCCGGGCGAGTTGTCCATCAGGCCTTCGTCTATGTAGGCGCTTTCCATCAGATCCAGCTGCAGCTTTTCCCCTTCCGGCTGGATAACGATCTTGATGGGGAGCCCGTATTTCTTCGCAAAGACAAAGTCGCGCTCGTCGTGCGCCGGCACGCCCATGACCGCCCCTGTCCCGTACTCCAGCAATACATAGTTGCCTACCCAAAGGGGGATCTCTTCTCCCGTCGCCGGGTTGCGCGCGTACGCCCCGGTGAATATCCCTTCCTTCTCCATCTCAGTGGAAGTGCGGTCCACATCGCTTAATTTCTGTACCTTCCGGACAAAGTCGCGGACAGCTTCTTCCTGCTCCTTCCCCCGGATCACTTTCTCTACCAGTGGATGCTCCGCAGCCAGCACCATATAAGTGACGCCGAATACCGTATCCGGTCTGGTGGTGTACACCGGGAGCGGGTCGCCGGATTCTGCCACTTCGAAGTCCAGCCGGGCGCCTTCGCTCCTGCCGATCCAGTTGTCTTGCATGATCTTGACCTTCTCCGGCCAACCCTGCAGCTGATCCAGGCTGTCCAAGAGCTCCTGGGCATAGTCCGTTATGCGAAAATACCACTGATCCAGCGCCTTTTTCTCCACCAAAGCCTCACAGCGCTCGCAGGCGCCGTCCACCACCTGCTCGTTGGCCAGCACCGTAGCGCAAGCAGGACACCAGTTCACATAGGCAAGCTTCTTGTAAGCCAAGCCGCTTTTGTATAACTGCAAAAAGATCCATTGGGTCCAACGGTAGTAGTCGGGATGGCAAGTGGCCACTTCCCGTTCCCAATCATAGCTGATCCCCATGCCTTTGAGCTGGCGGCGCATATTCGCCATATTCTCCTCTGTCCAGTCCCTTGGGGGGATGTTATTCTTGATCGCCGCGTTCTCCGCGGGCAGCCCGAAGGCGTCCCAGCCCATGGGATGCAGGACATTATACCCCCGCATGGTCTTGAAGCGCGCCACCACGTCCCCGATGGAATAGTTTCGCACATGGCCCATATGCAAAGCGCCTGACGGGTAGGGGAACATCTCCAGGCAATAATACTTATGCTTGTCTGCCGCCTCCGTCACACGAAAAGCTTTTGCTTTTTCCCATTCCGCCTGCCATTTGGCTTCCATTTCATCGTGCCGGTATCTGTCGTCCACCTTTTCATTCCCCCAAATCCATTCTTTTACGCTCGCGCTTCGCCTGCGCCTCGCATTCGCAAAGCAGAGATATTATACCATAACAAGAGAAAAACCGTCGTGTATCCCGTAAGATTTATGATATAATGACCGCAAATACGGGAATTCCATAAATTTACGCAAGGGAGCATCCTTTCCCTATGTCGATACCCCGCCAGGGACAAGGGCGGCGCGCGCCTAGCCAAAAGCAGGCCCCGGCGCCCCCAAGAAAGCGATCCGCCACAAAGAACCAGCGGCAGGGCAAGCCAAAGGTTGGCAGGCTGATTCTTATCATGGTGTGCCTATTTATCACAACATTCTTCCTCTCTGCCCTGATCAGCGGAAATCTGGGCCGTGTATCCAACATACTCCGGGGCGTCGCCACGCCCGGTATGCCGCAGCTAATCATCCGGGACGCCCGCCACGAATTCAAAGTCAACCCGCTTTCCAGCAAGAATGCCCGGGAGACCAAGGCTTTCCTCGGCACCAGTTATGAGGAAAACCAGGGGATATTCGCCTTCAATACGGAAGGGTCTTCGATCACCTCCTCCCAGAACCAATCCCCTTTCCAGCGGCATCTATCAAAAATCAACTACAGCCCACAGACGCTGACCATTAACCAGCTCCTGAGCCAGAAGATCACTTTCGCTGTCCAGCCGACCAGGATGGATACCTATGCCTTCTTCCTGGGGGATTTGTACGTGTCCCATTCCTTAGACGACATTAACGCCTTCCTCCCGGACAATGACGGCTTATGCTACGTGCTCATCGACGCCGAGTGGGATGCGGAAAGGAGCTGGCAAAGGGACCGGAGCGGTTTTTACTGTTTTGCTATCCATTTTGACCGCCCTACTGCTTTTTCGATTAACACGGAGGATGTAGACCCCGGAGAATTGCTTGTCTTCTATGCAGAATACCTCACGCCAGGGGAGCCTGTCATCGTCCAGAGCAGCTTGCCCCTCAGCCTCCAGTTCACCCCTTACGGGCGCCGGCAGATGATTGCCCTTGCCCCAATCAGCTACGATATCCGCCCCGGGACATATACGACCACCCTGAGCGCGGGCGGCTCCAGCAAGTCCTTCGACGTCACCGTCAAGGACAAAGAATTCGCGGTGCAGTATGTGAGCATCGACCCCCAGGTAGTGGCGGATACGCGTAATGATGAGACGAATAAGGAATTCCAGGACAAGGTCAACCCAGTCCTCTCTGAGCACCTCCCTGATCTGCTCTGGCAGGGCAAAGCAGCGCTCCCGGTGCCTGAGAGCGGCGTGCTTACCTTATTTGGTTCGCGCCGCTATGTGAACGACGACGTGAATTGGTACCGCCATACCGGATTAGACCTTG
>Ga0082212_10005181_pt1 | contig 17858 bp, 11 predicted proteins | sample TergutNt197P3_FD_71548 | JGI IMG/M metagenome (GOLD analysis project Ga0082212, IMG submission 71548) | Neocapritermes taracua P3 segment gut microbial communities from Petit-Saut dam, French Guiana - Nt197 P3 | ecosystem: Host-associated > Arthropoda: Insects > Digestive system > Gut ...
CAATGGTAACACTAATCTATACAAACTTCTTGGCGGCTCGACTTATATTGCTCCCGGAGAAAATCTGGCCAATATGTTTACGATTACACCTTTCGGCGGAACTCCCTTGCCTAATTCCGGCCCCGCCGCCTATACTGCCATGTATTCCATAGAAGGTTCGGGCGCTACGGCTAAGGGAGTTATCAAATTTGAGTTTGACGTTGACCTGCAAAGCACGACTCAATATACTGTAGAATTAGCTGCAAATCAGCTATACAACCTGTTGAAAAACGGAAATACTTTGAGCAGCGCTACCTTTGAAACAGTTGATCCGAAATTTGATACTGATGGAGGACTTTCGGCCGAACCCAACTTGTTTGGTAATCTCGGGGGTACAACTGAACTTACCATTAAAGGAAAGAACTTGAAGATAAATACTGATGCCGGAATCTTGAAATTTCAGATTCAATGTCCGACATTGGGAGCAGGTTATACCAGTCCGGATATCACAAATTTCTCTATAGGATCTGACGGTTTTGATATATCTACTATCAACGTGCCTGTTCCTGCGAATACGACAGATGCCACCGTGACCTATACCTTTGAACTGTTTTGGGACTTTAACGACGCCTCCGGCGCTACCGGACCCACCGGAACCTATACTTCTACCGGCCAAACCTGTATCATTCAGGTAGAACCGGATCAGCAAAAGATTGTAAAAGTAGTCAATCTGACCACCTCTGTAACTGATCTTACGTTTGGATATGCGTCAGCCACAGGGGCTGCATACAGACAGAATATAACGGTACAGAATATGGGCGCCGTTCCGCTGAATGATCTGGCAGTTACCTTTGACGGGCCTGACGGAGCAGTGTTTGCGTATGCCAGCCTGAGTCCGGTTACCGCGCTGGCTCCGGGCGGTACTGCTACTTTCTATGTGTATTTGACAACCGGTCAAAATGCAGGCGTTTATGCCGGAGGAATACCGTCAACCGATGTGAAGGTAAGCGCCACGCACAACAACGGCACAACCACTTCTACACTAAGCGGCGCTGCCGAACTTGTCGCTCAGACAGTGAATCCGAGCAGCGCTACCGGGAATGAAGGGATCGTAACAGGTAATCCGGCGCCAAGCAATGCATGGATTAATGATACATTCATTGCGCTGACGGCATCGGCAAATATTCCGGGCGATGCTGTGAAAAATTGGAAATATATCATCACTTCAAGCGCTACCAGACCATCTGATTCGGATATGGGCTGGGTTACCGTAGCTGGTGGAACGACTACCGCAAGTTGCAGTACGATAGAGTCGCCTGCAACCGATGGCGACAGGTATATCTTCTGGGAAATCAACACAAATAATGTATCAGACATTCAGGGAGTGGTAACAGATGCCTCCATAACTAATTATAGAATAGACCATATCAGTCCGGTTGTGGATGACATTACCTCTTCACGCAGCCTCTTTACAGGACCATCATCGTTTGCCGTAACAGTTGAATTTTCCGAAGGTGTAACTTTAGGCAACACATCGCAGTTTAGCGCTACCAATGCAACCGTATCAGGAGCTAACTTAATAAGCGCGACCGAAGTTGAAGTAACCGTAACCCCCAATTCAGGACTGAACGACGGGGATATCATTCTTTTCTCGGTCGGAACCGGCGCAGTGAAAGACCGGGCGGGGAATGACAATCTGGCATCCTCAAATGCAAGAAATATAACGCTTATTTATAATGCTACTCACCCAACAGCGACCATTACGCCGTCTGTAACGAAAACAAATACCGATTTTACGGTAACGGTCGAGTTCTCTGTGCCTGTTTACGGCCTTTTACCCAGTCATTTTGATATAACCAATGGGAGTATGGTTGTCACAACGCCATTCCAGTCATCAGGCATATTCTATACTTTTGGGGTAAGCACCAGCGCATCTGTTTCCGGAACGGATATTGTAATTGACTTGAAAGCAAACAGTGTAAAGGACGATGCCGGAAATGACAACCTGTTCGCATCATCGTCAGTCAAATTCGATAATACCCCGACTTCGGCTCAATTGAAATACAGTGGACCGCCGTACGAAAACGGACCATTCAATATTACAGTAACCTTTTCAAGAGAGATAACCGGATTGACGGTTGGTGATTTCACTTATACAAATGCCGGCGATTTCTCGTCCGTTACGCTTAGCGGTTCGGGGAAAGATTATTTCCTGACATTAACTCCGATTGCAAACGTAGATAACTCAACATCGGTTACGATGAATTCTCCATCAGGAGCTTCCGATGAATTCGGCAATCATCCGAGCGGCTCCAATACGGTAACGGTCAATTATGACACGAAGAAACCGGCTGTACAGAGTATTTATATGGTCAATCCGGTTAAAGAAATCAATTTTGATCCGTTCGATGTGAAAATCGTATTCGATGAAGCAGGCGTTACTTCCATGGATCTATCTAAATTGGAATCTAATTTGCTTGATTTTCTGTCGATTGTAAGCGGCCCGAACAATGTTGGCAGCACTACCGAGTATGTGGTACGGGTTCAGATACCGTTTGATACCCCGGGAAGCGGATCTCCTATAGCTATCAAAGTAAATGCTGACGCAGTGAAGGACAAGGCAAAGAATCCGAATGTTGCCGGTTCGTTTACTAATCTAACGAATTGGAGTACAGGCGGTGGAGGAAACGGAAACCCCACAGACCCCACAAACCCGTCGGTCATTTTTATCGACAATGTAGCTCCTTATGTAGTAAGTATGTCGCCGGCCGGCGAATGGACTCCAATTATGGGCAACTTAGTGATTACCTTCAACAAAACTATTGATCAGAGTGTCGAAGGCAAAATATGGATTCAGGGTTTTGGCTATCTAAGCGACGGAACGTGGATAGACAAACGGACCGTTTCTTTCCCGTATGGCTACCTTAAATACTGGTCGACATATCAGGTATATATATCTGACTTCCAGGATTTGGCAGGTAATGTGCAGGATCCGGTTTTCAACGGTGTACTCTCCACAGGCGCTCCTCTGCGTCCAACTTGGCAACGCGAAATCGTTTTGTTTGCGGGCGAAGGCTTAAACCTGTCGATTGCTCCAAATACTGTTCATTATGTGATAAGCGGCCGTGATTTTATATTCAATGTGACTGCACAGCCGGGTTATAATCTGGATAATCTAAAGGTAACCACCGGTAATGACTTTCGCGATCAAGAAGGCGGCGTTGTACTTACAAAGAATGCCGACGGAAGCGTAACCGTCACGATAAAGAGCGTTCAGGAGACACTGTTTATTACGGTAACTATCGGCCCTGTATCAAATGAGCCGATTGAAACAGTCAAAGCATGGGCTTATGACCACAGTTTGTACGTGCAAACCGATCAGTTTGCTACATTACAAATATTCACGATGGATGGTCATTTGTTCAGAAGCATGTCAATTCAGGAAGGTGTGACGACTATCCCATTGCCTCGCGGCGTCTACACGGTTCTTGTGGACTTGAAACCTTACAAAATAGTGATTCAATGAACAATTGAGGTTCTTCTCATTCGTAGAGACGTTGTGTGCAACGTCTCTACTTTTTTCGCCCTATCGTAATTCAACTTTCAATTCTCAATTAAAATACTACCTTTGCCAATCAAAATCAGCAAACGTTTATTGAAAATGGAAGATCAAAAAAAACTAAGCATCTACAATACTCTGACAAGAGAAAAAGAAGTTTTTACGCCATTACACCCTTCATACGTGGGAATGTATGTATGTGGGCCGACTGTATATGGCGATCCGCATTTAGGACATGCCCGTCCGGCAATTACATTTGACATTTTGTTTCGCTATCTGCGCTATATGGGATATAAAGTGCGTTATGTGCGGAATATCACGGATGTAGGCCATCTGGAACAGGATGCGGACAGCGGCGAAGATAAGATTGCCAAGAAAGCCCGCCTTGATCAAGTAGAGCCGATGGAGGTTGTTCAATACTACCTGAACCGTTACCGGGATGCGATGCAAGCGCTCAACGTACTTCCTCCGAGCATTGAACCTCATGCCTCCGGGCATATCATCGAACAAATTGCTTTGGTAGAGCAACTGCTGGAAAACGGTTATGCCTACGAAAGCGAAGGCTCTGTCTATTTCGATGTGATCAAATACAACAAAAATCATCGCTACGGAATACTTTCGAACAGGCATATCGACGATATGCTACATACAACCCGCGAACTGGAAGGGCAGGAAGAAAAGCGCAGTCCGGTTGATTTCGCCTTGTGGAAAAAAGCGCAACCCGAACATATCATGCGATGGCCGTCGCCTTGGAGTGACGGTTTCCCCGGCTGGCATTGCGAATGTACGGCCATGGGCAAGAAATATTTAGGCGAACGGTTTGATATTCACGGTGGAGGAATGGATCTGATTTTTCCTCATCATGAATGTGAAATTGCACAGGCGGTCGCTTCGCAGGGCAGTGATATGGTTCGGTACTGGATGCATAATAATATGATTACGGTCAACGGGCAGAAAATGGGTAAGTCGCTGGGCAATTTCATTACCTTGGAACAGTTTTTTACCGGCCAACACCCGATGCTGACACAGGCTTATTCGCCAATGACCATCCGTTTCTTTATTCTGCAAGCGCACTATCGCAGTACGGTTGACTTTAGCGACGAGGCATTACGCGCCTCCGGGAAAGGATTGGAGCGTTTGTTTGAAGCGGCCGAACGGTTGCAGCGAATAAGCGCATCGGAAAAATCGACGATAGACGTAAGAGGGTTGCAACAGCGGTGCGACGAAGCGATGTGCGATGATTTGAATACCCCGATTGTCATTGCCCATTTATTTGAGGCATGTAAAGCCATTAATTTGGTAACCGACGGAAAAGCTACCTTGTCGGCCGACGATTTGGCGGATATGAAAAACACGTTCCATTTATTTATGGATACGATCTTGGGGTTGCAGGAAAAAACGGATACCGGAGGAGACTTGGACGCCTATAAAAAAGCCATAGATTTATTGCTTACGATTCGCATGGAAGCCAAACAAAATAAAAACTGGGCTACATCGGATAGAATCCGCAATGAATTAGCAGGTTACGGGTTTACAGTCAAAGATACCAAAGAAGGATTTGAGTGGGTATTGACATGACGTTTTACCGCAAAGGATACAAAGGTTGATTATTGTGTAAATAAACGCACGACCGTTTTCCTGATAAGTGAGGAAAAAGAAGCATTTGTGTCACACTTGAATAACTATCCATCACTAACGATATATCCAGCCGATCGACTATGTGACTGATCAGCCGAACGGGGGTGTCAGGTTTTATATACGCATCTATACTTTTGGGAAACAGTACCTTCTGACCCTGGAAATACTCTTTTATCGCAGTTCTTCGTGACATATATGTGTGATTTTTAAATATGAAGATAAGAAAAATATGCCGAATTGCCAAATAAAAAAAGAGACTGCTCAAAAAAAACTTTTGAACAGCCTCTTACAATTACAATTGAAATGAGGGGCATGCAAACCATGCCCCTACAATTTTAATTGGCTACTTTAACCGTTTTCTTGCCATCGGTAACGATATAGATATCGCGTCCGGGCAATGTGGTTTGCGCCTTTTCATCGCCGGCAACACCTTGATATATTAATGTACCTGTGATATTATATACACTCCATGGCTTGCCTGTTGCCAGTCCGCTTACAAACAGCGTACCGTCTTCGGTATAAGCTGTCAGACCGATCGTCTGTACCTCTTCAATGCCGACGCCGCGCGGATCCCTGAATGTTGCCACAACCGTAACATGATGCGCAGGCATCTTGAAAGTACGGGTAAGTCCTGAGCCTGACAACGGAATCTCGATATTCCGGTTATACATACTGTAGACATGTATTGTTTCAAAATCATAACCTGCATCGGGGCTAATATGTAGCGTTATTGTTTCGTCTATCCATCCAAGGTACGGAGCATGCGATACGGAAGTGACTCTACCGCCAACGTATGTGCCGATCTCAATGAAATATATAGGCCTTTCAACCGTTAACGTGAATGTTAATACAACAGTACCTTGACTGTTGGAAGCCTCGATCTTAGCAATATAAGTACCTATCGCAAGACCTGGGGCAATTTCTAACGAATTAGTCGAACTATTCCATGAGAAATGGCTATCGCCGGAAGTTAATGCCACAGAAGGCGTCGGGGTTCCTGAAATAATAAATTTCACTGACGAAGTAGCATAATTGCTGAAGAGCGACCAGGTAGTCGGGCCTGAGATTACAGGCGGGAACAATCCTGACTGTCCGATGATGGTAACATCTCTTTCGCCATATACAGCAGTACCATCTTTTGCGGTAGCCCTGACTGTTACCGTTCCGTTCGTAATAGCAGTCAATAAACCAGTATTGTTGTCGATGGTAGCGATTCCTGCACCGCTTGTTATTTCCCAGTATACATCTTTGTTAGTGGCATTCGAAGGTGTTACATTTGCAATCATTTGCAACGAACCTCCATTATCAGAAATAGTTGTTGAACCTCCTGCACCTGTAACCGTAATACCCGTTACATATACCGTCGAAGCATTCCCAATAAATAAACTGAAAGTATTTGATGTCGCGCCGTCGATATTCAGCCTCAAATTGGTTCTATAAACAGTAGCCGTAGCAGTACCGGACAACGTCAAAGTACCTGCATGGTTATTTATATTCACCACCCCGGCTGAAATACCACCCGGTAAGTTAGTTACAGATACTGTATAAGCGCCGTTTAAGATATCGTTTGTTACTATATCATAAGTAACCGTACCCGCTATACCTGCTACAATAGTGCCGTTTTGGATATCAATAACGGATACAGTCTTATTTGTTAAAACGGTTAGTACAGACAAATTGCTTGTCGTTGCAGAATAACCATTACATGATACTGTTACAGGAGTCGCGTTATACGACGAATTCATCGTAGTTCCGTCTGCAGGTGATTCAGTAATACTGTATACAGCAAAATCAGCAAATGCCACATCCAATATGGTTGCATCAGTGAAAGTCAGCGTAACAACTAAAGTGGACAGATCAAGTAGCTGACCTTCTATATAACTCAAGACAGGAGGTGTATTTATTGCAATGCCTGAAACAGTTTTCGAACCGGCCAAAACAAATGAAATGTTACCGACATTATCTGTATACGGCGTAGTATTTACAAAAACTGATACATCAACGGAAGCGTTGTTGTAGCCGGAAAATGTCATAATTGTTCCATCTGCTATACTTGTAGTTATATTGTATGATACAAAATCAGCGAATTCCACAACCTCTGTAGATCCGTCTGAATACGTCAGCGTAACCTCTAAAGCAGACAGATCAAGTGGCTGACCTTCGATATAACTCAAAACAGGTAGCGGAGTGTTTACTGAAATGCCTGTAATAATCTCGGGATCGATTTGTAAATTACTTGTTGTTGCATCTGAGAAACCATTACAGAATACAGTTACCGGTATTCCATCATGCAAAAACCTATTCATTATATCACCATCTGCAGGATCAGTCGTAATGCTGTGTGTTGCAAAATCAGTTAATGTTAAAATAGATGAAGTAGAAGAGTCGTCGTATGTCAGAGTTACCTCGAGCCCGCTTAAGTCAAGAGCATGGCCTGCATAATATTGCATTTTTGTTGGAACATTAACAATTGTAATGCCTGTCACTATTTTTACCGGTATGACGAAGGTATAAGATACCGTTACAGTGTTGCCTGAACCTGTCACAGTAGCAGCATGACCGTTGATGGTCGCAGTAAAACCTGCGGGGAAAGAATATCCGGTAGCAGCTTGCAGTCCGACTGAAACGGTATATGATTGACCGCTTTGGAACGTGGCATCTGGAGGTGACCAATTAATAGAAGTGCACGAATAGCCTACATCACCGCTTGGAATTGTTGTATTGGGAGCAACGCCTGCTACCGGTGCAATTACAGCGATTGATGCACTTGATATCTGGCCGCCTGAACTACCACCGCCACCAGTTGCAGCGCCGCCACTGGATCCGGGACCGTTACCGGGATTTAGGGTCGTGCAAGTAGTGCAATTAATATTAATAGTACCACCGCCGCCGCCTAAGAAACCGACACCGCCGCCGCCGCCGCCGCCAATGGCTGCACCACCGCCGCCGGTAATACCGGTTGCGTTACCGCCATTAGCTGTAACGTCGCCATCATCGATGGTTATTGTACCGGTGTTATTTCCACCGGCACCATAGCCGCCGCCGCCGCCGCCGATACCTGCTGCGCCGCCGCCGTTATTTGAACTTCCATTGCCACCGGTTGACACGATTGTTCCATTTTTAATAGTTATATTTCCGCTTGATCCGCCGCCGGCATTGTAACCGCCGCCGCCGCCGCCGATGCCAGCGCCGCCGCCACTGTTATTTGAAATTCCATGGCCACCGGTTGACGTTATTGTGCCATTATTGATAATAATGCTTCCGCTCGTTCCGCCGCCTGCGCCCTGACCGCCGCCACCGCCGCCGATGCCAGCGCCGCCGCCGCCGTTATTTGAACTACCACTGCCACCGTTAGCTACTATTGTTCCATTATCAATAATTATGTATTCTGTTCCGCCGCCTGCGCCTTGACCGCCGCCGCCGCCGCCGATGCCTGCGCCGCCGCCGCCGTTATTTCCACTATTACCGCCACCGGTTGCTGTAAGATTGCCGGTCATATCAATGATAATAGCGCCGGATGTTTCACCATTTCCAGTTCCACCGTTGCCGCCTATTCCGGCGCCGCCACCACTGTCATTAGCATTTGCATTTCCACCGGTAACAGTAAGATCGCTTGAACCTGTGACTATTAATGTTGCTCCGAAGGGCACTCTCAATCCTGCGTAAGTATTACCGCTTCTTAAAATATTAGTCGTAGTACCATCAATTACCAATTCGACAGTTGAAGTGTTTCCAATTTCAAATGCACAGGCATTTGAACTCGTGATGCTCGCTCCATTCAAGATGATTGTTGCTTGAGTCGCTGTTACAACAATTCGATTTGTAGTAGTAGTTCCTTCAATTGTGTAAGTTCCATTACCTGTGATAGAAAGTACATTTCCGCTAAATGAATATCCTGTGCCTGTAGGAGGCGTTGGATTATTAATATTTAGAGTTTGGGCTTTCAGCCCCACCGCGGCACATATCAGGCCGTAGATCAAAAGAAAGTAAATTTTTTTCATAGAGTATATATTTTGTATTAATTTGTTGTTTTTGATAAATTTCGATATGTAATTGATATGTTATTTAATAAATTATATTGTAAAATATTTTATAATAATTTACTTATTCATATTTTTTTTAAAATTAGCATCTACCCAACAGTCTGTTTTATAATATATTAATCATATAAACCTAAGCAAATAAGATAGACCAACCACGCGTTTTGAAATATTTTTTCAAAAAACCGCCTGCTTGCTTACATCAACTAAATAGATTATGCCCGCAAATATAATAGAATTATTGATAAAATCTATCCGTCTATAAAAAAAAATTATAAAACCTCGAAAATTTAATATTTATTAACAAATGTAAAGATATATTAACACTTTCTTATCATATATTAATATGGGCTCACCTGCAAAAAAAAAAGGCTGTCCAATTCGGACAGCCTTTTTTTGATGGGTGTAGAATGGGATTCGAACCCACGACCCTTGGAACCACAATCCAATGCTCTAACCAACTGAGCTATCAACACCATATAATATAATTACGAATTAAAAATTAGGGAAAACGCTTTTTCTCTAAGACGCGGCAAAGATAACGCTTTATTTTATTTTCGCCAAAAAAACAGCAAAAAATCGTTGTGCAAAATCTTCAATTTCAATTATTCATTGTTCATTGGGCGAACAAATAGGTTCGCCCCTACAGTCTGCCATCCACCCATTCTCTGTTTAATACCGCTTTTACGTCAAAAATTACGGTGTTGTTTCGATGGTATTTTCCGAAATCCAATGTCAGGAACTCACGATGCGCAACGGCAAGAATCAGGGCTGCATATTTTTTCTCAAGATCAATTTTTGGGATCAGGTCTATGCCAAATTCCGCCTTTACTGCTTCCGTATTGGCCAAAGGATCAAAAACATCAACGTTTATTTCAAAATCGCAAAGTTCGTTATACACATCCACAATTTTTGTATTCCTGGTATCCGGACAGTTTTCTTTGAAAGTGAAACCCAGAATCAGCACGTGAGCGCCCTTGACCGGATGGCCTTTTTGAATCATCAACTTCATCACTTTATTGGCAATAAAAGGGGCTGTGCTGTTATTTACATGTCGGCCAGACAAAATCACTTGCGGTTTATAGCCTAGCGCCTCGGCTTTACTTGCCAAATAGTATGGGTCTACGCTGATGCAATGTCCGCCCACAAGGCCGGGATAGTATTTTTGAAAATTCCATTTCGTGCCGGCAGCCTCAAGCACATCGTGCGTATCTATTCCCATCCTGTCGAATATCAATGCCAACTCATTGACAAAGGATATATTGACGTCGCGCTGCGTATTTTCAATGATTTTAGACGCTTCAGCAACCTTGATTGACGGCGCTTTATGCGTGCCCGCCTCGATAATGGAAGCATAAAGCGCGTCTATCTTGTCCGCTATTGCGGGGGTAGAGCCTGAGGTTACTTTTTTGATTTTAGTGAGCGTATTCACTTTATCTCCCGGATTGATGCGCTCCGGACTGTATCCCGCATAAAAATCTTCGTTATATTTCAACCCCGACACCCGCTCAACGACCGGGACGCAATCTTCTTCGGTACATCCCGGATAGGTGGTTGACTCGTAGATCACCATATCTCCTTTGGATATAACCCGTCCAATCATCTCTGAGGCATTGATCAGATGCGTTAAATCGGGTGCATTGTTTTTGTCTACCGGCGTGGGGACTGTGACAATATAGATATTACATGCTTTTAAATCATCTTCTTGCGAAGTGAATACAAGGCCTCTCGTACAGTCGGAAGTCTTTGCAAGATGCATGGCATATTGCATTTCTTCCAAATCAGCCTCTTGTGTGGAGTCTATGCCTTCGCACAACGCTACTACACGCGCTACATTCGTATCGTATCCTGCCACAGGATATTTCTTTCCGAATGCAATTGCCAAAGGCAGTCCAACGTATCCAAGTCCGATGATTGCTATTTTCATTTACGATTTACGATTTACGATTTTGGATTTACGATTTTGGATTTTTTCTGATAACTGATAACTGAAAACTATTTACTATTTACTATTTACCATTTTGCTATTGCCACCACGATCTTGACTGCTGTTTTGATGACAGATTCGATGGAGTCGAGCACTTTGGGCGTCTTGTTTATTTTGGTGACTTTGGCACGGATCACTTTTGCCTGGGCGTTGAGTGCGGCAGTCTTTTCTTCCATATCCTTAATCACTTGCTTTTGTGTCGCAGCAATGGCTACACGCTCGGCGTCGCGCAATGCAACGGCTGTAAGTTCCAAAACTTCACGCTCGGCATCAGAAAGTTCTTTACTGCTTCGTTTTTCGTCAATCGCTTTGATCGACGTCTGAAGTTCTTTTAGTGTTTGCGCTTGTTGCATCGTTCAGTTATTCAGTTATTGCTTCCCTTCGGAAAGCCAAACATTTATATAATTTTCAACATTAATGTAAAGTCAATTATTCAGTTATTGTATTTGCGCCTGCAAATACAACGCCAGCGTATTTAACTCCAGCAATTCATCCAAGAGATAATTCATGTTTTGACGTTTAACGAGTTCGGCAGCCAATTTATTATGTGCGCGCTTGAGGGCTTGCAACGCGGTAATACACCGTGAACGCGTATATTTCGCATTTTCAATCCGTTTTATCAAGTCAATATACCTGCGGTCGTACGTTATGTCAGGCATTTCGCCCGATGTTTCCAAACGATGAAGGTATGCGCTGTAATTATTCTTCAGCCCTTCACTTTCATTGTCAATCAATGCGATCAACTCTCCTTGCTTTAGCAGCTCGATAAGCCCATCTACACATGCCGCCACAAGCGTATCACCTTCCATCACAAACGATTTGACTGTTTTGGCCTGACGGTTTCGCATATATCTTTCGCTCATATAGCCCATGTATTGCCCCGATAATTTAGCCCATCCGACAGTGATTTCCGTATCAAGCAAATCCGTTTGATTCATCCGTATAATCAAGGAATCGATATTACGCCCTATGCCGCGCCACTCTGTGCCGTAAGCTGTCCAACGAGCGTCGTTACTGATACTGCGCAAAGCGCGAAGATAACTGTTCAATACATTCACATACACATCGGCGCGTTTGACAAATTGCGAGTCTGCTATCGTAGCGGTAGCCAAAGCGTTGATCTCTTTTTCGCGTGCAGAGGCAGAAGTGAGCGATGCCGCATAGAATAATCCACGTTCCAACCGCACGGTAGCCAATTCGTCGAAAATCACTTTAGGCGCCACAACTACCGTATCAGACGCCACGGTCAATTTATTGACCATTTGCACCTGCGATGTAGTCAGCACAGCACACGACGATGCCAGCGCACATACCAAAACCACAAAAACATTTACCAAACCTTTCATTAGCGTATCTTTTTTTGATTGCTACAAAGTTAAAAAAAATATTTAATAATACCCTTATAAATTCGCAAATAATTTTTCAAACCAAACAATGTGGTATATATAAAAACACCGTAAAATCATAAAAAATGCTCAAAAATACAAAAAGTGTGCATTTTTTTGTTTGTCATATAGATTGTTTTATTATTTTTGCAGCACAATATAAAATCCTTTTTTGAAAGGGTTGAATAGATTATTCACATCATTATTTCATCACTTTAAAAACAATAGCTATGGTAGATAAGAGTCTGATTAAAAAAATTGAAAACTCATTGAAAAACAACTGGGATTTGCCTGCATTATCCGATTACAAAGGCAGTACATATCATTTCAAAGATTTGGCGCGAAATATTGCAAAAATGCATATTTTATTTGAAGAGGGCGGGTTAATGAAAGGCGATAAAGTAGCCATTTGCGGAAAAAATTCGGCAAACTGGGGGACTGCGCTTTTGGCAACCCTGACCTACGGAGCAGTAGCCGTTCCCATTTTAAGCGATTTCAAACCCGATAATATTCAGAATATTGTGAATCACTCCGAATCACGCGTTTTCTTTGCCAGCGCTTCGGTATGGGAAAATATGAACAGCGAACTGATGCCCAATGTCGATACATTTGTTCTCTTAAATGACTTTTCAATTCTCAAAAGTAATCAAGAGCATCTGTACGATGTGCGAGAAACGCTGAATAAACATTTCGGAAAAAAATACCCTAAAGACTTCGGACCTGAAAACGTCGCATACTTTGTTGAAAATCCCGAAGAACTTGCCGTAATAAACTATACATCAGGAACAACCGGATTTTCAAAAGGCGTCATGCTGCCTTACAGATGTTTGCATAATAATATGATTTTTGCTTGCGAGGTGTTGTCCGAACTGAAAGCAGGCGATACGATGGTTTCCATGTTGCCTACTGCACACACCTATGGTTTCAGCTTTGAATTTTTGTATGAGATGATCAGGGGATGCCATGTGCAGTTTTTGACCAAAACGCCGACGCCGAAAATTATCCTGCAAGCGTTTGCCGAAGTCAAACCGCGTCTGATTGTTACCGTACCGTTGATTCTTGAAAAAATATACAAAAAGACACTCATTCCAAAGCTGAGCAGTCCGATTGTGAGGACATTACTTCATATTCCGGTAGTTGACAAAAAAATCAGAGGTAAAATCAACAAAGAATTGACCAAAGCCTTTGGCGACAATTTTATTGAAGTAATTATTGGAGGCGCCGCTTTTAACCCTGAAATTGAATCATTCTTTAAAAAGATGGGCTTCCGCTATACTGTGGGGTATGGAATGACCGAATGTGGCCCCATTATTACGTATGATGGATGGAGAAACAACAAACTTCATTCGTGCGGGAAAGCAACCGTAAATATGGAAATTCGCGTTGACTCTCCCGATCCGCAACATATTGTCGGCGAAGTCCATACAAGGGGGCCAAACGTGATGTTGGGATATTTTAAAAATGAAGAAGCTACCCGGGAGCAGTTTACTGCCGATGGTTGGATGAAAACCGGCGATTTGGGCGTTATTGACAAGGATGGTTACTTATTCCTGAAAGGTCGGAATAAGAATATGATTCTTGGGCCATCGGGTCAGAATATTTATCCTGAAGAGATTGAAAGCAAAATAAATACAAGCAGTTATGTCACAGAAAGTATTGTTGTTGAACAAAACGGCAAAATTGTAGCGCTTGTATATCCTGACTATGAAGTTTTGAAAGAAGAGCATAAGGACCCGGAAGCAACAATGGATGAGTTGCTTACGCTTGTAAACGCCGAATTACCGGCTTACAGTCATATTGCCAAAATCAAAATTCACCCCGAAGAGTTTGAGAAAACACCAAAACGGAGTATTAAACGGTTTATGTATCAATAAAATATTTAAGCAGTTTCTTAGAAACTGCTTAAATATACATATTTATTATTGCCTCATACAACTCTTGCTTGCCACTTATTTGTGCCGGTTCGCTGCTTGTTGCTGCGATATTGCGAAGGTCTTCCAACGACAATTTGCCGGCCTCAAAATCTTTCCCTTTGCCTGAATTAAAAGAGGCATACCTGTCGGCGCGCATTTTCCTGTAATCCGACTTTTCAAGGACATTGGCCGCTACTGTCAATGCGCGTGCAAAAGCGTCCATCCCTGCAATATGCGCTATAAAAAGATCTTCGAGATCGGTTGAATTGCGACGTGTCTTGGCGTCGAAGTTGGTCCCACCGTTTCCAAAACCGCCTGCTTCGACAATTACCAACATGGCTTGCGTCAATTCGTTGATATCTATCGGAAACTGATCTGTATCCCAACCGTTTTGGTAATCACCTCGATTGGCATCAATTGAGCCTAACAAACCGGCGTCTGCGGCAACCTGCAATTCGTGTTCGAAGGTATGTCCGGCCAGCGTTGCATGATTGACTTCGATATTGAGTTTGAAGTCCTTATCCAAACCAAAATGCCGTAAAAATCCGATAATCGTCTCGCAATCAAAATCATATTGATGTTTGGTCGGTTCCATCGGTTTCGGCTCAATCAAGAAAGTACCCGTGAAGCCTTGCTTGCGGCCATAGTCTCGTGCGATGGTCAACATACGCGCCAAATGCTCTTTTTCGCGTTTCATATTCGTATTCAACAGACTCATATATCCCTCACGGCCTCCCCAAAATACGTAATTGACTCCACCCAATGCGATCGTAGCGTCAATGGCATTTTTAATCTGTGCGCCGGCAAAGGCCACCGATTCAAAGTTCGGATTGGTAGCAGCACCGTTCATATAACGTGTGTGGCTGAACACATTGGCGGTACCCCAAAGCAGTTTCACACCCGAAGCCGCCTGTTTTTCTTTGGCATAATCCACGATTTTGGCCAAGTTGCTTTCGTATTCGGCAAACGAATCTCCCTCGTCGATCAGGTCGATGTCGTGGAAACAATAAAACGGTATCCCGATTTTTGTCATAAATTCAAAAGCGGCGTCCATTTTGTATTTCGCACGGCTCAAAGCATCAACGCCTGTGTTCCATGGGAATATTTTCGTTCCGCCGCCAAAAGGATCGCCTCCTTCTGCACACATCGTATGCCAGTAGGCCATCGAGAAACGGAACCAATCCTTCATCGTTTTACCCATTACCATTTGATTTTCATCATACCAACGGAAAGCCAACGGATTCTTGCTTTCTCTTCCTTCAAATTTGATTTTCCCGATTCCCGGAAAAAAATTCTTACTTCCTGTTAAAATTTCCATAATAAAAATTGTTGTTAATATTTATGATTTACTATTTACGATTTTTTCTGAAAACTACCAACTAAACTCTACTAACTACACTCTAAAACAAACCATTATCCACCCTTCCTTTCCATCTCAAATAGGCTTCCCTATATTCGTCTTTTCGTTGCGCTTCCGGTTCGATAACAGCGATCTTTTCAAGACTTGCAAATGCTTCTTTATTGGAAGCATAAATCCCTGCGCCGATTCCGGCTCCCTTGGCGGCTCCTGCCGCTCCATCAGTATCGTAGAGTTCGATGGCTGCACTGCTTACACTTGCCAACGTTTGGCGAAATATCGGACTTAAAAACATATTGGCGTTTCCGGCGCGAATGATCCGTAGATCAATACCCATTTCTTTCATAATTTCCATTCCATATTGGAACGAAAACACGATCCCTTCCTGAGCAGCCCGAACCAAATCGGCCCGGTTATGGATATTGAAATTAACCCCATGTATTGAACAACCTGTTTCTTTATTGCTCAACATGCGTTCCGCTCCGTTTCCAAATGGAATAATGGAAATACCTCGACTACCGATTGGCGACATCGAAGCCAACTCATTCATCTCTTCATAACTAAGTCTGTCGGAAATAATGTTGCGCTTAACCCATGAATTCAATATCCCGGTTCCATTGATACATAACAAGACGCCCAAACGTGTTTGTTCTTTGGTGTAATTGACATGTGCAAAAGTATTTACCCGCGATTGAGGATCATAATTAACCTCGCCGTTTACGCCATAGACAACCCCTGATGTTCCTGCCGTCGATGCTATTTCGCCCGGATTAAATACATTCAACGACAAAGCATTGTTCGGTTGGTCGCCGGCACGGTAAGTGATTGGCGTTCCTTCTTTCAACCCCAATTCGGTTGCCGCGCCTTTTGAAACATAATTTTGGATACCGAAATTTGGAACAATATCCGGGATCAGGCAAGAGTCAAATCCATAATAACGAAGCAGTTCGTCTGCGATTTTTTGTTTTTTAAAATCCCAAAAAATCCCTTCGGATAAACCTTCTATCGTCGTATTTACTGTGTCGCTCAGGCGCATCGCAATATAATCGCCCGGCAGCATGATTTTGTCTATCTGTTCATATACAGCCGGTTCATTTTCCTTTACCCATGCCAACTTGGAAGCAGTAAAGTTACCCGGCGAATTCAAATAGTGTTGCAGGCAAAAATCTTCTCCGAGCGCACTGAATGCTTTCTCGCCATAAGAGACTGCCCTCGAATCGCACCAAATAATTGCAGGGCGAAGTACCTCCCGATTTTTATCTATGCATACCAATCCGTGCATTTGCCAAGAGATTCCAATTACTTGAATATCACCACCGTTTATTCCCGTATTATATAGAACGGCCCGGGTAGCTGATTTCAGGTTTTCCCACCAGGTTGCCGGTTCCTGTTCAGCCCAACCTGCTTTTACGGCTTTTATCTGCATTTCTTCTTTAGGGAAAAAAGCAGATGCCATGCACTTCCCTGTTTCTGCATCTACCAAACTCGCTTTTACCGATGAGCTTCCAACGTCATATCCTAATAAGTACATAATTCATAGGTTTATAGTATGTTTTTATTAACAGTTCCTTGGCATTTTCATTACAAATATATAACTTTTTTCGCAAATCGCAAAATTTTAACCACAAAGAGTTACCTATCGACTTGAACATTTGTATTGGTTGGTGGTTATAGGGGGAAAAAAACAGTGTTTGTTTGAGATATTTGATTAGTTCTGCGGTGGGTTTAGTTATATTGTATGGAGTTGCAACTTGTTGATAAAAAAGCGCCTGACGACGACCCCGTGAAAATTACAGTACACTAACCTTTGTTACTCATATTCAAATCATAACCAAACAGTTCGATTTAATAAATTCGCAACACAAATGCAACACGGCGAAAATAAAACGCCTGATAATCATTTGATTATCAGGCGTTTTGGCGGTATGGACGGGACTCGAACCCGCGACCCCCTGCGTGACAGGCAGGTATTCTAACCAACTGAACTACCACACCAATGA